>Ga0209558_1002339_pt1 | contig 12515 bp, 11 predicted proteins | sample SaaInlV_150m_DNA_3_FD_184674 | JGI IMG/M metagenome (GOLD analysis project Ga0209558, IMG submission 184674) | Marine microbial communities from expanding oxygen minimum zones in the Saanich Inlet - Saanich Inlet SI074_LV_120m_DNA (SPAdes) (version 2) | ecosystem: Environmental > Aquatic >...
CCAGAGAATACATCATCAACACCTGTAAAACCCAAATCGACCACCGTTGCCGCAGTCACCGCATCGCGGGCACACATACCGCCGAAATCAAATGCTTTCTCGATATGTTCAGGGTCACGGGTCCAACACGGAATTCCGGAGGCTTGCTGAACCGCATAGGAAAACAAATGCCGGACATGTCCAGGTTTGAAATCCATCAAAGTTCCCACCGCCGCGGTTGCGCCAAACAACGAACCGGAGCTGTGGCCGCTATGGCCCTCGTCGTTTAGCACCATCGGTCCGCGCGCCAAATTCACTCGTACGCCAAGATCATACCCGGCCGTCACCGCCTTCAGAAATGCTGCCCCGTCCTTGCCCTGACGTTCCGCCACGGCAAGGGCAGCGGGAATGGTTGCGCACCCCGGATGCAGGCGACCCCGTTGATGTGAGTCATCGGTTTCATCTGCATGAGCCAGCATCCCATTGGCCAGGGATGCATTGATCGCACTGGTGACCAGTTTGGTGCCGATCACTGTTGCTTCGCGTTTACCGCCCTGGGAGCGGGCGAATTTAATCGCCATCTCACCGGGTTTCAGGCGTGAACCGGAAATCATCGCGGCAACTGTATCGAGCACATGATGTTTGGTTTTTTCCACAACATCCGCTGGCACACGTCGTTTTGCGACACCCGCAATGTATTTGCTAAGGTCCATCATCAGGGGAGAAACGTTTAATTTTTGGGATACCATTGTACACTCTCTTGTTTTTCGCTACGGAGTTTAGCGGACAAGTCTTTCACGCCAAGCCCCTTTATCGACGAACCCTATTCTCGGAGATCGAAAATGACACTGCTGATATCCAATGAAGACGCCGAAGAAATTTTATCGATAACGGATTGCATTGATGCATTAGAACAAATGTACCGGGAATTGGCCGACGCCCGCGCCGTCTCGGGCCACCGTTCTGATATGGTCACGGAAACCGCCCATGAAAGCGGGACGTATTCTTTAAAGATGATGGGAGGCGTAATCCCGGCATTCGAAGTTGGCGCGGTTCGTATTAATTCTGATCTGTTGGGCTATCCAGAATCCGGCGGCATCAAACGACGGGTCAAGATCCCTGCGGCACCGGGAGAGCGCTGGGTTGGATTAGTCCTCTTATTCAGCACGCGGACCGGCGAGCCGTTAGCAATCTTCCCAGATGGGGTGGTACAGCACATGCGAGTCGCTGGCACCAGTGCGCTTGGCGTCAAATACATGGCGCGCGAAAATGCGAAGACCGTGGCATTACTGGGTGCCGGTTGGCAGGCAGCAGCCCAAATCCCCGCCGTGATGGCTGTTCGAAACATTGAAAAATTTCGGGTATACGGCCCGACCCCTGAACGGCGCGAAAAATTATGTACGGAAATGGAGGAAAAGACCGGCATTGAAATCCGACCGGTATCCGATGCCCAGTCGGCTGTTAAAGATGCTGATATCGTGCTCTGTGCGACCAACAGCATGACGACTGTGTTCTTTAAAGAATGGCTGGAGCCCGGCATGCATGTGAGCACAATCCGCAATGTCGAGATCGAACCCGCCGCCATTAATGCCGCTGATCGAATTGCCATTCATGACCCAAGTGGTCTTACGAGTGGCTATGTACTCCGCACCAAGGGGATGGCATTAGGCGACGGCAAGAAGCAAACCGCCGACGACCCAACGCTAAAGCATCTGGCGGATGCACCGATTCTAGCCGACCTTGTCTCCGGCAAAGTACCGGGGCGAACCAGCGACACCGAAATTTCTCAGTTCCTGAACTACCAAGGCCTGGGAATTCAATTTGCCGCCGCCGGTTGGGCGCTTTATCAGAAAGCGAAGGAACATGGTCGCGGACGTGATCTGCCGACTGACTGGTTTACAGAAGATGTAATTCCTTAAAAAATATAATGAACGATACAGACTCCACACCGAATGCCCCCGCCCCCCGCGCTGCACTCTGGAGCGCCTATGTCACCGGTGCGCTTTCCAATGGTATGACTGATATGTACGCGGTTGTGGTCCCGCTGTGGGCTTTATCGATTGGACTATCCCCGACGGAGATCGGACTGATCGTTGGGGCGCGTAGCATCCCCCTGATGATCTTCAGCATTCATATGGGTGTCTTGATTGATCGAATTGGTCCCCGCCGAATTCTCATGACGGTCTCCATGACGGCGTCTCTCATGGCGCTGATGTATCCTGTGGTGCCCTGGTTCGGAGCCCTATTTTGCCTGCAAATGATCATCGGCCTTTCGACCGTGACCGGATTTATTTGTGGCCAGACAATGGTCGGACAATTGGCACGAGGCGACACGCAACGGTTCGGAAATTTTACTTTTGCCAGTCGGTTTGGAACTTTTTCCGGGCCGATCCTAACCGGTATCATTTGGGATGTGGCCGGGCCGTGGGGGGCGTTTCCGTTTATTTTCGCGTGGGGATTAACCTTATTTGGAGTGTCGCACCTGATCCCTGCATCCGCCCCGTCGCCAACTTTAGCCCAAGGCGAAGAACGCCCGACGCCACGATGGCACGACTTTATTCCCAAATCGAGTGATTACATTCGGTCATTTGCGCTTTTGGGAATTCCAGCGGTGGCCTTGGCCGTTGGCGTCACACTACTGCGCAGTACCACAGCCGGCATTCAGGATTCATTTTACATCGTTCATCTAAATTCTGTTGGCTTAACCGGCACCATGATTGGCATCTTGATCGCGATAGGTGAAATATCGAGCGGTTTCGGCTCCTTATCCGCCGCCCGCCTTGAGCGCTTTATGGCACCCCATTGGATTTTAATCGTGTTCTCCGCCTTGGCCATTTTATTCATTGCGCTAACACCCCTTATTGCCGGATTTATCGTCCTGTTATTTGTCTTTCAAGTGTTGCGGGGGCTTAGTCAGGGCATCATGCAACCCGTTGGATATTCAATCCTTTCCACCGCTGCAGGTCCCAATGCGCAAGGTGCGGTCATGGGCCTTCGCATGACGGGAACCCGCATGATGAATACTATTCTACCGCCAACCATGGGGGTCGCGGTGGAGGTCTGGGGGATCGAAGCCGGATTTTATGTGATTGGCGGCGTGTTGATTTTTGTCCTCTTACTTCTATCTATCGGCATCGCTGGGTCGCCGTCGTTTTCCGGTCAAGGGGACAAGAAGATTTAACCCCGTTGTTGCGTGAAAGCGGTCAAGCAATAATAATCGATCTGAGACAGCAAGGATGAGGATATTATGACCAAACCCCTAATCGTATGCCGGTTGGATGATACGCCGGTTTTTGAAGACGCCATTGCTAAAGCAGGGCTGGCCGACCGGATCGAGATACAAAGTGTGCCCAAAGACGGCGCGCTCAGCGATCATATGCTGGCGAATGCTGAAGGCATGCTGGCGTGGGGATTGCCGCCGGGGCAATTGGCAGAAATGCCCAAGCTCCGCTGGGTCCAGACCATGACCGTTGGCATGGACAGCTGGTTGAGCCGAGATGATCTACGGGACGATATCATTCTGACTTGCGCGCGAGGCATCCATCGGGTGCAAATGCCTGAGAGCGTGATGGGTGCCATGCTTTATGTCACCCGACCGTTCATTGATACGACAGCCAACAATCTGGCCCATAAATGGGTGCGCCGTGCGCCAGAACCATTGGCTGGGAAAACCCTCGGCATCTTGGGCGTCGGCACGGTTGGTGCTGAAATCGCGCGTAAGGTGAGCGTCTTTGAAATGAATATTATTGGCACACGGAAGTCAGGTGAAGCTGTGCCAAACGTCGATAAAATTTATTCACCTGATGAAACCGATGCGGTCTTAGCGCAAGCTGATTTCGTGCTGACGCTATTGCCGGTGACATCGGAAACAAAGAATTTCATGAACGCCGCCCGCTTTGCCAAGATGAAAGAAAGTGCATGGTACCTTAACTTTACACGCGGCGATGTTGTGGTCGATGCGGACTTAATTGAGGCTGTGGAATCGAAACGAATAGCGGGTGCCGTGCTTGATACCTTCCGGATTGAACCCTTGCCGCCGGAGGATGCGTTCTGGGCAACCGAAGGAATTATTGTTCTGCCCCATATCGGTGGCATGCACCCGGAGCGTGGCGCACAAATCTCCGGCCTTGTCGTCGATAACCTGCGAGCATTCTTGGAGGGTGGCGAAATGACCGCTGTTGTTGATCGGGAGAAAGGATACTGAGAATGAATAGAATTTCTATTACCGTTCTAATTGGCCTTTTATTTACACCTGGCTTTGCCGGGGCAGATCAAATTGACGGCGACTGGTGCACGAAGGAAGGGCGCCGCCTGAACATTGAGGGGCCAAAAATCAGGACTCCCGGCGGCACCGTAATGACAGGCGAATACGACCGTCACAATTTCGCATATGTGGTCCCCAAGGGGGAGCCCGGCGCAGGCGTCAAAATCACCATGGAACAATTAGACGACGACATCATGCACATGCGGCAAGGCGACGGTTCCAAACCGAAGGAATGGAACCGCTGCCGGATGCCGATTAGCTAAGCTGGTTCAGCTGGACTTATAAAACTGGGAGATATCCAGTCCCAGAAGCTCTGCCGCATTGCCGCCCATGATTTTGGCTTTGCCGTCATCGTCCAGTCCTTGGACGCTGTTGACGTGGCCAACGGGATCGGGTTCTGCCATGTCGTAGGGGTAGTCGGTCCCCATTACCACCTTATCCGCACCCCAGGTATCGATCATGTAGCGCAGCTGGTGTTCGGTGAACACGACGGTATCGAAGTAGAGCTTCTTGATGTACTCGCTGGGTGGTTTGCTGATGGTTGTCCGACAATCATCGCGCAGATGATAAGGATGGTCAAAACGGCCTGAGTACGCGGGGATATAACCGCCGCCATGGGCGATGCAGATTTTTAGGCCGGGGTATTTTTCGAGGTATCCGTCGAACACCAAATGCCCAACAGCGAGTGCTGACTCTAAAGGATGGCCGATGGTGTTACGGAAGTAATGATCCCCCATACGTTCCTTGAAGGATGTGCCAATGGGATGAATGAAAATCATCACGCCCATTTCTTCAATGCGCTGAAATAGTTTCTCAAGGCCTGCGCGGGTCAAGTCGGTCCCATTGACGTTGGTTGAAATCTCCACACCCTTGAAACCAAGGTCGTTCACGCAGCGTTCCAGCTCCGCAATCGACATATCGACGTCCTGCAGTGGCAGCGTTCCAAGGCCGACGAAGCGGTCCGGGTGGGTGCCAACGACTTCCGCAATTCGATCATTTACAACATTGCAAGTATCGCGCGCGAATTCAGCTGGCTTGTCGTAGTTATAATGAAACGGCGATGTTGAGATGGCTTGAACGTCAATGCCTTGCTTGTCCATGTCTGCCAGTCGTATTGCCGGATCCGTCAGCTTGGGGCGCAGGGATTTTTGTAATTCTTTGTTGATGGAGACTGTCAGAGGGTTGTTATCGACAGACCCACCGTAAAGATCGGGTAGGCTCGCCAACATGTCATCCGCCTTATGGACATGAATATGGCAATGAATATCAACAGTAAAAAATTTATTGCCGTTCTGAACGGTTTGGGCATGGCCGTGATCGTCCGCCGGGGCATGGTTCGCGCATTTGAAAAACATCGTCTTCTCCTGATGGAATTAATTCGAATTAGGGCCACAGTGTAGTCATTGTCGCTGTGGTGAAAAGCAGATTAACTTGCGAGCAGGCGCATTACTTCTTCCGCCGCCTTATGGGCTTCTTCTCGGGTGATGCGTTCGGCTGTGGACGCATCAGCTTTCTTGATCGCAGCCAAAATCGCCCGCAGATTCTTCATGCTCTCCTTGGACCTTGAAGCAGACCTGTTGGGATGGCTCAACCCCAGAGCCCGCCACCGCCAAACACGGGCATGAAGCGATGCCAGCATTTCGCTGAGGGTTCCACTGCCAGCCCCTTCATACAACACGTCATAGAATTGATTTTTGGTTTCTAGAACTTTGTCGGAATTTTCTTCCTTATAAGCCGCGACGACGACTTGGAGCGCCTCGTCCAATTTTTTTACCAAGGCTTGGTCCGCATTTTCAACGAACAAGCGGGTGGCGTGGCCTTCAAGAACCGCGCGTATATTGTATAGATCTTGCGCTTCGTCGATTGAAAGTTCGCGTACGACCGGACCTTTGTTTGGAATAAGTTCGATCAGCCCTTCTGTTTCCAACTGGCGAAGTGCCTCGCGAATAACAGTCCGCGACACATCCATCATTTGTGTTAGCTCAGGTTCCGTCAATCTTTGCCCTGGCGCAAGACGCCCGGAAATAATTGCCGCGCGCAGACCATCCACCACTTGCTGGCGCAATGGGGCCGCCTGGCGTACAATTTTTAGGCTTTGGGGCGCATTCATCGAGACGAATTTTTCCTTGGCTTGACCCATTCGTAATACCGTAATACGATTTAATCATAAGGTCGTTTAGGCCTTAACGCAATTCAAAACAAAATATCGATTAATAAGGAGCTCCCCTTCATGACTGAACCGGTAAAACTGGGTATTGTCGGCTTGGGCCGTTGGGCCAAGGTGCTAACCCGCGCAGGCCAAAAGTCCAATAAATTCAAGATTGTTGCGGGCTACAGTCGCTCGGAAGAAAAGCGTCAAGAATTCCAGGACGAGTTCGGTATTCCGTCTCAGCCTGACATGCAGACCCTGCTGTCAGACCCGGAGATGAAAGGGGTTATCCTAACGGTTCCCAACGAACATCACCTGCCCGTCGCCGAAGAAGTCGCCAAGGCGGGCAAACATGTCTACACCGAAAAGCCAATTGCAAATAACCTGAAAAATGGCCTCGCCATGGAAGCATTGCAGGAACAATACGGTATTAACATGATGGTTGGGCATAGCGCACGACTGCTGAATGGCACGCGACGGATGAAGCAAGCGATTGAGTCGGGTGAATTGGGAACGCTGTGTTTTATGGAAGCCAATTTTTCCAACGAACGTGCCTTGGAACTGACGCCGGACACTTGGCGTTGGTACAAGGACAAAGCCCCCGGCGGTCCGCTGTCTCAGCTGTGTATCCACCAGTTTAATGCGCTTCATTATTTAGGCGGGGATATTGAACAAGTGAATTCAATTGCCTCCAAGTTATCGCCTGTTGGTGCGGAAGTGGATGACCAGTCCATGACCACCCTTAAATTTGCCAATGGCGCGTTAGGCTATGTTGGATCAAGCTGGACCACAGCGGGGATTTATGCAATCCGGGTCTTCGGTCAAAAAGGCATGATGCATTACGAAGTTGATTTTTGTAATTGGGATACCCCTGATAAGTTACATGAAACGTCGCTGCTGTATATCCAGCGCGGCAAGGATGGCTACGACAAGCGTGAAGTCTTGGATATTCCTCAAGGGGATATGTTCTGCGACGAGCTCGATATCTTTGCCGACTCGTGCGTCACTGGCACCCTTTCAGACCTGACGGCAAACGACGGTAATGTGGCCTTGGCAGTTGTTAATGCCGCACTTCGCTCAATTGACAATAATGGCGCGGGGATCAAAATTAGCGACATCATGGCCGAATCTCAGGGCTGAATTTTAGGGTTGATTTATGGTACGGGTCTTTACGGAAGCGGACGCGAAGGACTTAGGGCTTAAGGGCCGGAAGTCGCTGGAAATTGTGTCCGGCCTTTCGGGTGAGTCCGGTGTCACCGTGCGCCTGGTGGAAATTCCTGTGCCTAACGCGGGCGAAAAACTTCGTGGCCCCCACCGCCATACCGATTTTGAAGAATGCATCTACATTTTGTCTGGCCAAGGCACCATGGAATCCGACAGTGGTAACCATGATTTAAAAACCGGGGATACAATTGTCGTACCGCCGGGTGAGTGGCACGTAACCCGAAATACTGGGGATACGTCGATTATGATGCTGTGTTATTTCCCGGTCGGTGATATCCGACCCGGCACTGAAAATTCTCCCCCCGATGATTCCTAAGGATTAATTTATGGCTTTTGATATTGTTTGCCTGCGACCTGAAAAAGATTTTTTACAGGTTGGTATAACCCCACCCACTGTCCCGTCGATTACATACCGGGCCCCTGATGACCCAGAATTAAAGACACTGTTGGCAGATGCGAAAGCCGTGGTTATTCCAGCCGTCGGACCAAAGCTTTCCCCAGACCTGTTCGAAGGAAGTTCTGTGAAGCTGGTGCAGGTCACGGGTGCCGGCGTGGACCGACTTGATGGTGCCGCCATGAAGCGGCTTGGCATTGCGGTTGCGAACGTTGCCGGTGGCAGCAATACGGCCCTTGCTGAATATACGGTGTCCTTGGCGTTGGTGCTGATGCGCCGATTTGCTTGGGCAGATGCCGAAATTAAAAAAGGCAATTATGTCGATTTTCGCAAGCAAATGATCTCTGAAAATCTAACTGGCTTGGAAGACATGACCGTCGGCGTGATTGGCTTAGGTAGCATTGGCCTTGCGGTCGCCACTGCCTTTCACCGCATGGGTAGTAAAATTGTCTATCACGACCCGGCCCTCAAGGACCCAACAGATGCAGACCAGATAAGCGCTTTGGCGTTGCCCCTTGAAGACGTGTTGAAGTTGTCTGATGTGGTTACCTTGCATGTACCTTTAATTCCAGAAACTGAAGGTCTTATTGGCGACACACAACTTAGTAGCATGAAACCCGGCTCAATCCTGATCCATGCAGCCAGGGGGGGCGTCGTTGACGAAATGGCCCTCGCACAGCATTTAACGACGGGACACATTGGAGGAGCGGCCGTCGATGTATATTCGAGTGAGCCGCCTGAGGCTGATAACCCCCTATTTTCCTTAAACGGCGACGCGGCCCAAAGGGTTATATTCACCCCGCACATCGCCGGCGTCACCCGCCAAGCCTGGGCCAAATTGTTTCAAGTAGCCTGGGACAATGTCGAACGGGTGCTCGCGGGGAATGATCCGATCAATCGGGTTTGAGCACAGCCAGTATCTCTCCTAGAATGCTGAGCGACCCCGGCCTTAAATGTCTTCACTTCCTTGTGACAAACGGTGAAGCGTGTCTGAGGGTATAATTGTTTACGTAAACGTATGTTTGCAATCGAATAACTAAGGAGCACCGACAGACCAAAATGCAAGGGTTCATCGCCTATGTTCAACAATATATACGAAGAGCATTTAGGTGCCGCCTTTGTTGGCGCATAACAGCCGGAGTGTTTTTTGCAATCCTCGCCATCGAGGCAGGAATTCTATTTTTTTCAGTGCAAAATTTTGAAAAAGAACGGTTCACTGAAGTTGAGCGAGAGGCGTTGGTTGTTGTCCGAACGATTCTTCGGGCAACGGACTCTCTAGGGGCGGATAATTCGAGCTTTCCTAAAATTGCAAAATCTCTTCGAGATGGTTCGGTTTTAGTTGGCGCAAAGGTTTTCGATAAATCGGGAAATGAAATTTCGAATTTTGGCGAAAAACCTAATTTGATTGCTAATCCACTCGAAAGCCCAGACATAACAATTCGACATAAATCAACCGACGCCACCAGGATGGATGTTCGTTTTTCGCCGCGCCGCGTTCGCGCGCCTTACTTTGTTTCGGCCCGAATTAATACAATCAAAATCAAGGGCAAGGTGACCAATTTTATATGGCGGATAATCGGTTTGGTTCTTCTGATCTCTATTTTTGTAACGACTGTCATGATGGTAATTTTGGATAGGATCGTCTTGTCACCCATTATTAGCCTTCATGATCAATTGATGGTCACAGGGTCCGACCCCAACAACCCAAAAAAATATGTTGTTGAATCACAAAGAACCGATGAATGGGGCGATGTCATTCGAGCCTTTAATCGAATGCAACAATGGGCCGGCTCAAATTTAGAAAAAATAAAAATTAAAGAGCAAGAACTTGTCATTGCTAAAGAGGATGCTGAAAGAGCCAACCGAGCAAAATCGGAATTTCTGTCCTCCATGAGTCATGAACTCAGAACCCCCATGAACGCAATTCTCGGCTTCGGGCAGATACTGGAATATAACCCCAAAGAGCCATTAACCGAAGGTCAAAAAAGGTATGTCCGACACATTCAGGATGGCGGAGAGCATCTCCTTAAGTTGATCAACGAAGTCTTGGACCTTGCAAAAGTAGAGGCCGGTAAAATTGACTTAATTATTGAAGATGTGGGCGTCAAATCTATCCTTGATGAATGTGTCTCACTTATCCAAGCAATGGCAGATAAACGCAGCATCGAAATTCACATCAATGAGGGATTGGACTCCGATACTTTGATACATGTCGACCAAACCCGGTTTAAGCAATCGCTGCTTAACCTGATGTCCAATGCCGTCAAGTACAACCGGGAAAATGGCATGATAACAATTGATAGTTATAAAACCTCAGACAGCATGCTTCATATTTCTGTCACCGATCGGGGCGAAGGCGTTCCAGATGAAATGTTAGGAGAGCTATTTGAGCCCTTCAGCCGGCTATTGGCTGAAGGGACAAAGATTGAGGGCACAGGCATCGGACTCACCATAACAAAGCAACTCATCGAAAGGATGAACGGCCGTATCGGCGTTAATACCGAGGTAGGGACAGGGTCCACATTTTGGATTGAACTCCCACTGGCGGAAAAACTTTTTAACGATGGGTCGGCAACAGATCAGGAAACTGCAGAAGGTGAAGCCAAGTCGCTGCCCGATATTAATGGGACCATCCTCTATATCGAAGACCACCCGGCTAATTTAGCTTTGATGAAATCCATTGTTGCCCACATTGAGGGACTTAGCATGATTCCAGCTAAGAATGCCGAAGCAGGAATTGAACAGGCCGAAGCAATGCGGCCGGACTTAATTATTCTCGACATCGATCTTCCCGATATGACCGGGTTCGAAGCACTTAAAAATTTACAACGCCTCGATAAGACCAAAGATATCCCCGTCATCGCCCTAAGCGCATATGCAATGCCCGGCGACATCGAAAAAGGCATCAGCGCTGGTTTTCGGGAATACCTAACCAAGCCAACTAAAGTCAATGAAGTGGTCGGCGCGATCCGGAGTATCTTGAATACTTAGTTTGATAAGCGATCTAGAATACGCAACGGCACTAACATCACCGCAAAAAAGACCAACGCCGCGACAGTGACAATGGATGGTCCGGCAGGTGTATCCCATGTCATCGACGATGCCATTCCCCCTGCCACTGCGACACATCCGATGAAGCCCGCAAAAACAGCCATTTGCTCAGGAGAAGCAGACAGCCGACGCGCTGTAGCGGCGGGGATAATCAGCACGGACACGATCAAGAGAATCCCGACGATCTTCATCGCGACGGCGATGACAACGGCAATCAATAGCATGAACACCAATCGAACCCGGGTGATGGCAACGCCTTCGACCCGTGCCATATCTTCGTGCACGGTCATGCTTAAAAGCGGTCGCCAAATCAGGGCTAACACGACGAGAGCCACGGCCCCGCAGCCGTAGATCCAGACAATATCCATCGTCGTAACAGCCAAAATATCACCAAACAAATAGCCCAGTAAATCAACACGAAGCTGTTCCATAAACGAAATCACAATTAGTCCCGCAGCCAAGGCACCGTGTGCGAGAATGCCAAGCACCGTGTCGTCGGAAAGTTTTTTCTGGCGTTGAAATCCGACAAGCACGATCGATACTGCGGCGCAGACAAAAATAATTCCGAGGGTGGGGCTGACATCGAACAAGAAGCCAAGCGCGATCCCTAATAATGCAGCATGGGCCAAGGTTGCGCCAAAATAAGCCATGCGCCGCCACACGACAAAGCAACCCAGCGGCCCGGCAACCACCGCCAAGCCAAGCCCTGCGACCAATGCCCGAACTACAAAATCATCCATGAGGTGGGTGATCTCCGTGATCGTGATCATGATCCTGTGTGTGATCGTGGGTGTGATCATGATGGTGGGTATAGACAGCCAGTCCTTGCGCGGTTTCGTGGCCAAACAGTTCCAGATAAGCCGGGTCCTGACTAACATGGGACGGATGACCGCTACAACAAACATGGCCGTTCATGCACAAGACTTGATCTGTTTCCGCCATGACCAAGTGCAAATCATGAGACACCAGCAGGACGCCACAATTATGAGTCTTTCTGATGGTGCCGATCAGCTTATAAATGTCCGCCTGCCCAGTGATATCGACACCCGATGTCGGTTCGTCCAACACGAGTAAATCTGGATCCCGCAGCAGGGCCCGGGCAAGCAGCACGCGGCGGCGTTCCCCGCCTGAAATTTTTTGAAACGGTGACGCGATGACATCCAACGCGCCCACTTCCGCCAATGCTTTTTCCAACTGGTCCTGGCTTGTACGCCCGCCCAACCTCAAGAAACGTTCGACAGACAAAGGCAGCGTATCATCCACGGATACATGCTGCGGGACATAGCCGATCCGCACATCAGTCCGTCGGGAGATGGTTCCATCCGTCGGCGCGATCAGGCCAAGCAGCGCCCGCACAAGGGTGCTTTTCCCAGCACCATTCGGACCGATCAAAGTCACGATCTCACCCGCCCCAATGGAGACATTGACGTTTTCTATCGCTGGGAGCCCGCCGA
>Ga0209558_1002361_pt1 | contig 12441 bp, 19 predicted proteins | sample SaaInlV_150m_DNA_3_FD_184674 | JGI IMG/M metagenome (GOLD analysis project Ga0209558, IMG submission 184674) | Marine microbial communities from expanding oxygen minimum zones in the Saanich Inlet - Saanich Inlet SI074_LV_120m_DNA (SPAdes) (version 2) | ecosystem: Environmental > Aquatic >...
GGCCTTAAACAGTATGGGAATATCTCTTAATGAATTAGATCGCCATAAAGATGCAATTCTATATTATGATACTACACTTGTAATTGATCCTAATGACGTAACTGCATTAATGAACAAAGCCATTTCATTAAGTCATTTAGGTAATTTTCAAGATGCAATTAATTATTATGATTTAGCTCAACGAATAGATTCCAGTTTAAGAGAGATACCACCTGCAAAATCAAAATTATATGAAAAATTAAACATGCCTGATGAAGCATTTTTAGCTGCTCAGGGAGTACTCAATAAAGATATGGAAAAAATTAAATCTGATGCCAAAGAAAACAAATGTTCTATTTTTCATCAATTTTGTGATGATGAATTTAAAAATACAAATTCAGAATAATTTCATTTCTAGTAATTAACTAAATCATTTTATACAAAGACTCTACACTTTCTTTTGATGTTTACTGGTATTGTTGAAGGAATTGGAACTGTTAATAAAATTTCTAAAATTACAAAAAATCGTAGTGCAATTGAAATGACTATTGATTTAGGTAAACAAGTCAAGGGATTAAAAATTGGTCAAAGTGTTGCACTCAATGGTGTATGTCTTACTGCAACTAAATTATCTAAATCAAAATGTATTTTTGAAATGATTGAAGAAACTACAAAAAAAACTGATCTTGGTAATCTCAAAGTTGGAGGAGTAGTGAACATTGAAAGAAGTTTAAAAGCAGGAGATAGATTGGAAGGACATTTTGTTTTAGGTCATGTAGATGGAGTGGGAGTAATAAAAAAAATTCTAAAAAAACCTAAGGAGGTTCAAGTTTATTTTGAAGTTCCTAAAAATTTAGCAAAATATGTTGTTAAGAAAGGTTCTATTGCTGTTGATGGAATTAGTTTAACTGTTGTTGATATCAAAAAAACATTGGCATCTGTTTCATTAATTCCACATACTATTGAAATTACAAACTTTCATACTAAGAAAGTAGGAGATAAGGTTAATATTGAAACTGACATTCTTGGTAAGTATATTTTAAAACAAGACTAATTATCTACTACTATAGTGGTAATTACCCATTTTTTAGTAAACTATATACCTAGATTGAAATTATTTTTAGTATATGTCACTAGAAAATGGACTTGAATCTCTTAAACGTGGTGAATTTGTATTGTTATTTGATTCAGCTGGACGTGAAAATGAAATTGATATGGTTGTAGCAGCAGAATTCATTACTCCTGAACATGTTGCACGAATGCGTCAAAATGCTGGTGGATTATTATGTATAGCACTTGAAAATAATTTTGCAAAATCACTTGAATTACAATACATGCATGAAATTCTTTCTAGTTCTTCAATCTCAAACAAAGAAATGATAATGGGTTTGGCACCATATGGTGATTACCCCACATTTTCATTATCTGTAAATCATTATCAAACTTATACAGGAATTACTGATAAAGATCGAGCATTAACTATAATGGAAATGGCTAATATCTATAACATTGAAAATAAACAGAAAAAATTTGTATCTTCATTTAAAACTCCTGGACATGTACCACTATTGATTGCATCTGAAGGATTATTGGCATCACGTCAAGGACATACTGAAATGTCAGTTTATCTAACTCAAATTGCAGGATTAACTCCTGTAACAGCTATTTGTGAAATGATGGATGCTGAAACATATTCTGCATTATCTGTTGATAAAGCAGAAAAATTTGGAAAACAACATGGAATTCCATTAATTGATGGAAAAGAACTTTTGGAATATGCTAAGGTGAATTGATTTTGAATATTGCTATTGTAGTTTCAGAATTTAATGAGGAGATAACATCTCGCATGTTGGAAGTTGCCAAAGAAAAGGCTAATTCTATGCAACTTACAGTTTCTCATGTATGTATGGTTCCTGGAGCCTATGACATGCCAATAGTAGTGGATAGATTACTGCAAAATCAAAATATTGATGGCGTTGCCACTTTGGGTGCTATAATTAAAGGTCAAACTAAACATGATGAAGTAATATCTCATGCTGCTGCTAGATCTCTAACTGATTTATCACTAAAATATCAAAAACCTGTATCTTTAGGAATATCTGGTCCTGGAATGCAAGAAAGACATGCTTATGCTAGAATTAGACCTGTTGCAGAGAGGGCTATTGAGGCGATTGTTAAAATTTCTAAAGAATTGGAAAAAATTCAACAATGATCCAACTAAGTATTTTAAAAATTACTGAATATGGTCCATGGACTTTAACTTTAGGTAGTGATCGAGAACATGAATTACAAATGCTTCAGGCATCATTATACAAACAAATTCAACAACTATTTTCTGCAAAAAATTGTTTAGTATTTTTAAATAAATCCGATGAATTTTTTGTTGTATCCAATGGTCTTACTTTAGACGATCATATTGAAATTCAAAAATCACTCAAAAAATTATTTGAAGTTACTTTAACTATTTCAATCGGTTATGGAAATACACCATTTGAAGCTAATCTAAAAGCATACAGTGGTAAACAAAATAATATTTTATTAAATCAAGAATATGCTATTTTTGGATTTATTGATAATTCCTTAGAATTTGATGTTTCCATAATGCATTTAGATGTTGATGATTTAAAATCTAAAAGAAAAGATAATTCTCCATATGAAATTTCCTTGAAAATTTTTGAACTTTATTCTAAAATTGGAAGATATTTTATTGAAAAAAATTCTCTTACATTTTTTATGGGTGGTGATAATTACATGGTAGTTGCAAGTGATGATGCAAAAAATTCAGTTCAAAATTTTATTGACCTGATTAAAAATAATGATAACATTTCTTTGAATTGTGGAATTGGAAATGCACAAACTAGTAGAGATGCAGTAAAATTAGCCACAAAATCACTTGATACTATACGTGATATTAGAGATTCAGGAAAACAAAAACCTGACGTTTATGAATTATAATGCTATTAAAAAATATCAGTGCTTTAACAGGTGAAAATTTAGATTTTATATCTAATGTTGATATTAAAATTAAAGATGGTAAATTTCAAAAAATTAATTCAAATATAAAATCTGATTCTAAAAAAGATACAATTAATTGTGAAGGTCTATTGTTAATTCCTGGATTCATAAATTCACATACTCATATTGCTGATTCAATTGGAAAGGATATTACATTAGATAGCACTGTTAATCAAAAAATTCACCCTATGTTTGGAATTAAATCTAAAATATTAAAAAATACGTCTAATGAGAATCTCTCTACGTTTATGAAAAATACTTGTCAATCTATGATTCAAAAAGGAATAACTACGTTTGTTGATTTTAGAGAAGGGGGAATGGAAGGTGCAGTTTTACTCAAAAAAGTGTCTGATGATATTTCAATTCGCTCAATTATTTTGGGAAGACTTGATTTTCATCAAAATTCATCTGAAATTAAAAATAATAATCCTTTTCCAAAAGAAAAACTCCTTCTACTTCCTTCTTTAGTTAAAACATGTGATGGAATTGGTATTAGTGGAGCAAATGAGCATAGTAATTCTGTATTAAAATCATATTCCAAAACAAAAAAAATACGAGCAATTCATTCTTCTGAAACCCAAGAAAGTGTACAAAAATCTAAGCGAATTACTGGTAAATCTGAAACAATTCGTGCATTATCTCTAAATCCTGATTTTTTGATTCATATGACTCATGCCTCAAAAAGTGATTTAGAAACAACATCTAAGAAAACTCGAGGAATTGTAATCTGTCCTAGAGCAAATTCGTCATTATCTGAAGGTATACCTGATATCGAAAAAATGCAAAATGCTGGATGCTTATTGGCGTTAGGCACTGATAATGTAATGATCAATTCTCCAGACATGTTTCGTGAAATGGATTTTCTTTGGAAAGTAACAATGGGAATTAAAAAAAAGAGAATAAATCCAAAAGATATTCTTAAAATGGCTACAGTAAATGCTGGAAAAATTTTAAACCGAGATATTGGAATTATTCAAACCAAAAAAATAGCTGATTGCATATTTCTTGATAAACATGCATTAGATTTAGAACCAATGCATAACCCATATGCATCAATTGTACATAGAGCATCTGAATCAGCAATAAAAGCAGTAATGATTGGAGGAAAGATTGTACATGGAAAAATCTAACATACGTGTTATTTTGAGTGCAGCGATCTCTATTGATGGAAAAATTTCTACAAGAATAAATGATTCCAAGTTATCTTCTAAAGAAGATAGCATCAGATTACATAAACTAAGATCAAAAGTTGATGCAATTCTTATAGGAAAAAATACTCTATTACAGGATGATCCACTATTAACAGTACGTCATGTTAAAGGAAAAAATCCAATTCGAATTATTTTAGATTCTTCAGGTACAATATCTATCAAGTCTAAAATTATTAAAACAAGCAATGAAATTCCTACTATAATTGTTGTTTCAAAAAAAATTACTGATGTAAATTTATCAAAATTAAAAAAATTACCTGTTGAAATAATTATATCCGGAGAAAATTCTGTTAATTTAAAATTATTAATGAAAAAACTTTCAACTAAAAAAATTAAAACTATTTTAGTTGAAGGTGGAGGTACTGTAAATTGGGAATTTATTAAAAATAATATTTTTGATGAATTAATTGTTACCATATCTCCATATCTAATTGGAGGCAATGATTCTACTTCTTTTGTTGAGGGTAAAGGATTTGCAAAAATCACAAATTCTCCTAAATTAAAATTAAAATCAATCAAGAGGCTCAAAAACTATCTTGTACTCAATTACCTCAAAGTGTAAGTTCTTATACTTTATCTCAAATAAAATTACAAGAAATTGGCAATAAAAAAGAAAGCTACAACAAAAAAGAAGGTTGCAACAAAAAAGAAAGTTGCACCTAAAAAGAAGGTTGCAACAAAAAAGAAAGTTGCACCTAAAAAGAAGGCAGCTACTAAATCAAAAGCAAAGAAACCAGCATTTGGAGGATACGCCATTAATTTTGCAGGTCGTCAAGAGACTGTAGAAAAAGTATTTGGAAAAAAACCAATCGCTCCTAGTGAGATGACCAAAAAAATCTGGGCATTTGTTAAAGCAAATAGCCTATCTAATCGTTAAACCCATTGTTAACGAATACTCGTTAACTAATTTCTATCTTTTAATTATTTTTATTAAAAAGATATAGATATTGGATTTTATTTTTTATAATTATGTCCACTGCATCACTTCGAAAAGATCATGAATTAATTGAAAAAGTAATCAAAGCTATGCAATCTACAATACAACTATTAAATGATAAAAAACAAATTCCTGAATTTATTTTACTTCCTGTAATTGATTTTTCAAAAAACTTTACTGATGTTTGTCATCACACAAAAGAAGAAAAATCATTATTTCCTGCCTTAGAACAAGCTGGAATGCCTAGTAAAATGGGGCCTATTGCTATGATGTTGATTGATCATCAACGTTCACGAGAAATTGGGAATGAAATGGAAAAATCTGCAAAAGAGTATCTTTCATCTGGTAATTCTGAAAAATTAATTTCTGATATGCAACTTTACGTAGATCATATTACAGAACATTTGTGGAAAGAAAATAATAAATTATTCATGATGGCTGAAGCAAGATTACAACATGTTTCTAAAAAAGTTGATGAAGAACTTTCTGGAATTGAAAAGTCTCAACTAGATGAATTGGGGAAATCTAGACAACATTATGAAGAATTAGCTGAAAATCTTACTCGTGATGTTTCAAATCAAGGAAATTAATTTTGACTACTTCCATTTTTGGTGAAGTGATTAGGGTAAGAAAATTTACTAATGGTGATATTGAAATTGATTTTCATCATGAGGAACAAATAACTGAATATAGATATTCTGCTGATCCTGGTAGATTAGGTAATTTTCCAAAAGATTTAGCTGAAACATTAGCTTCAACATTAGATTCTAGTATTTGTATTGAGATTTTTTTCCAAAATGATGGACTTCCTAGTCATATAGAATTAGAACAATGTGAAGATGAAGATGAAGATGAAGATGAAGATGAAGATGAAGATGAAGAATCTGATGATGATACAGAATTTTAGATTTTAATTCATTTAATTACTATGTAATTTATTTTATCTAATCAAAAAGTTTGTTGCATATCTTTTTTAATTTCATCAATTTTTTTTGAATATGCTTTTCTAGATTTTTCATTCTTTTTAATATTTAATACATCTTGACATGATGGACATTTGAACATACCATCAAGTGCTTCTTCAAATGTAACTCTTGGACAATCCTCATTACCACAATGGTAAAAGTCTGAAGCATTTTCATAATCAAATCTTTGTTGTAATCTTTCTCCAATTTTCTTTTTTTGATTTTCAATAAAATGTTCTACTTCTTCTCTTCGTGTTCTCCATCTATAGACAAACCATCCTTTTCTCTCATCTTTGACTCTAATACCTGTGATCAAAGATTTTCCAAAAAGGTCATACAATACTTTTCTTACCATGTTAATTCTAAGACCTGTAGAGCTAGCAATTTCTTCATCTGTTGCATCTTCTGCTTTTAACAATGATCTTGCAACTTTGAGATACTCATCGCCACCAATCATTGATGCAATTCTAACAAAAGGATCTTCGTATTTGTCTACCAACTCTAATCACTCCTTAGTTTCTACTATTAATCCCTTGTCTCATTCACTTCGACATTTTTACCATTTTTTGTGGGTATGATCTTTCTTTTGGCATCCGGGAAGACTTTCTCAAATTGTTCTCCCTGTTGAATTCTATCTAATAATATGGCTAATGCACTAATTTCTGAATGAGGCTGACTTCCTACGCCTATATTATAATCAGCCAATTCATAAATTTCTCTTGGCACTTTTTCTGCTCCTACGACAACTAACATCTTTTCTTCTTTACGTAATTGGTTTTGTACATCATTGATTTTTTCACCATACATAGATAGGTGAATTATTTTAAAACCCTCTTCTTTCTTCTTTTTTACAACTGATTTCCAATTGTCAATAAATTCAACAACAAAATTCCCGCCCCATGTATTATTGATTTTGTCTAATGTATCTTTAATTTCTGGATTTACTTCTGTCATGAATATTTTTTCTGCGCCAAAAGATCTTGATACTAATGCAACATGAGTTGTTACTCTATCATCTCTTACAACACGTTGACCTATTCTAACAACTTCAATTACCAAATGTCTTTGCAACTCCTTCCCCTTCATTTTTTTTATATTTATGTGGATTTTGATTTATAATTATATTTTGAATTAATTCCTTTAATTCTTTTATGTTTTCACCTGTTTTTGAAGATACTAAAACTACTTTTTCATTTTCAATTAAATTTAGTAATTCTTTTTTATAATTAATTTGTTCTTTTTTAATTAAATCCGATTTATTTAATGCAAAAATAATTTTTTCTTTTTTAACTCCTAATTCATCTAATGTGCGCATACAACTAGCGAATTTTTTCTTAAGTTCTAATTGTGAATCACTAATATCAATTACTAAAATAATTATATTTGAATAAGTTAATTCTTCTAATGTAGATTTGAATGCATCAATCATATATGCAGGTAATTTACTGATAAATCCCACTGTATCTGCAATTAAAGCTGGTTCTTGATTAATTATGATTCTTCTTGTAGTGGTGGATAATGTTGTAAACAATTCTTTACTTTGGGTTCTTGTTTCACCTGTAGTTTTGTTAAACAATGTTGTTTTTCCTGCAGATGTATAGCCTGCTAATGAAATTGTTGTAAATCCCATTCTCTTTCTTCCTTGTCTGTGAAGTTCTCTTTGTTTTCCTGCTTTTTGTAATTTCTTTTTTACTGTCTGCATTCTATGTTTTATGTCATTATAGTAAACATCAACTTCAAATTTTCCTATTCCCATAAATCCTGGCTGTTCACCCATGTTGGCTAAACGAACTTTTTCTTTTGCCCTAACCATTTCGTATCTTAATTGTGCTAATTTTACTTGTAATTTTGATTCTGCACTAGATGCCCTGCTTTCAAAAATTTCTAGAATTAATCCTTCTCTGTCTAAAACTTCTCTTTGTAATTCAGTTGCTAAATTATAATTTTGACTAGGTTTTAGAATTTCATCAAATACTATTACGTCTGGTCGAATTTTATCTGCAATTTCTTGCAATTTTTCTAATACTCCTCCACTAATTCCATATTTTGGTTTTTGAAGATAATTTTCTTGAATTATATGGACTACTTCATACCCTGCAGCTTCACATAACCCTCTTGCTTCATTTATCGTATCTTCTTTGTCATATGTAATGAGAATTGCTTTGTCCATTTTGTAAGATTATTCCGTTTTTTTCAATGTTTTCTCTATATTCATATTTAACACAATTTCTGCAATATCGCTAGCATATTCAGAAATTCTTCTTATATTTTCAGCTAATCTTCTAACTCTGTATATCTCCTCGTCTTCTTTTAGTGATTTTGATGCATCCCTAATTTTCTTTTCATATTTACTAATTTCTTCTATTTTTTTAATAGTTTTTTCAGCTTGATAGTAGTCTTCTTTGAATAAAGCTAGACATGATTCATCCAATACCATCAATGAAAAATCATTCATTTCTTGTAGTTTATCTAAAATTTCTTTTTTAATTGATTTTTTAAATTCTAAAAGATCTTTTGCAATAAATGCTGCATGATCTCCTGTTCTTTCGATATTTTTTACTACTAATCTATACCCTAAACAATTCCTGGCATTAGCAAATCCCATTTCTTTTAAAACGTGTTCATTTTGTATTGCAATTTTTAATTGACGAATAATATAAAATCCAAATCTATCTACTTCATCATCTGTATTGATTACCTCTTGTGCTAGATCTAAATTTTTTTCTTTAACTGCTAAAATTGCATCATTTGACATTGATTTTGCTAAATGTATCATTCGTTTGAAAGCACCATCTACAGATAATTCTAATAAATTCACTAAAACCTGAACTGTAATTCCATTACTTGAATCTGATATTATTTCAGAACCCATTAACATTCTTTTAACAGCTTCTTTTGCAGTGTTTCTTTGTATTGGATTTAATCTTCCACTTTTTGATTTTAAATTAATTGTTTTAAATCCTAAAAAGTATAACGAAATTAATTTTCTAACTATGGAATCTGGTTTTTCATCTTCATTAATTTCGATAGTTGCATCTTCTTTTTTTTGTACACGAGATTCAAATTTTGGTGGATATAGTTCTAAAGTGGATGAACCTTTTCGAACCATTCTTACTTGATCACCTTGTTTGAGTCCTAACTCACTAATCCATTGTTTAGGCAGTGAAACTGTATATGTTGATTTACCAGTAAACTGTATTTTTCTAGTTTCTCCTTGTTCTTCCATAATCTAATGATTAAAAAACTATCTATATAGTTATTTATTTTTGCTATAGATTAGCATTAACTAATATTTCCAATAATTTTTAGCAGATTGTGGAACATTTCTTAAAACTTCAACAATCTCTTGATGCATTGTTTGGGACTGGTTCCTCAAAATATTTACCAAAAGATATTGATGTCATTTTATCCCGAAAAACTGGTCGAATTAGAACAGTTTCTCATAAAGGAAAGATACTTTGTACTTTGAGAATTAATGGAAGTTTGGCAATTAGTATTGATTTTGCTCAAACATTACTTCAAAGTAAAACCTTTCGAGAAAATTGTATTGAAATTAACAAGGATGCTGCCCCATTTGTAATGGAAGGAAGATCTGTATTCTGTAAACATGTTGTATGGTGTGGAAAAAATGTTCGTATTGCAGCTGATACTCCAATTTTATTTGAGAATAAGATAATTGCAGTAGGTAAAGCCATTTTATCCTCTGAAATGATTTCTGATTTTAATCGAGGTGTCGCAATTAAAGTTAGAGATAGTTTAAAAAGTCGTAAGGGGGAGATAGTGGTATGATGCGAGGAGGTAATCGTGAAATGCGAAGAATGATGGATAAGATGGGTCTTGATATGAATGAGCTACAAAACGTTCAAGAAGTTATTATTAAAACTGATAAAAAAGAAATCATTATTTCAAAACCTTCTGTTACTGAAATGAAAGGAAAAGATAGCTCCATTTTTACCGTAACTGCAGATAGCTATGAGGAAGCAGAATTAGAGGTTCCAATCTTTTCAGATGAAGATATTCAATTAGTTAGTCAACAGGCTGGTGTTGATGAAGAAAAAGCAAAAAGTGCTTTAGAAGAGGCTAAAGGCGATCTAGCTCGAGCAATTTTACTTTTAACAACTGGTTAGAATCTTCTTTTTGTGCCTAAAAATACACTAAAAATGAATGATTTAATAATGGAATTTATGAATTCTGAACATAATGACTGATGTAGCAGAATCCAAAGTTACTGGAATAATTAAGACTTTGAATGTCTTAGAAGATGATCTTGATTCTTTAACTGGTAAAGTAGGAGATATGAAAAAACAACTAAATGTTAAAACTTTAACTGAAATTGATACATTATTAGAAAAAACTCGTGAAATGGCAACTAAAGAAGCTGAAGTAATAATTAATGCTGCAAAGGAAAAGGCAAATACTGAATCTGCAAAAATTGCACAAGACGGCGAATCTAAATTGGCTGAAATTGATTCAAATGTTAATTCTAATTTTGATGATATGGTAAAACATGTTGTTTCTACTATTTTGAAAGCATAATTTTTTTGTTATAATTTTTAATTTTACCATAAAATCTTACAACTTATTATTTTTCTTTATTGCTATTTTCTTTCTTCATTTCAGCGATACCTTCCATTTTACCTTTGATAAAAGCAAGATCATATGTTCTAAGTAATACTTCTTCTCCGTCTTGCATATGAGTTTGCAAGTGTTTTGCCATGTTTTTAATAATTTCTTCTTTAGTGGGTATTTGGGAATTATCGTTCATTGTCAAGTCCTATTAAAAATCATCTTTAGGATTTTCTCCATTATCTAACGCTTCATTATATTTATCGACTTTACGATTGTATTCATCTATCTTCTTATTTTCTTCATCTATCTTCTTATTCTCTTCATCAATGGAATTTTTTACATCCATGCAGAATAACCCCCTTCTAGGGTTACTGCATTGAATCCACCTTTAATTAATTCATCAGCTGCAATATTGCCTCTATATCCAGTTCCACAATATGTACAAATTTTCTTATCTTTCAATTCTTCAATTTGTTTTTTCTTTACATTTCTAATACACAATCCTAAAGGCATGTGTATTGAATCTTCAATGATCCCACCTGATAATTCATCAGATTCTCTAATATCGATAATTACAAAATCATCTTTTTGAGACATTAATTCTTTTGAAGTAATCTTATCTGCCATGAATTTTATAATTCATACAGTAATTTATCTTTGAAGTTTCAATCTTAATTATTGTAAATAAAAAAATTCAAAACATTACAATGTATTTTTTTTAATTATTTTTCAAAATTATGAGTTTTTTTTGAAATTTGTTATGACTAATAATTATAATTACAAAAAATATCATTGTATAATTAACAATACATATTTATTGTACATTTTGAGTTTTTTTTTGAAATTTATTATTCTATAATGAAATAATATAAAATAATTATATCTTTTTTGATTAAATTTTATAATTTATGGCGATCCATCCTTATATACATATAATTTCTATATAAAATACTAAAATGACATGTAAGGGAATTTGTGTTAGATATAAAGCTCAGAAACCAGTTGGTACAGGAAGATATGCCTCTGGACAAAGAAGATGTCAAATTTGTGAAATTTTCATTAAATGGGAAGGACTATGGTGTCCTTGTTGTGGATATAGATTAAGAACAAAACCACGTAATTTGAAATACAAAGCAAAATTACGTGCAAGAGTTGAAGCTGATTCAATTGAGGCTGAAGCTAATTCAATATCTGCTATGGAAAAAGAACTTGCAGAAGCTGAAACAAAAGCTAAAACAAAAGCTAAAACAAAAGCTAAAACAACAAAAGCTAAAACAACAAAAGCTAAAACAACAAAAAGTAAAGAAAAAACACCATGTCAATATTGTGAAAAACCATACTACGTGTTTATTGATAAACATGAAAAGAAATGCAAAAAAAATCCAATTCTGTTAAATCAATAGTAATAAAAACTCAGAATATCTTCAAGAATTATTGAATTCATCAGATGGATTTTTCCACAAAATAGTACAATTAGAAAATCGTAGTTTTTCTTTAAAGATTCAAAAATTTGAAAATGGTTATTTTGTTTCAGTTAGTGAAGGTAATGATAAAATTGGTTCTATGATTGTATCTTTAGCCACTGGACCAAATCCAACTACGACAACTGTAATTCCATCTCAAAGCGAGTCTTTATTTTTAAGATTAATTGCTGAAAGAATTAGTACAAGAATGAAAGGAATTGCTTTAGTTTCTACTTACGTTCAAAAAGAATTAGAACCTACAACCGCAAAAGCCTTAATGTCTGAAATTATGGAAATGATTG
>Ga0209558_1002362_pt1 | contig 12439 bp, 13 predicted proteins | sample SaaInlV_150m_DNA_3_FD_184674 | JGI IMG/M metagenome (GOLD analysis project Ga0209558, IMG submission 184674) | Marine microbial communities from expanding oxygen minimum zones in the Saanich Inlet - Saanich Inlet SI074_LV_120m_DNA (SPAdes) (version 2) | ecosystem: Environmental > Aquatic >...
ACTCCGCTCGGGCTGCGCTCGGGCCAAATCCGCAGCCCCATGATCCGCAGCCCATGCCTCACGCTGTCCCCGCTCGCCTCTCACCTCATTTGGGCCGTTGAATTTCCTATCCGTGGGCGACGCTGCCGGCGCTGCCGCGAACAAGCTGCGCTCGCAAACCCTGTCCGCCGGCACTGGCTACGAGGGTCTGGTATTCTGACCAGAGCCCCAAGCGTTGACCTCCCTTCCGAGTAACGACCATGTGATTACGATGAGCAGCAATGGCGCACCGCGCTGAGGGCTACCACCGATTGCGATGCCCAGGAACACCAAGACATCGATTTCGGCCACGGGTACGATGCATCGCCTGCGTGAATGATCGGCCTGAATGATCACGTCGGATCATGCAGCCGCCCCCCGATGCCAGCGTCAACCGCCACCACAGCCCCGGAAATGAAGCCTGCCGCGGCCGAGGCTAGAAAGACGACCACGTTAGCGATCTCGTGGGGCTGCGCGATCCTGCCAAGCGGGTGCACCTCCGCTAGCTCATCCAAGAGTTCCGGGTGCCCGCTAAACCCATCTAGGAGCATCGGCGTAGCCGTCGCGGCAGGTGCGACTGCATTCACTCGGACTCGCGGCCCCAGATCGACTGCCAGGGCACGCGTCAGACCATCAAGCGCACTCTTGCTCACCGCGTAGGGCACGAATCCCGGTTTGGTGAGCTGCCCATGGATGCTGGAGATATTTACCACGCTCCCACCGACGCTCTCCAACTGAGTCAAGAAACTTCGCACGAGAAGAAATGGCGCCACGACATTGATACCCAACACCTTCTGCCAATCGTCAGTTCCGATCGATTCCGTTGGCTTGAGGAGTTGGAGCGCCGCGTTGTTGACCAGGACATGCAAGCCATCACCACCCAGCAGGGCGTCGACCTGAGTGGACTTGCTGGTCAAATACTGTTCCTCGCTGGCGCACCGTTCGAGATCGCATTGGACGTATTCATCGCACACAACCTCGGGGGACGCCTGTAGGTCCAAACCAATGACGCGGTAGCCTTCCTCAATGAACGCTTCTGTGAGGGCCGAGCCAATTCCTCCGTTCACCCCGGTGACCAGTGCGGTCCTCACGAAGCCGTCTCTAATTGCTCAAACAGCATAGTGATGGCCAACTCGCTCGTACGCCTCACGGCATCAACAGTGTTTGAGCCATTGTGAGTCCCCAGGATGCAACGTTCAAAACTCCTCAACGGCGATTCTTCACCAAGGGGTTCAATCTCGAACACGTCCAATGCTGCCGAGTATACTTGTCCGCTCCCCAGAGCACTACAAAGCGCTTCCTCATCGATCAGGGGTCCACGGGCAACGTTGACCACACGCAGGCCAGGCTTGCAATGACTAAGGACATCAGCATCGACCATGTGCCGGTTCGCGTCCGTGAGGGCACAGGTCAGAACGAGGAAGTCGGCATCCTCCATGTCGTCCGGCCAGCTTCGAATCTCAACTTCAGCCTCCCCTTCGAAGAACGGATCGTACGCGACTACCTCCATACCACAGACAAGCAACCTACGCGCGACCTGCCTGCCTACATGGCCCAGACCAACCAATGCTGCCTTCTTACCCGCAAGTGAAACGCCGGCTGGCTTCGACCAACGACCAGATCGCACCTCTCGATCAATCCAGTACAATTCGCGTGCCAGCCCGATGACGTAGGCCAGGGCAACATCAGCCACTTCGTTGCCAAACATCCCGGGTGTGTTCCGCACTGGGAGCCCCAAATCCGCTGCCGCCTGGAAGTCGACATTATCGACTCCTGAGCCCCATTTGATGGCTGAGCGTAGGCGCCCCCGGACGCCGCATTCCAAGACCTCGCGATTTGCTGGATCATCTCCGATGATCCAACCGTCGCAGAGGGGTACCATCTCCTTCAGTTCGGAAACGCTCAACGTCTGGACCACATCCGGCAACGCGACCTCGACACCCCTCTCCTCGAAGTGATGGATGAAATCGTCCATCTGACGGAGCATGGGCGGGCAAGTGATCAGGACCTTCATTCGCTCACCCCACCATCCACATTGAGGTGGCTCCCCACTGCCTCGGCGACATTCCAGTCCTCCTCTGTGTCGATATCCATGGTCTCTGAATGCGGCACTTCGAAAAGAGCCGGCCTTCGTCCAATTCGCGCAGCCGTCGCCCGAAAGCTCGCTCCCGAGAACACATAGAGATTGGAATCTTCCTCAAACCAAGGCTCCAGATCCTGGGTCCGCACCAGGTTGTCCGGATCGTGATTGATCGGACTCCCATCCGCTTGGTAGAATCTTGTCTGCACACGAGTCACGCTGAAAAGCGAATCGAAACCGGCCTGGATGCTCTCCCGATACTCGCGAATGCCCGTCTCGATGGTCCCGGCCTGAAGAAGCGGGTTCGTGGTATGGGTCATGACGTACGTCTCCGCAGCTACGTGTTCGATATCATCTGCGAGAACGGCGTTCATACTCACAGAATCGCCGCATAACTCGGTCGGTCGATCACGTACGAGTATTCGCTCTCCGGTCACCAGGCCGTGCTCACGAAGCAGGTCGCGGGCATCTGTGTTGATGACGACTTGATCGATGATGTCCACCGAGAGGAGCGCATCTACGATCCAGCGGAACAGTGGCTTGCCGCAAAAGGTCCTAAAGTTCTTCCCCGGGACCCGTTCCGAATGCGCTTTCATTGGTACGAGAGCGACGACCTGATGCATTCACAACCTCAACTTGCGTTCTAGTTTTGGAAAACCGGCCCTTGAGCCGCTGAATCTGTCCCAACTCACGCGGATAATAGAATCGCGTGAGCATCTCTTCAGTAAGAACCGACCGGGAACTCAGTCCGGTGTAAGTCCCCCAATACTGCATCGTCCTGAACATCACGACCTCCCACCCGTATCGCCAAAACCGACCAGCCTTAACAGCTCGCACTTGGTCGTTCAGGATATTCTGGCACAGGAGCTTCACGAACACCCAGAAACTCATGTGCGAGTCCGGGAAGATGCGCTTAAGTGCCACAGCTTCCCGGCGGTAGCGGTTGAGTATCCGAGAAGGTGCTTCGTGATGGATATGGGTGATCACGGCCTCGGCGTTATACGCCAGGAGAAATCCGTTCTCGGTCGCCCATTTACCCCAAGCGAGATCCTCCAGGCCTGAAAGAGTCTCGTCGTAGGCATGGCGCCGCCATAACTCAGTCCGGATCGCAGAGTTGGCATTATTGCAAAAAGGCGATGCCTGCTCTGCATTCGACTCAGGCGGAAACTGCTTCGCGAGGACTTCGTGTTCCGAGAAGCGGGAGGACGTGTGGCCGATTTGGCGTCCATATACCTTGGCGACATCAGGATCTTCAAATGACCTCAGCATCTGTAACAGCCAATCGTTCCGCTCGGGGACGACATGGGCGCTAGCGATGACGATGAACTCGGCGGTCGCTGCTGCACATCCAAGATTCAAGGAGCGACCGAAGGTGAAGTCCTCTTTCTCAATGTGAAGCACTCTAGCACCCGAGGCTTCAGCGATGCGAACGGAGTCATCGGTAGACCCCGAGTCGACCACTATCACCTCGGGGCGCACACCCTCTTGCACCGCCACAGCCTGGAGTAGGTTGCCGAGGTGCTCCTCCTCATTGAAGCAACGAATCACGACGCTTACACTGTGCACGAGTGCCGCCCTCCGCATATCCTCAAGAGATATCGATGCTCACAGAATAGGACCGAGACGCGCCGGGCGAGAGAACGGCGCAGGTGCCAGCCCGCTTTGCGGCCGCCAGGTCCTTAGGAATATTGGTACACGGCTCTAGTACAACGGTGTAGTGGTCGCGCCACCCACCCAGCGCCATGAAAAGCCAACAATGCGGAAAGTCGTCGAGGCTATAGCGCATGACGAACTGGCGGCCCTCCGATGGACGTCGAAGGCCACACCAACCCGCCGGAAGACCGCTCACGTACACGAACTCTTGGCCGTCTGCACTCCGCTCAGGCACAATACTCAAGTCGGTCGGTTCGTCGCCCACTCCCGCGACGATCGGCCACTCGGCGCCGTCCGGCGCTCCCATAAGGCGACTAAACTCTGCTGAGACCCGAGTCACATTCCCCCCGGGGAGTAAGAGCTCGTCCCCCCCGGCAACCCGCATGGCAGCATGGAGTTTAAAGAGATAGTGAAGGGGCTGATCCCCCAGGTTAGAAATCCCGTAGGCAATGGACACACGGGCCGAATCTGGCTCTATGCTTATCCGCTTCTCGAAGCGCGCCGGCACCGAGCGACAATGCAGAACCATGTCAACGCTCAGGTCGTCCTGGTCGCGCACTTCGAGTTGTGAATTCCACAGCTCACCGTGGTCGGGAAGTGCGCGACCTTCGAACATACCAGGAGCATCACTGGGGAAGAGCTCTTCAAAACCACCAGCCCACAAATCGTCGTAGTCTGTACCGGTGGGCGAAGCCTGCGCACCTGCATCACTCGACGCATAAATCCAGTCCTTGGCGTCGTCCGGCGTGCGTATCGAGTCGATCCGCCCTCCATGGGTCGGATCGACCACAACCCTGACCTGGGGGTTCTCGATCGTGATCATGTCAGGAGTAGGCAGAAGAGGTGGCACATCACCGTCCATGGCATTTGTTGTACTTCTTCCCAGACCCGCACGGGCAGGCGTCATTCCCGCCAGGCCCCTGATCGACCTGCACCGGTTTCTTCTCGACCGCGCCTCCTCGATTAGTCCCCAATCGCCGCGGATCCGGCCCGAACGCTGGGGCAGCCCCACCCGCACGAGTGTACCAGCCGCCGAACTTCCCCATGAACCAAGAGATGGCCCAGCAGGCGAGTACAACCGCGGTAATGTCGACAATAACTTGGGTGCTCCACAGTCGCGACAACGGAAAGACCCGCAAAACGCCAAACGCCGTGAACACCAGGCAGACGAGTGGCGAGACCATCACGAGGAAGTTGCCCTCGAAGAGGTCCAGTTCAAGCATCGACGTGGCGACAAACGCACCGACGGACGACAGCGAGAAGACGAAGAGCGAGAAACCGAAGAGCGCGTTGGCGATGAAGAGGCCGTCCTTGTCGGTTTTGCCTCCGCGACCGATCCACGCGGCACCGGTTCCGAAGGTCGGAATGAGGACCGCCGCCGCGAGCACGATCAGCGCGTGGCTGTCTGCCCAAAGATACGGCTGTGTGATGGCCTCGTAGAGCGTCAAGCCGTGCCGTCCAAGAACCGAGCCCTGAACTCGTCGGTGGGCATGCGACACGAATCCGATGAGCGGTGCCGGTAGGCATTGAACTAGGGGCTGCTACGAGCGGGAGGAAACGCGCACGTCGCGAGAACTCTTTGAGAGTACACGCGGATGCGGCGAATTCAACCGCGCGACTGCGCTAAAGCTAGGTCAGCTCGCTCAGGCATTCCGCCAGACCGCGTCGCTTGAAGTCCTTGATGCGCGAGGTCGGGCTGCAGTTGATCACCTCGACGCCGGCCTCCTTCGCAAGCTCGGCGACCTGGGTCCATCCACTGATGTGGGAACTTGCAGCCCGCGGCGTGCTGTAGATATCGCCGACACGTTGGTAGTCGTCGCAGAAGTAATTCGGGTTGGTCTTCACGTCTCGGCTGATGATCAGCCGGCGGAACTCCTCCGGCAAATGACCGTCATCGGGATGGTCTTCGGCCTCCGGAATCCTCTCTACGTAGTCGGCATCCGCGCCGATCATCAGGATGCGCTTGATGCCTTTGTCGATCAGAACTTGGCTCAGGCGGACGCCGGTCGGGCCGTGCTTGATCGGCAGCAGGTTGGGCGCCTCAGGCAACTCGATGGACACGGTCCGTCGGAGCTTCTCGAGTCCAAGTTCCTCTTCGAACTTCGGATCCCTTTTTGCCCTCTTGATGTTCTCGAGAATCTCAGGGGTGTAGCGGACGCACAGCTGGTTCACGCGAGGCGCTGCGTAGAATGTGGTCTCCGGGTGACGGGCCACCAGATCGCGGAGTTCCTCTACCTTATTCTCCAGCGTCTTCACGTCGCAGAACCCGTACATCGACGGGAACCAGCCGATCTGCTCGTAGTAGCGGTAGGCGAAGTTCATGCCGACGGTGACGAGTTCCGGGGGCAGTCGGAGAGGGTCGTAGTCGATCAGCTCCTTGGTGGAACGACCGTTGGCGATCAACAAAGCTGTGAGCACTGGCTCGCTCACGAACCCACCTTTACGCTGCGGTCGTATCCGAACTTGTCGACGAGGTGGCCGTAGCGCTCATCGAACGCTTCGAACGCCCGGCTCCCGGGTGGCATGTGGTTCGGCCAATCGCCGGAAACCCCCTTTCGGTAATGGTTCTTCTCGTCTTCGTCGCCACGGGTCCGTCCGCCACTGAGTTTCTTGAACGAGCACTTGGCGATGATCTTGCGAAGGCGGTCCTCAGGGATCGGGATTCCGAGGTGTTCGACGATGCGAGAGAAGGTCCCGAAGTCGTCGACGAGGAGCTCCTCGTACTTGACCTCCAACACGTTGGGGTACGCCTCGGGCTCCCAATCGTCCATCTGGCGGAAGGCGTCGTCGTCCTCCAGCAGCCGGATTAGACCATCCTCAAGATTGTTCTCGTTGAGGTACTCACGCAGCTCGACCTGCGTTTGGTTGTGAATCCCGTGGGAGTAACGGCGGCTGAAGTAATTGGAGACGAAGGCGTCTCTGGGGTCGCGGATCAGGTGGAAACCGCGCACGTTCTTCGGCACGGTCCGCAGGTCCTTGGCCCGGCTGTTCACGAAGAGGAACAAGGTCCGGTCGTGGAGGTCGACCGGGACGTCTTCCGGCTGCTTGCCGCCGATGACCTTGTAGTTGCTGCCCAACTTTCGAGCGACCGGTTTCAGGAACTTCCGCATCCAGTGCGTCGCGCACTTGTGGTGGCCGAAATAGTAGAGGTCGTCCTCGCCGTGAGAGCTCGACAACCCGAAAGCCGCCTTAGCCAGAGCGAAGTCGACCTCCCGATCGATCTCGAACGCTTCGAAGCGATCAATGGGAAAGATCAACGGCCGGCTGCCGACGCGACACTGGTGCGCCTCAAGGGACCCACGGGTGAAGGCGTAGATGCAGCCGTTCTCTTCGTAATGCTTCGGCAAGTCCTTGTTTCGCCCGGTGATCGCCGGGTTGTGATTCATCGGACGTGTCGTCTCGTCCCAAATGCGAACCTGCCGAGCGGTCGCCGAGAAGAGGCTGTCATGTATCGGCTGCGCGTCGAGGAACGCCCCCACCGCCCGGGTGACCGTCGCTGCATCCAGGAGCGGGTTCGTCGCCAGGGTGGTGACGTAGAAATCCGCCTCGACCTGGGCCACGTCGTGCAGCAAGATCTCGGTCAACGAGACCAACGGGCCGCAGAGCGCTTCGGGACGGTCGATGAGGATCGCGTCCGGATGAGTCCTGGCTACGATCTCTCGAATCGCTGGACTGTCGGTGTTGACGGCGATTTTATCGATCAGCGGACACGCCGCGACAGTGTCGAGGATGTACTCGCAGAGCGGCTTTCCGAGGAACTGCCGGTGGTTCTTACCTGGGACGCTGGCGCTCTCGTGACGCATGGGCACGAGCGCCGCAACTGTTGGTTTCATGGTTTTCCTTCGATGGAATCCCCGCCGCTACGCGGTCGAGTCGAGGCGTATTGGAGCGGTGGAAGAGGGGCTAGGGGTAAGCCCCTCGCAACGGTCCAAGAACTGAGAGAGCGAAGCGATTTCAGGTATCCGACGACTCACCATCGCTAGTCCGCCGCTGACCCTTTGGGCGGCCAGGAGCATGATCCGAAGGCCTATAACGTAACCGATCGGATCGGCCCACGATCGATCCGTGACTGCGATGAGAGGCACAAAGAACGACAGCACCGCCGCGATGCAGACCACGCCGAACACGCCGTTGATCAGCTTCACCCGCTGCATCACCAAGCGTAGCTCGAAGAAGAGCGCGACCGCGTCACGGTGCCCGTCGGCCTCAAGGCAACGGTTCGCATAGGCGATCGCTCCTTCCGTCGGCGCGTCACTCGAAGCGACAGCGCCGAATGCATCGACGATGTCTCCCACAGCCTCCGAGTTGACCTCCAGATACCGTCGTCGGCTGTCGGCGACGCGGCCGTACGCCGCCGAGAGCGCCAGCAAATACGGTACGGAGAGCGGCAGCAGTAGCGCCGACAAAAGGGGGTCAACGAAGACGAGAAACGCGCCGGTGATGAGCACGATTCCGAACGGTAGCAGCGTCTGCAGAAGCGACCATAGACCGAGGGCCGTCATCGGCGCGCCCTTCGACACCAATCGGCGAATCCACTTGTCCGAAGGACCCTCCACCATTGCGCGCCAGCCGTCTCCCTTTGCCCCAGCAACCACGTCCAGCAGCCTGCCGCGGAGGTCGCGCAGTAGCGCCCCGGCGACACCAGCGCTCTTGGTACGGGCGACGTAATCACAGGCCGCGCTGAACCCACCGAGCACTGCGAGACCCGCGCATGCACCGATGATGGGCACCGCGCCACCGGCGAGTGAGACCTCTAGGCGCCCCAGCGCGAGCGGGGTTCCCGACTCGAGGGCCTGGAGCAATTGAAAGAAGCCGCCCAGCGCCGCCGCCCAACCGAAGAGGCTCACCAAGTCGAGCACCACGATCCGCGCCAGCTGAGGCCTGAACTGCGCCGCCGCCCTGATCACCCAACGAACCGTTCCGCTGAGCTCGCGCACCTGCCCCGACATCGCCGCAACGAAGCTCTGCCGCCGGTCGTCGGACCCCGACAACCGCTCCTCATCAGGCGTTGTGCTCAACGGTGTCTCAATCGGTATCTCAGAATGGTGTCTCAACGGTGCTGGTGTAGGAATGGGCTAAGCCGCTGGCGGCGCGCGGTCGATCTTCTGCAGTCCTGGACCCTCGATCCTACGCCACGCCGCGGCTAACGCATAGATGTGATGCGGGGATGACGGGTGAACAAAAACGACTGCCTGAGCTATGATGCAAAGAACAAGCGGGTCCCGTCAGTGCCTCGATGAACGACTTCTCGATCGAATCTTCCGAATGCACCCCATAGATCGGACGACAGCGCTTGGCTCCGTAGCGGCTGCGATTATGTCTTCGACCCCGGGACTCGCTCAGGCAACCCAGGAGGTTCCACTTCCGGTACGGGTCGAGGCTCTGGCGCGCCCGACTGTCGAGCTCGCTGACTCGCTCTTCGATGCACTCGACGCACGATCGGCGCTCAACCTTTTATGGATCCCCAAGGAGACTTCCTCCTCGACCCCGACCCCGGCCTTCGATCCTACCCAGGCCGAGCCGGTCCCAGAGTTGATATTCGACCCGCCGCTGCCCGCCGACTTCGACGACTGAGTCGCCCGCCTCCAGTCTGTCCGAACACGTTCGGCCACCCGGCCGCTCGCTTCCGCCCATTTCGACATCCCCTCGTCCCCCTCCCACATCTGAGCACTGTGCGCGACTCCGCTCGGGCTGCGCTCGGGCCAAATCCGCAGCCCCATGATCCGCAGCCCATGCCTCACGCTGTCCCCGCTCGCCTCTCACCTCATTTGGGCCGTTGAATTTCCTATCCGGCCGGCTACGGAAGCGTGTCTCATGGTGGGAGAGAATGGACCCATAGGGAGCGTCACCACCAGACCGGTTTGACCGTCTGTAGGTGAGTCGCCACCATCACCACCTCCATGAGGAGCCCTACCGGCCCCCGACCCACTTCCCGCAGTTCTGGAAACACACCGTGAGGCCGCCCCGACCCACCACCTCCCACTTCCTCACGGCCCTCGTCGTCACCGTCCTGACGTCGGTTCCCCTTGGGGCGCAGGAGACACCACCGGACGCGGCTCCCCTCTCCCCTCTGTCACCCTTCATCTCGGTGCAGTCCAGCACCGTGGCCCTGATCCATGCGCGGCTCCTCGACGGGACCGGAGGTCCGATACTCGAGGACCAGACCGTCGTGATCCAGGGTGAGCGCATCGTCTCCGTGGGACCGACCGAAAGCGCCGACGTGCCGGAGGGAGCCCAGGTCCTGGACCTCGCCGGCCACACGCTCATACCCGGGCTCGTTTCGCTCCATGAGCACTTGTACTTCGGCGGGGTGGAGCAGATGACCCCCATGCCCGTCGAGGGGCCCATGTTGTACTTGGCCATGGGCGTCACCAGCGCCATGCCGGCGGGCAGCCAGTTTCCCTATTACGATCTCAACCTCGCCCAAACGATCGAGGCCGGCTTGACGCCGGGGCCGCGGATCTACCGTACCGGGCCGTACCTGAACGGTGGCCCACCTCTGCCTGGAAATCAGCGGATCGTGAACGACCCGGAAGAAGTGCGGCGAGTCATCCGCTACTGGTTTTCCGAGGGGGCCACGTGGATGAAGTTCGTGGGGGGCACCAGCCGCGAGGTGCTGGCGGCGGGTATCGACGAGGCGCACCGCCTGGGGATGAAGATCACCGGACACCTGTGCTCCGTCACATTCACCGAAGCCGCGGAGATGGGCCTGGACGCTCTACAGCACGGCTACATCACCAATTCCGACTACGTGCCGGGCAAGTTGCCGGACGTGTGTCCGCCCGAAAACATGAGGATCCAGGCCGACTTGGACGTAGAGTCCGCTGACGTCCGGGAGAGTATTGAGCGCATCGTAGCGGCAGGTGCGGCGGTCGTCTCCACGCTTGGGGTCTACGAGACCTTCACACCAGCTCGGGCCACGCTGCCTCCCCAGGCGATGGAGATGTTGAAGCCCCTCACGCGACAGGAAGTGGAGCGGACCCACGCGAATCTGGCGGACGGCGGGCTCATCGTGCCTCCCCGGCTCATCAACAAGATGATGCGATGGGAACGGATGTTCGTGGAGGCGGGCGGCCTCCTGGGTGCCGGGTCGGACCCGTGGGGTACCGGATACCTCCCCGGCTTCGGCAACCTGCGCAACTATGAGATGCTCTTGGAGGCAGGCTTTTCCGCCCCCGAGGTGGTTCAGATCCTCACGCTGAACGGTGCCCGCATCCTCGGGGAAGAGCATCGCTTCGGTTCCGTGGAGCCCGGTAAGCTCGCGGATCTGGTGGTAATTCGCGGGGATCCCACCTCTGACCCTACCACGATCTATGACGTCGTCACGGTCTTCAAGGGTGGGGTCGGGTACGACTCCATGCGCCTGCGCCAAGCCGCGAAAGGGACCATCGGATCCTACTGATGGGGGCCGGCCCGCGGCCCTCACAGCGGGCCTGCCAGCCTCGCCCGCTCCCAGCCGGGTGCCAAGCATCATTGTCGAACATCCTTACCTAGTCCCCAAACAGCGCAACAATCGTATTTAAAACATTTCAATCAGTCTTCTAATACCGATAAACACGAGGATCATCACGGAGTACCATAAAAAGAAATAAACGACATACTCCTTGTAGCCCACAACCAACATCACACTTATTATGAGGAGCTGAAAACCAAGACCAAAAGTTGACAAAGCTGTCATCATAATATTTGGAAGTCGCCTTCCTGTAGAAGCGTTCGAATCTAAAGCATAAATTGTTTTATCAAAAACACCATAAAGCGCTTTATAGATCCCGAATAGAATAGCTACATTCTTCTGGGCTTCTCCCTTCAGAGCAGTTGGAGTTTCATTTTCGAAAATCCTACTGGTTGTATCGCCATTCACATTATTTCTCAAAATTACGTAGTAATAATTATAGAGCGTGCCTTGCAATTGAATTCCTACAAATGCCAACAAACAGTACACAAAATGAACTTCCGAGATATACCACAATGCCATAAAAATGAGCATGTTCAATAGTATATCTGCCACAGAATCGAGATAGCGCCCTGTGTACGAAGGCGTGCCCCTTATTCTCGCCAACTCGCCATCGGCAGCATCTAGGATCGATTTAAACAACAAGAAAAAACCCGCCGCCCAATAATATTCCAATAAGATACAAGCAACAGCGATCAGCCCGGAAATGATAAACCATATTGTGACATCGATAGGCGTGTATGCAGTTTCTTTTAGGGAATTGGCGATAAGCCGCGCAAGGGGCCTTCCGTAATCTGAAAGATCAATAAATTTATGCTCTTTGGGCAATTTCGACATACTACTTTACAATTCCCATATTTTGTATGGTTCCAACCTCAACCCCACTAGGATAAATTATTTTAGCTATTTGGTAAATGTGTTTCCTGCATCCACATAATTATCATTGGGCCCTGATAAAAAGGCATGCCTCTGGATGTGCTTTGGAATTTTCCAGGCTCGCTGAGAAAGCCACGCAGTTTTCAATAAATTTAGGATAAACAAAGGAACCTCTACGGGGCTCTGAGGTTTAATGGGGTCGACGTGGGGATCCTCTTGATTGGAATAGAAGGCATGTTGATCCTAAGTGTTTGAAAAATATTTTTTAAATGCTGTATCGCATTTAAAAAATGCTTAAAGCTCGCCGTGGAATTTCCTATCCGTTCGCAGCGAGGCGCGGGCCGGGTCGATGATCCGGC
>Ga0209558_1002368_pt1 | contig 12412 bp, 10 predicted proteins | sample SaaInlV_150m_DNA_3_FD_184674 | JGI IMG/M metagenome (GOLD analysis project Ga0209558, IMG submission 184674) | Marine microbial communities from expanding oxygen minimum zones in the Saanich Inlet - Saanich Inlet SI074_LV_120m_DNA (SPAdes) (version 2) | ecosystem: Environmental > Aquatic >...
CAGTCGGCAGCAATAAGCCCCGATTCTTCTCTCACTTCACGGGTGAGCGCCTCAAGGGAAGACTCTCCCCGGTCAACCAACCCCCCGGGTGGCGTCCAATCCAGGCGACCTCTCCCCCGCCGGTTAGCTACCAGTAGCACACCCTCTGGCGACTCAATCACCCCAAATACCGCAGTCCGGCTACGCACAGTCATGGCGTAGAGTTTAGGCGATTCACGGCTATCTTAGTCGCTGAAGCCAATATACAAAAACGAAAGGTCATCGGTTTTCGTCTTCATCATGAGGTAGCGGCTAGTTACTTAAAAACCCTCACGAAAATCAAGTACTCTCAAAGATATCAGAGACCGGAGGTGCCCCTCATCCCAATAAACAGCGATAAAACACCGGGCAACGAGTCCGATAGCTTTGCCGCACACGCCTATGGCCTATTAAAAGAACTTACTGGTGAGCCCGAAGCACAATTCCGCGATGGGCAACTTGAAGCAATCGAAGCCTGCGTAGAAAGTCGCGATCGAGTCCTTCTAGTTCAGCGCACCGGTTGGGGCAAGAGTGCTGTTTATTTCATCGCAACACAAATTCTTCGCGACCGAGGCAGTGGGCCAACGCTCCTGTTCTCCCCATTGTTGGCATTGATGCGCAACCAAACGCTTGCAGCAAAACGCATGGGGCTTAAAGCAGAAACGTTGAACTCTGGAAATAGATCGGAATGGGGCAGGGTTGAAGAATTAATCCGAAGCAACGAAATTGATTTACTTCTAATTTCACCAGAAAGACTGGCAAATAGAGAATTCCAAGAAGACATCCTGCCAATTTTAGGATCCAAAAGCGGACTACTCGTAATTGACGAGGCCCATTGCATTTCAGACTGGGGTCATGATTTTCGACCAGACTATAAAAGAATTCGAAAAATTCTTGCCCTTCTGCCACCGAATACCCCGGTTTTGAGTTGCACAGCCACTGCTAACGATCGGGTCATCGAAGACATCTCCGCACAACTTGGAAACGACCTTCATGTTTACCGCGGTGGGCTCAGTCGGAAAGGCTTAAGACTGCACGTCCTACCCATGCCAAGCACAGCCAAACGATTGGCATGGCTATCTGAGACAATCCCTGATTTGTCAGGAACGGGCATAATCTATTGCCTTACCGTTGAAGCAACAAGTCTTGTATCTGACTGGTTGCAGTTAAAGGGGATTAGTGCCGTTTCTTACAGTGGCCGGAGCGATGCAGAAGAAAGACTCCAGATAGAACAAGGCTTATTGGAAAACAAAAACAAGGTCACCGTGGCCACCTCAGCCTTGGGAATGGGCTTCGACAAGCCTGACCTTTCTTTCGTCATCCACTTCCAAAGCCCCCCTTCGCCAATCAGTTATTACCAACAAATAGGGAGGGCGGGCAGATCCCTCGATACTTCATTTGGAATACTCCTGTGCGGAGATGAAGATAAGAAGATCCAAGACTACTTCATTGAAAGTGCTTTCTCCCCACCTGAACTCACCAAGAGGGTTGTTGAGCATTTAACAAATGATGGCGGTTGGGTCAGCCTCCATGACCTCCAAAGGCTATTCAACATCCGCCCAACGCGCATAAAAAACCTGATGAAAAACCTCGTTGTCGATGGCATCGTTGAGTCCAATGGTGCACGATGGCTCAGAACTGCTAACCCATGGGCTTACGACTACGAAAGAGCCCAGAACGTAACGGCACTGCGCCGCTCAGAGCAACAGCAAATGTTAGATTACACCAAAACTAGTGGATGCAGAATGGCCTTTTTGCAAGGACTTCTTGATGACACGAACACAGGAGATCGGTGCAATAACTGCGACAATTGCACCAGTCACTCGCTGGGAGGGCCGCTAAATGAAAATTTAGTAGCAGAAGCCAAAGACTACATACAAACCAGGATATTGGATATCCTCCCTCGAAAACGGTACCCAACAAACAAAAATATCCCAAAAGAGTTTCAACTCGAAACCGGCAGATCTCTAAGTCGATACGGTGACTCCGGGTTGTCTCCTCTTATACAAAATGGATTCGCTGAAGGAACCTTTAGCGACCAACTGGTTCAGGCCTCTGCCGCCTTCATTCAAAATCGGTGGGAATTTTTCCACCCGATTGAATGGGTTACGTTTGTGCCTTCGCTACGATCGCCCTTCATCGTGCCTCAGTTCGCTGAAAAATTAGCATCTGCCCTTGGGTTGCCATTTCAAAGCGCCGTGACCAAAATAATCAATACCAACCCGCAGAAAGAAATGGCGAACAGTCCTTCACAATTCAACAATATCAAAAACGCATTCGAAGTGGAGAACCGCATCCCCTCGGGGCCGGTTCTCTTAATAGACGATGTTGTTAACTCCCGATGGACATTTACAGTAGTCGGAGGCCGTTTATTAGCCACTGGCGCAAGCCATGTTTATCCTTTTGCGCTAAGCAGTACCGCGATAAACGGATGATGGACAGTCGGTCAGACTCATCAAAAGCAGTTCTACTCCTTTTAAGTGGTCTTGCTCCAAACGGGCCCTTGCCCCTAAAAGTTCGCGAATACCGAAAACTCTGTGGACTATGCGGCGACCCATCCACGCTTATCGGAAAATCTCAGGGCGACCTTACAAAACTCGGCTTAGTCCCTGAGTTGGCAGAACGGGTTACCGGACTACTTGACCAAGCAGTCAGTCTCGCTTTAGTCGTGGAGAGTTACGCAGAAAAAGGAATTAAAGTGGTGACTGAATTTGATGCCCCATACCCAAAGCATTTAAAAACGAATCTTGGACCGAAGGCACCATCTCTCTTGTTTGTTGCAGGGTCATTAGACCTTTTAAGCCAGCCAGGGGTCGGCGTAGTCGGGAGTCGCAACGTTGACGAGCAACGGGCTTCAACCGCCCGTGAGGCCGGAGCGTACATTGCGTCTCTCGGAGTGCCGATCGTTTCGGGGAATTCAAGAGGTGTCGACTTACTTTCTATGAATGGGACATACGAGGAAGGCGGTTCTGCAATTGCTGTTTTATCGGACTCCCTCGAATCGACAATCAAAGAAAAAGAAGTACGCAACCGTTTACTGAATGAAGAGGCTGTGTTTTGCTCCCCCTATAGACCTGACTCAAATTTTACGATTGGTACGGCGATGGGACGAAACAAGATAATCTATGGCCTCTCAGTCGTGACTCTTGTAGTGCATAGCGCTTTTGAAAAAGGAGGAACATGGGCCGGGGCCAAAGAGGCAATACGAGGGAAACAAAAAGTTGCCATCTGGGATGATGCCGACCTCCCGGGGAATCAAGGCCTAATCGAACTTGGTGGCATCCCCATCAAAAACATTAACCTGCTTAAAAAGATACAGACACAGGCCCAACCCATTAACGAACCAACCATCCAACAACAGGCCCTATTTCCGAACTCTTAGGAAAAAGCTTCCAATGCATGAGTCACCCATTTGTTCTATCCAAATGGGTGACTCATGACAAAATTGAGACCTTCTTTCCCTCTGTCCCGAAAGATGCAGCCCGATGATTTTGTTTCTTTCACTTCTACTTCGCTCAACCATTGAAGTTTCTCTTTGAGTTTCCAGAACAGCCACTCTGCGAGAACCTCGCACGTCGGGTTCAAAAGGCCAGGAACATCATTTAGGTACTGATGATCAAGTTGTGCCCGAAAAGGAGCGAAAGCATCCCCCAGATCTGAGAAATCTTGAACCCACCCGGTTTTTGGATCGACAGGTGCATCTACGGTAATTTTCACTACGTATGAATGCCCGTGCAGGTTCGCACACTTGTGGCCTTCTGGCACGTTCGGCAGTCTATGAGCTGCCTCAAAAGTGAACTCTTTATATATTTCCATCTCCATTAGGGAATCTCCAGTATTTTGTGCGTTTGAAGGCTGAGTTTCCATTGCGGGTTCGCCAGGCAGTATTCAATGGCAAGTTGGGTGTTCTCGGTGCGTGATTCGTTGTCCATGGGTTGGATGAAAAACTGATCAAAATCCCAGTCAGTAAATAATTCTGGTTCTGCCCCTGGCTGTGGAAAGATGACCTTTAGCTCATCTCCAGTTTTCAGCAAACAGTCCGACCCCGCTTTCGGGCTAACGCACACCCAGTCAATGCCTGGTGGTGGGACGATCGTTCCATTCGTTTCGATCGCTATTTCAATGGCATCTCCCTTGAGCGCTTCGACAAGCGGTTCATCAAGTTGGAGCAACGGTTCGCCACCCGTACAAACAAGGAACGGAGCCTCCTCTGACTGCCCCCATGCTTCTCTTATTGCCTGAACGAGTTCTGCGGGCGTCTTGAATTTTCCACCGCCCGGCCCATCAGTGCCTACAAAATCCGTGTCGCAAAATTTACAAATTGCAGTAGCCCGGTGTTCTTCGCGGCCCGACCAAAGATTGCAACCAGAAAAGCGGCAAAAAACCGCTGGGCGGCCGGCGTGTGTGCCCTCACCTTGAAGAGTGTAAAAAAGCTCTTTTACGAAATAAGACATGCCGCTAACTTTGATAAAGAGTTTGATCAGGGATTTGGGCTTGTTCAAACCCTCTTCTACGCAATAAGCATGAATCACAACCCCCGCAGGCACCGCCGTCATCAGCAGCGTCATAGCAACTCACCGTCATACCGTAATCAACACCAAGGGCAACCCCCGCTTGAATAATCTCTGCCTTGGTCATCTCAATAAGCGGAGTGTGGATCTTGCACCTGTCTGTACCTTCTACGCCAATTCTTGTGGCTAGGTTTGCCATTTCTTGAAACGCCTCAATGAACTCTGGTCGGCAGTCTGGATAGCCGCTGTAGTCAAGTGCATTTACCCCAATGAAAATATTGGTTGCATCAAGTACCTCTGCCCACGCCAACGCGAATGAGAGAAAGATTGTGTTGCGGGCTGGTACGTAAGTAATAGGAATTTCATCACCAAGGTCATCGATGCTTTCGTGCTTCGGCACCGCTATGTCACTTGTTAAAGCCGACCCGCCGAAAACTCGAAGGTCTATGTCCGCAATCACGTGACGGGCCGCACCAAATTTATTAGCAACTCTTTGCGCTGCTTCAAGTTCGGCTTCATGGCGCTGGCCATAGCGAAATGAAAGTGCGTAGCAGTCGTAACCTTCGTCTTTGGCCATCGCTAAAAGCGTGGTGGAATCAAGTCCTCCGCTTAAAAGAACTACCGCTCGCTTTTCCATGCATTCCTCTTTACTTATTTTGTTCAGGTTTTGTTACTCAATGCGTAGAGTAGCAGTTGCCAAGACTACTCTTGTTCAACTAGTGTAGTTTTCTGAAGTAAAAAAATATGAAGGGTGTAGTTTACGTGAAAACTGTTCGAGTGGTGATTGGTTGCACTAACCGGAAAACCCGGCCGGCGTTGACCGATTTAGAAATGCACAAGTACCACAACCACCCGTTCAAAGAAAAGGCAACTCTTTGGAACACCCGCCTCGCCCACTCAACTACCGACACGATCCCTGCAGCAGAGTTATACAAGGGGGAACATTGGAGCGTTGTTAAGCAAATGCTCAATATCAAGGAGACCAACGGCATCAACTACGAAATCTGGATCGCATCAGCTGGCTACGGCCTCATCCGTTCAACGCATCTCGTTGAACCTTATGCAGCGACTTTCTCTCCCGGCTCAAAAGATTTTGTTCTTTCCGACAAAGCAACAAATGCCGGGCACACAACGCAAGATTGGTGGGAACTTTTGGCCAACCGGCCTCGGCGCAAAAAAGAACCCGCCTCCCTGGAAGACCTTGCCACCAGCAACCCGAGCGATTTTCTTGTTGTTGCTCTTTCTGAAACTTACGCTCGGGCCGTTCACGATGACCTAATCAAAGCGGCAAAAACCTCCAACAACCAGTTAGTTCTAATTTCGGCAGGATCAAGCATCTCATCGCTTACCCATGTCCAATCCCCTAGCGACGCAAGATTGCAGTCCTTGCTCGGTGGCAGTCGTATCTCTTTAAATGCCCGGATAGTTCTCCATCTCATCCAAAATTCCAGCAAACACGAGTGGTCCAAAAAAGGTATCGATAACTTCCTGCAACAAGCGTTAGCAAAGGCTCCAGAACTGGTCAAATATAATCGGTCAAGAATGACCTCCGAAGAAGTCATTTCGTTCATCAAAAAACATCAAGACACCCATCCCTCACATACTGCGCTCCTTCGGTTGCTTCGTGACTCCGGAATGGCCTGTGAACAAACCCGCTTCCGTGACCTCTACTACTCAGTACACAAAGGGAAACAATGAAAGAAACTGAAGTCATCAGTCGTCGTGCTCTTTTGGTAAAGCAACACGACTCAATCCCCATTTACCTCTTTGCTCTTACGGCAGATGAACTTGACCAGATAGCAGACATCTCGCGGGTTGAACGCAACGACGTCGGCGACCTAATCGGCTACCAGCGGCCAGAAGTCCGGCGACACATTAAAAATATTGTCGACTACCTCGATAGCGACAACCCAATCTTGCCCAACGCCATCGTTCTCTCGGTAAACCCGTCAGTAAAATTTACAAAAAGCAGAGGGCCAAATACCGATGACGGAGTAACCGCAGTTGGGACCATCGAAATACCTACACCAGGCACATCCGGGAAGAAGCCAGCATTTATCGTTGATGGGCAACAGCGAATAGCCGCACTACAAGCCGCAAAAAACCGGTCCTTTCCCGTACCCGTGACCGCCTTTGTAGCCGAAACCGTTGACTTGCAAAGAGACCAATTTGTAAGAGTCAACAGTTCCAAACCTCTTCCCTCTGGTCTTGTCACTGAGTTGCTCCCTCTTATATCTGCACCAATCCCCGCAAGTCTTACCGCTCGACAACTTCCATCTGCAATAGTCGATCAACTTAACCAATCCCCAGACTCCCCCTTTAAGGGTCTCATCAAACGCCCATCAATGAGCCAAAAAGAAAAAAAGGCGTCACCCATCACCGATACATCTTTAGTCAAAGCTCTTCAAGAAGCCCTTAAATCACCTTCCAGTTGTCTTTTCCCTTATAAAAACCTCACCACCGGAGAAACAGACATAGACGGCATTTGGGCACTCCTCATCTGTTACTGGTCCGCGGTAAAAGCAGTATTCCCAGAGGCTTGGGGGTTGCCCGCAACAAAGAGTCGACTCATGCACGGTGTGGGCATCCAATCAATGGCTCGACTCATGGACCGCATCATGGCCACCACGGATCCGACAAGCAAAGGGGCCTCAGCCAAAGTTGAAAAAGAACTGCAGTTGATCTCTTCTCAATGCGCATGGACCAAAGGAACCTGGGAGGCTTTAGATAGGCAACCATGGAATAGCCTGCAGAATGTACCCCGTGACATCAACCGCTTGTCCAACCACTTAGTTCGAGCCTACGTATCTGCAAAATCGAACAACTGATGGACTTTTTCTTTCCTGACTCTCAAGATCAAATAAGCCCATTTTTTGATTTTCATTCTGAAGAACACCCTGTTCACCGGATTCGCCAGCGTGACGACCGGTACGCTCACGAAGCGTTGAATGTCATCCCCTACAACGGGATTCTCATCTCGAAAGCCATCGTTGACGGACTCAAAGACCGCGGAAGCAAATACACCGAAGCGCAACGGGACCGCGTTTATCGGACCGGGGCTCACGACTTCTACCGAGCCGACACCTCTGCCGGCCAACTCAAAATCATGGGCGACTGCGGTGCTTTTGCTTACGTTGATTCAGATGTCCCGCCCTACTCCATGGATGAAGTCCTTAACTTCTACGAGGGAACACGCCTCGACTACGGCATCTCCATGGACCACATAGTCCTCGCTTACCTCTCCGCAGCACAAAAAAAGAAAGGAAAAACAGCCGACCCAGAGTGGCAACGCCGCCAAGAACTCACTATTGAAATAGCGGCAGAATTCCTTAAAGCATCGAAGGGTTGTAAATTCATACCCCTCGGCGTAGCCCACGGCTGGAGCCCAGAGTCTTACAGCGATAGTGTCAAAGCGCTACAAAAAATTGGCTTCACGCGAATCGCCATGGGTGGGATGGTCCCTCTACGAACCAACGACATTTTAGAAGTCGTATCCACCGTAAACAAAATACGGAAACCCTCAACGCAACTCCACCTTCTTGGAGTCACCAGACCAAAATCAATGCCCGAATTTGCCAGTTACGGGGTAACCAGTTTTGACAGCACCTCCCCCTTTCGCCAATCGTTTATGGATGACAAAGACAACTACTACGTCGTGGACAGCACTTACGTAGCTATAAGGGTTCCACAAAGCGACGGAAACCCCGCCCTGCGGAGGCGGATCCAAGCCGGCGAGGTAGACCAAAAAGTAGCGATGGCCGCCGAACGCGAGTGCCTACGCTCTCTGCGGGCCTACGATGCCGGGGAGGGCCCTATTGACGATGCCCTTGATGCCCTTCGATCCTATGAAATTATTTACGATGCAAAACAGAGAGACCGCACAGAAACTAACCGCCGCACCCTCGAAGACGCACCGTGGAAATCTTGCAAATGCGGCATCTGCGATGCCGTTGGCATAGAAGTTGCCATTTTTAGAGGCGCAGAACGTAACAAGCGAAGAGGCTTCCATAACCTTGCCATGTTCAGAAAACGCCTTGACCTAAACCCAACTACCAAGAACTAGCCACTACCTAACTATGACCACTCAAAAAGCAGAAACGCTCTCTCTACCGGCTATCCAAATCAAGCAGGGAGAGAACCGACATATCTACATTTTTGGCATTGATGGGAAACGCTTGCCAGAAATCGCAACCGTCTCTCGAGTGAGGCGTAACGAAAAAGGTAAAGTTGCTGGTTACCAACGCCCAGAAGTATTGGCCCACGTAGCGGAGATACGCCGCTACTTAGAATCTGAAAACCCAATGCTGCCCAACGCATTGGTTATCGCCTTTAACGATCTGGTCACCTTTACCCCCCTGCCAGTAGAGACAAACGGCGCCAGCGACTACGCAGTGGTTGGAACGCTGAACATCCCGATTGACCCCACAGTGCCCGAAGAAGACAAACCCGGTTGGATCGTTGACGGCCAGCAACGCACAGCCGCAATCCGAGAAGCCGACTTAACTTCTTTCCCTGTTTCCGCCGTTGGCTTCATAACAAAAAATGTAGAAGAACAACGGGCGCAATTCATTCTGGTCAACGAGACGAAACCGCTTCCTCGGCCGCTTATTGACGAACTTTTGCCAAGCATGACCGGGACGCTCCCTAAACGGCTCGCCCTCCGGGTACTTCCTACTCGTCTAATCGAACGCCTTAACAACGACGAAGGCTCTCCGCTAAAAGGAATGATCAAAACCCAAACAATGCCCGACGGGGTAATCGCCGCCAACTCAATGGTTCAAGGGTTAAGAAGCTCAATAACTGATGGAGCCCTCTACCAGTACCGCGACCCCGAAACGGGTTACGGCGACATTGATAAATTACTCGGCTTGATCAAACCCTTTTGGGCCGCCGTGAAAGAAACCTTCCCCGAAGACTGGGGCCAAACAACCCGTAAATCACGGCTTATGCATGGTTCAGGTATCCGCAGTCTGACTTCACTCATGGACGAAATCGTTTGGGCCAACCTGCTAACCGAAAAAGGACCTGAGGCCGTATTTAAAGAAGGCCTAGAAGTCGTTCGACCCGCATGCCACTGGTCAAGCGGATCTTGGGAATTTGAAAACGGAGACCACCGCAAATGGAACGACATCCAAAACCTCGGCCGTGACCGAGAACTGGTTACAAGACACCTCCTTGCTGAGTACCGAACACAAATCCAACTATAAACCTGAAGACTTACCAGTTATTCCGGTTGCTCTACCCATTTATTCAACTCACGCCACAACGACGAAGCCCCCCGTGCAGCCACTCTGACAATTTTTGACTCTTCACCAGGAATCATTGCGACTTTGATGGAATCTGTAGCCGCATGTTTAGCTCTGCTGGTGTGCACAAGCATTACGTCTACTCCTTTAACCATTGCTGTCAGTCGTTCCTCCGCACCATGCGCCGATGAAGTTTCAACCCTTACCTCTGGCCATTTTTCATTTATCCAATTCACCACTTGCGCAGTAGCCGCTTCGTGCAAAGAATAGATACCGACCCTGCTGAAAGGCCGATTTTCATTTAAAACCTTTGAATTGATCACTTCGTCTTGAAGGAGATCCAATTCGGTCCCGTTGATACGGAATATTCGCGTCAGAAGTTCAGCATCAAAAGGGTTCAACAACTCAACCCACCGAAGCGCAGCACTCGATGCCATGTTAATCATGGCGGTACGCTCCTTTGGATCGTGTGTGTCGTAAATTAAAAAATGTTCCAAAACCGAAGCTAACCAAAAAGCAGAGTTCGCTGAGAGGTTGGCAAATTGACTCTGAATAGAAACAAGGAGGCCGCTATATTCACTACTTGTAACCGACCCTGACTCCAAAATAGCGGCTAGAAGTCTTTCAGCCTGGACTCGGTCTACCGTTCGCACCCCATCTTCTTGATCTAACAACAACTCAACGACGTACACGCAAAGTGGAACTAACTCCTCAGAAAGATTGCCGCTTTCGCCCAGCGCCCAACTAACCAAAAGCGGAACTCCATTGCGAACCCTCACCGACTTATCAGGGTCGACAAACGCATTAAGTAGTGCCTCTTGCAAAGCGCTGACCGCTGTTTTATCCAAACTGTCGGGAGATTCCCACCCTTTTGCCCACTCTTCAAGCAAGTCCGGACGGTCTGGCCAGTCACCAGCAGTCCATTCAAGCCAATCAGTGGGGATCGCATTCTGCTCGGTTTCCCCTAAATTTTCGCAAGTCTTTAGCAGTTGCTGATGCTGCCTTCGTTGGGTTGCTAATTCTAGAACCTGTTTTTTCTCGCCCTCACTTAACTCTGCAAACAAATCCAATGCTTGCTGTGCCGCATTTACTACCCCGAGTCCAACTGCTGCGGCAAACGCATAAGTTGCATTTTCTGGATTCGGCGTAGCGCCTCGTAGACTTTCAAGCAAGCCTACGAACTCATCATTTTCATAAAGTGTTTTTAATGTTTGCGGCGCCTCTTCTACTCCAGTCGCCTCAAAAGGCTTTAGCGCCTCGTTAACTACGGAATCGTGGCCCCAAATCTTTCGAAGTTCTTCGATTACTTTTGACCGTGGCTCAGAGGCATTACCCTCAATCACTGCCAACCATCGAGCCGTAAAAATTGACTCAGTTTGGTCTAAGCGAGGGGAAAAACCCCACTCTTCCTTGACTGTTCGGGCAACCTCTTGATAGTTAATCTTGCCGCTTGAGTCGGGCGTAATATGTAACGCATCAACTGCACGAGCTATGCAAGAAATAACTGCCGCAGGAAACCGCAAGTCTGGCGACAGGGCTCCTTCAATATGCGAGTGAAGTAATTCATACTGTTCAAATTCTGCTAAAAGTTTGACCTTAAGGTAGTGGCAGTTCAAAGGGGCTAATAGCTTCCTATCCCTTATCTCTACCAGCGCTTCTTCGGCGACTTCTTGGTCTTGAGCATTGATGCCATCATAAAATTGTCGGAGAATACGACCGACTGGACGAAGAAGATCTGTGGACCGCTCGGGTGCTATTTCCCATAATCTCATTAAGCGGGAGATGCTCTCCCAAGAATTCTCCTCCCATCCCTCATTGATCTTGATTCTTACGACAAGTTGCTTAGGGAACAGCCGAAGCACCTCAGTATCAAACTGATCTTCAGGTTCTTGAACCACTAAACAACCCTCAGAAAGAGGCAACCCCACCCATGCATTGAGTTCTTCTCGGAGAACACCAACTTCTCGGTTCGACGAAGCGAATCCGTACCACCTCAATTTGCCGCCAAAACTTGCTGGTAGAAGGGTTCGCTTTTTTGTCAGGCGGACTTCGAGCGCGGAGAGCATCCGATCCTCCTCGGTGGAAACGGCCTCCCGATTGAACTCATTAAGTGCCTCGTAAAACTCAGATGCAACGGTCATGAGGGCTCTCCCCAGCGTTCCTGGTAGTTAATTTTGACTGTTGCTACCACCGCAGGGGAGTTATCTAGAGTTATTTGTTCTTCTAGGACACGGAGTCCGTTGTAGGTGAGGTTCATCGAACCCGATATATACACCTTGCTCGTCAAGATCCCTTTCTCATGAAGGTCCTCAGCAGTCTCTATGCGAACACGGTTTTCAAACCCCCGTTCTTTCGCTTCTTTTAAGAGTTTCGCCCTGAACTGACTATTGTGTTCAATAGGACGACAGGCAATAGTGATAGAACCTCCACGTTCCAGAAGAAAGAAAAAGACTTCAATCAAACGAATCCAACGTTGAGGAAACTCTGGGAAAAGCCCAGTAAAGCGACCGGTTCGGTTATCAATAATCTCAACATCTGAGATCCAAGGCGTGATCACCCAAAGCGGTTCGCTTGGCTCCAACAGTTCGCTTATGAAGACTGCCTGAAGAGCATCTGCCAACTCTTCTCTGGTCGTGG
>Ga0209558_1002371_pt1 | contig 12399 bp, 8 predicted proteins | sample SaaInlV_150m_DNA_3_FD_184674 | JGI IMG/M metagenome (GOLD analysis project Ga0209558, IMG submission 184674) | Marine microbial communities from expanding oxygen minimum zones in the Saanich Inlet - Saanich Inlet SI074_LV_120m_DNA (SPAdes) (version 2) | ecosystem: Environmental > Aquatic > Marine...
ACACGACCTCTGCTATCGCGACTCCGCCCGCGGATTTTAAATCGCCACAGGTGCGTTTCGGCCCCCAAGGCAATAAGACCGCGGCGTTTTTGAGCCCCAGGTCTGCAAGTTGATGGGAAATGCCATAACCAAATTCTAGATGCCCCATACCGACAATGCCGACGACAAGGGGGGAGTTGTTCGCGAGTCGGGCCTTATAAATCGCTTCCGCCATTGCACGGTCCCAGGTGGTTTGGACTTGGACAAATCGGTCGAATCGGGTTTCTACTGAATCTTTAGAGGCAGGCGCGGTCTTATTACTAGGTTTCTTTGGCTTATGAGGACTGCCAATTCCTATTTTCTGATGCGCATCGAAGACGTCGCGAAGGGATTTCCGATACGCCTCGGCGGCCGGCGCAGGCTTGCTCACGCCCTCACGTACATCTTTGGGGACTTTCTCAAACCCCTGCTTCCCCACAGCGCGAATGAGGTCCCGCTCCACATTCATCGCCACCATGGGAATCCTATGCTGACGCGCGAAATGGAACAGCGGCAGGTATTGGTTCGCATCAAACCGCCAGACGTCGTGCCAGCGGCTTTGCTTCAAGAACGCATCGACCCCCAATTCGCCACGCACCCATTTATCTAGGACTGATTGAGTCGATCGTGGAAAAGCTTCAAACGCGATGACCATGTTCGGGTTCAAGGCATGAAGGGCAGCCAACGTATGAAGTTGCCAGCGGTGGTGTTCCACATTGGTATGGACTTCGCCCAGCAGAACCACTGGACGTTTTGAAAGTTCCGCCATAAGTCCCCTATGGGTGACGGTCGTCCTGTCATCAGGCCGTAGCCATTGCCCAACGTTAACGCAGGATTCCGCAGCACTTGCATGACTGGCAAACATTGCCAGGACAATGAGGGCAAACAGCGGGATAATTCGGTGAAGTATGGTCATATTCAAATATATTACGGTGCCAAGCGGTTAATCGTCTACAAGCTTATTTATGTCGTCTGCCAATACTCTAAAATACGGGATGCTATCCGCGAACCCCTTTAATTCGGCCATTCCCTTTTCCAATGTGATCTTAGTTAGTCTATCACAGATCGCCGCATCATGAGTGAGCGACTCCGACAAAATGATGTCCCCCCCTTGGCTTTGACTTTCCAGGCGGGCCGTTAGATTGGCCGTGGCACCATAGTAATCCAACCGGTCATTTAACGTGACGGCGATACATCGTCCGGTATTTAGACCAATTTTTATGATCAAAGGTTCGCCCTCAGTGGTCGAATTATGAGCCTTCATATCATTCTGAATTTGGATCGCCGCCGCCAAACCATCTAGGGGGTTGGCGAATGCAGCCATAATCGCGTCGCCAATGGTTTTAACCACGGCACCGTTATTTTCGCGAACAGCAGTGCCAAGAACGGAAAAATGGTCTCTGACTTGAGCGTAAGCTTCTGGATCGCCGACACGATTGTAAAGCGCGGTCGATCCCTTGAGATCTGTAAACATCAGGGTGACATGATCGATATCTCCGGTATCACCAGGCCTCAGCACCTCACGGGAGAAGAGATCACGGAAGGCTTGGTAGGTTGTCACTCTATCTGCCGTCAGGGCGTCACGCGCCCAACCTCGTTCCTCTATCACCAAGGCCAGCCGACGGCCAGTACGGTTGGTTAAGGTAATTTTTCCGGAATCAACTGGGGCACCCGCTTCCATAGAATCTACATTGGCAATGACTTCCGGAAAACCGCCTGAATGCCAGTCAATGATGTGGCTTGGACCTGGCTCTACGGTGCGAAGGCGATAGCTTCCGTGAGCCAGTTCTGCTGTGACCGTTCTTGTTTCTCCTGGTTTGAGAGAAATCTGTACGACAACATGGGGTGTGACCATTGGTCCCGCCGTACAAAAGGCAGCGGTCTCGACGGGTCTAATTGCTGCAGCAGGATGAAACGCCAGTTCAACATTGCCCGAGTATTCCCGGTCAAAATCTATATTGCAGGAGTTGCAGTGTTCGCCTACGGGCAGTTGATCGAGGGAGGCAGATTCTCCTTTTCCGCCTTGGCAGTGAGGGCATAACAGATGCCAGCGTAGACCTAGGAGTCCTTGTTTCGCCGCCTGAAGGCATACTTCGACCGCGTGCCGTGCGGGAACATTCCACAGCCTTGCCAGCGCCAAGGGCCGTATCTGTGACACATCGGCGTCTTGTCGTTTGAATGCGAAGTCGGCCAGTCGTTGCGTTAAGCCGTGAGAAAAGGGCGATTGGTCGATAGCTTCCTTAAGGTCGCGGATACGGGCTTCGCTGCCAAGGGCTAAGGTTGGCGGGGGTACCTCGTAGGGTGTTTCCACCGTGCCGTCCGCAAATGATTTCATGTTAGCGGCCAGTTGATTGAGTACACGATCAGGGCCAGAAAAAAATCGAGTTGCTAAAATAAGTCGGCCCATCATCCCAGATGGGGTCGCCGCAATGGTAAATTCGGCACGACACCCTTTTTCAGTTTGGGTAATCTTAAGCCAAGAGTTTAACGTTTTTAGCGGACCCTTCAGAAATATCCGGCGTTGGTGAAACCAACGATTGAAGACTCGGTCAACTACCGCTTCTTCCCATTCTAAATCAAATGGCCCTTTTCGCGCCCGCGCGATGGAAATAACGCTGCCGTCCGATTGCGGTAGCTCTTCGACTTTGTATGTCGGTGCGCCGATGGCTTCGTTAAACCGTTGAGTGTTGGCCAGTGCGGTCCACACAACTTTGGGCGGGCTATCAAATTCCCAACTCCAGGTTCGGCTTTTCTCAGTCGACATGGTCAGATGTTCTCCCTGCTTTCAAGTATCTTAGAGATAAGTCTGCTATCGGGCGAGTTTCTTGCCGCTTGCCGACCTGCCCGCCTATACTCCGCGCATGCAAGATCAAGAAACCCCAAACCCTTTTTGCCTCGCTGTAACTGGTGGCGGTGGGTACATCGGTCGACGGTTATGTCGGCAGGCGTTAGCGCAGGGGATTGAGCTGACCGTGCTGGGGCGAAAGCGACCTGAGGGGATTGAAGAAGGTGCTTACCAGTTTGTCTCCTATGATTTGAGTGGGGCAGCCCCTGATCTCACCGACATGGACGCCGTTGTTCATCTAGCCTCTGCCGGCTTGAGCGATGGTGAGGGCGGAGAGGTTGATGTAACCGGCACCCGGGCTTTGGCGGAGGCTGCTCATAAAGCAGGTGTGTCGCGGTTTGTTTTTGTCTCCAGTCAATCATCGCGCCCAGATGCTCCTACATCGTACGGACGAGGAAAATTTGCCGTCGAAACAATGTTGGCTGAGTTCGACGCATTAATTGTGCGACCTGGACTTGTTTGTGGCGGTGAAGAAGGTGGGGTCTATGGAAAACTTTGTGAGATGGTTCGAACCGCCCCCATCGTGCCGGTGACGTGTGCGTCTACTTTATTGCAGCCAGTTCATGTGGATCAGCTTTGTGAGGCCCTCCTGCGATTGGCAGACCCAAGTGTGCAGCCAAAGCAAAAAATGTTTTATTTGGGCGATCCGACTCCTATCTCGTTTGGGCGTCTGATTAAGGACCTCGCTTGGACGCGGTTTGGAAGACGCATTCGGCTGGTGCCTTTACCCATAAGTTTTGTCTTGATGGGAATTGCAATTGCGCGGGTTATACCGGGTCTTCCCAATATCCCACGTGAGCGGGTGCTCGGGTTGACCGATATCGCAATCATGGACAGCCCGGCATCGTTTGAGGCGCTGGGGATGGCCCCGTGTGATGCGATTTCAGCCTTCGCCCAGGAAAACCCAAAAAATCGTCGGCGGCTACTGCGTGAAGGCCGAGCCTTGCTAACATATGTCACGGGGCGTTCTGTCCGTGAAAGTCTCATTCGTCGGTACGTACGAGCAGTGGAAGCGACGCGCGGGAGTATCCCACTAAATTTGCCGGGCATCGTCTATGGCTGGCCTGGACTAATGAGAATCTTTGAACCTATCGGCGGAGCAGGGAGGGTGGCGGATCGCTTGGCGATTGCCATGGTTATTGCGGAGACAACACCGGAAGGTGCCAAAGACTTCTGCGCCTTGGACCAGAGGTCTTGGCTGATTTCTATTTTTGAACTTGGTGTGTTGCTGGCTGTTGAGGCTGTTTTCTTGCCACTTAGAATTTTGTTGGGCAGGCGGAACCCATGACGGTTGACGCGGATGTCATTGTGATCGGCAGTGGTCCCGCTGGGGTCTCGGTTTCTTGGCCGCTGATAGAGGCGGGCCGGAAGGTATTGATGCTCGATCAGGGGCTGGGTCCAAAAGATACGCCGAAGACCGAAGGCGCTTTTTTGGATATTCGTCGCCAGGATGAGGATCAATGGCGGGTATTCCTGGGCGAGGATTTTCACGGTCTTAAGGATCAGGGCAACGTATCGCCGAAATTAAAAGTGCCGGCGAGCGCCTACACGTTCGAAGGATTTTCCGAAGCCTATCGGCTGAAGACCAAGTCCTTCATGGCGGTGGGGTCTCTTGCGACAGGGGGACTCTCAAATGCCTGGGGGGCTGGGGCCTATGCTTACGATGATCGGGACTTGAAGGGGTTTCCCATTTCACGGGCAGATTTGGCAGCGTCATTCAAAGCCGTTGGATCGCGCATCGGCGTGAGTGGTGAGGCGGCCGACGATATGGGTGAATTCTATGGCAGCGATGTACCGTTGCAGGCACCGATCCCTTTGCATGAAAACACGCAGCACCTTTTGCAACGGTATGAGGCGCGCCGGGAAAAGGCTCAGGCGTTAGGCTTTTATCTTGGTCGGGCGCGAAATGCTGTGCTGAGTGCGTCCTTGGGCAATCGAAGGGCGTGTACGGAAGACGACATGTGTTTGTGGGGCTGCTCGAAGGGCTCAATCTACAGCGCGGCGCAAGATGTTGAGGCGCTGGGTAAACGCGACGGTTTCACATATCGCCGAGGATGCTTTGTCCAAGCTGTTGAGCGCGAGGGGGACGAGATCGTGGTGCGCTATGAGGGCGGCGTTGTCAGGGCAAAAACAGTGGTTCTTGCGGCGGGAACGATTGGGTCAACGAAGCTTGCGCTGCAATCCCTTGGGCATCGTGATCAACCGATCAAGCTGGTCTCAAACCCAGCATTTGCGATGGCGTTATGTTTGCCGGGGAGAATTGGTCGTGCAGTTGCCAGCAAAGGTTTTTCGCTCGGGCAATTGGGGTTTAGGGTGGAGGCCGGTCCAGATGATCCCGATTATGCTCACGGGGTGGTGTTCTCAGGCGGATCATTACTGACGTCTGAGATCGCTCGCCACTTGCCCCTTAGTCGCCCAGCTGCCATTGGGTTCTTGCGCCGGGTAATGCCGTCATTGGTTTTTCTCAATTGTTTTCTGCCAGGGGACTACAGCCACCATGCCGTTACCTTGGGAAGTTCTGGCGAGCTTCAAATTCAGGGCGCGTATGCGTCGGATTTTAAAGATCGGGTGGAGACCCTTCGCCATAAGCTTACCAAAGGATTTCGCCATCTTGGGGCCTATGCCTTGCCCGGCGGTGCGCGGATCTCAGAACCTGGCAGCGATATTCATTACGCGGGGACGTTTCCCATGGGGGGAGGTTCTGGATTGGCGACGGATGCCCAAGGACAGGTGGTGGGCCTTCCGGGACTCCATATCGCCGATGGTGCCATTTTTCCTCAACTCGCCGGCAAAAACCCAACATTTACAATCATGGCCAATGCAGACCGGATCGGCAGGAATTTGGCCGCGCGCTCGTGACTGCATATCTTTAGAATTATGTTGTGTTTAGGGGCGGTTCTTGTAGGTTCAGGCCGCTTAATATTGAAAAAATTCCCGAGCTAACTTTCTAAGACTAACTTTCTGAATGTTTAGTCTGAAAATCCAAGGTACCAATCATTCTTTTGGAGCCCAAGAGGCGGTTTAATTATTGATGTCCGTAATTGATCTATTTATCCCCAGCTTAAACCAATTTTTGATGCTTGGTGTTATTGTGGCCATCGCCGCTGCGATGTCTGTGATTGGTGCTGCGATTACCGGTCGTCATCGTATGCCGGAGATGAATGTGATCTTTGGCTGGGCTTTCATAATTATCATCTTCACAGTGACGGGCGCATTATTTGGCTGGCCGTTAAAGATTGCGGGTTGGATTTTCTTTGCCGCGCTCTTGGTTTCGGTCTGGGTGGTGGTTAAACGACAAATTCCTCTTTTGCCTAAAGGGATCGGGCGGACAGCGTTGCTGGGATTACCGATGATATTGGTGGTTTCGGCAATGCATCCGTCACAGTGGGATGAATTCGCCCATTGGCTGCCAGCGGCGCATTATCTCTTCGTGTGGGACAGTTTTCCAAACGCAGACCTGCCTCGTAGCGCAGCCTCTATGGCGGGCTATCCCTATGGCATGGGGTTTCCGGTTTATTTAACGAGTAACATTGCCGGTGAATTTATTGAGAACACGACAGCCGTTTTGAACGTTCTTATGCTGATGTCGTTCGCTCATTTGGTTGCCCGGATAATTGTGGCTCAAGGTCGGCCTGAGCAGCAGACGGAGCCGCAGTTGTTCTCCGACGAGGCTCCGCCTTGGTGGGCGTGCGCAACAGGGATTCTCGCAGTAACAATTCTTAATCCGACGTTTGTGCAAAAACTGGTTCTGACGGCATACGGTGAGCTGGCATCCGGTCTGGCAATGGCCCTCGGGATGATCATTGCCTGGCATATGTTTGAGGAGTTGGCAGAGGGTAATCGGAAAGAGGCACGACGGCAGGCCTGGATGCTCGCCTTGGCGTTGCTCATTTTGATCAGTTTGAAACAGGCGACTTTGGCGCTTTTCTTGGTTTTATTGTTCGCCGTGATCCTTGTAGCGCTGCGGGATTCAAAGATAAAATTAAAAGAATTTGTGTCTCTTCTTCCTTTAATAATTATCCCGGCAATTGTGATATTTTTAATCTGGAGACAATACGTCGCGAGCAATTTAGTCGGCCCACAGCACACGATCCGACCGTTTGATAAATGGTTCTGGGAGATATCTTACGATATTTTGATGCGGGCATTTTATGTTGTTACGAAAAAGGGTGGATACTTTATTCCCTCATTTATCCTCTCGGGTATGGCTCTATACGGGTTGTTTCGATGGCGTGGAGCACGAGACCGCTTGTTCGTAATGGCAGGTTTTGCGTTCATGTCTTACAACGTCTTCCTGTTAATTACATATTTGGCAGTCTTTGGTCGGTTCGATGCGCTTCGGGTCGCATCATTTTGGCGCTATAATACGCACTTGGGTTTAATTGTTGTCGTTGCCTTTATAGTGGTTCTTGGAATTTTGTATCGGCGCTATATTTTTGGGCGCGGATGGAATCTTCGGCCCGTAATGTGGCTGGCGATCATTCTCGTTATTGGGCTTCAGGTCGGTTTGATCCATAAGCTACGCTTTGATGTGCGTGCGACCAAAATTCATATTCGAGAGATAGTGCCTGAAATTGTCGAGCTGCTTCCAAAAGACGCAACCATAGTGGCTGTTGATCCTGAAAGCGATGGCGCCTACGGCACGCAAATGCGCTATCACATGTACATGGCAGGCCGGAAGATGGTGGGACAAATTAGTGCTTATTCCAGTGCGACAGCTCAAAACATTCGACTTAACCTGGATCGGAAGAAGCCGGACTTTATTTGGGTTCATAGTATTACCCCTGGTGTTCTGGGTGCTATCAATCCTAACTTAAAAAAAGGCGCATCCTACCTACTGAAGCGCGATGGCGGCGGGTGGAAAGTGCTGAAATCATGGCCGTTCAAAGGGTATATGTCTCCGACTGAGATCAAGGACTGAATTGAAACCTCATTTTCGCTTCCGTTAAATGTGTGGCAACGAATTGGAATTAAAATAAATTTGCTGGACTTGAAAGATAGTTTAGGCGTTTTTATATAGGATTCGAAAAGGGGGATCTAATATGGATCAAGAAGTCAACATTCTGGATATCTCGCCGTTAACTTCATCGGTTAACAAGGTCGGCCACGACCAGAAGTTGGACTATGCGCCAAGCGAAGAAGCTAAGGCTCTGAAAATTTTACTTTTGGAACCGCTTTTTCCAGCAGAGGCTGCTTGGGGAAGTGCAAAAACAGAGCAGGGGTATCTCCTGCCGATCGGCACAATTTCGGTTTATTCATGGCTTAAGGCAAGAGGCTATACGGTTGATTTTTTGGATACCCAGTTTGGTGATGTTACCGAAGAATCCCTGGTCGCCAAACTAGAAGAGGAACAATACAGTATCGTTGCTTTGCCGGTATTTACGCCGACTGCCGATTATGCGTTTTCTTCTGCTAAAATTGTCAGAAGGGTCCTGCCAAACGCTAAAATTGTATTTGGTAATATTCATGCATCGACGCTGCCTGAATTCACCATGGAACAGTGCCCGGAAGTTGATTTTATCATCCGTCACGAAGCGGAGCATACGTTCGACGAGCTATTGAATGCATTGGCCGAAGGAGATGACGATTTTTCTGAAATTCTTGGCCTTGTGTACAGAGGTGAAGATGATGCCGTGAAGGTCAACCCTAACCGGCTTTTTCTTGGAGAGTTGGATGATATTCCTGTCGGTTTTAATTCGGATTTAGATATTTCGCGCTATGTGCCCCACCCGACTCAATATGTTAAACTCCCGACTTTTTCCATAATGACCCAAAGGGGATGCCCGTTTTCTTGCTCTTACTGTGAAGCCGCTCAAATTCTCGGGAAAAAGAGCCGATTCTTCTCGCCCGAGCGAATTATAGAGGAATTAAAAATTCTGAAATATGAGCATGGTGCGAAGGGTGTTTATTTCCAAGATTCGACATTTACCATTAATAAAAAACATACCATGAAGCTGATGGAATTGATGGTGAAGGAAAATTTGGATTTAAAATGGGCGGCGGGAACCCGTATGGACCGGGTGGATCCAGAACTTCTTGAGGCCATGTATACGGCGGGATGTCGGCTGCTCAGCACAGGCATTGAGTCTGGAAATGAAGAATCTCTGAAGGTCGTCCAAAAGGGGTGCACCGTCGAGCAACAAGAGGCCGGCGTCAAAATGGTGCGCGACGCGGGGATGAGAATCCTCTGTAACTTTATCCTATGCTTGCCCGGTGAAGATGAAGCGATGGTGCGGAACACCATTAAGTTTGCTAAAAAGTTGCGGCCTCATATGGCCCTATTCTATTTGCCGGTTCCCTATCCAGGGTCGGCTCTTTATAAGAGCTGCAAGGAAATGGGCGGATTGCGCAGGGCCGCCAGTTGGAGCGACTTTATTGCCATCGATTTCGACGATCCGGTGTATGTAAATCCAAACTTCGATAAAGAGAGCATGAAGTATTGGTATAAGCGGGCTTATATTGAAATGTATACGTCGCCTGGAATGTGGTACACGAACCTTAGTTCAATTCGCTCGATGGAAGACGTCAATCGGCTTTATCGGGGCGGTAAAGGTCTCACGTCGATGATAAGCCATGGAATTTTCGGCTTTATTCGTCAACAATACCGGGGATTCCATGGACAAGCTGCACCTATACGGGACTCTTAGTTCCTAGTCACCCAGAGGATTAATCGGCCTCGGATCGATAATTCTCCAGTAGCTTCCGTAACAATTGGCGATTAATTACTGCCCTAACAGGTTGTCAGGGAATCGGCGAAGCCATAGACTTGGTTTTGCCGCGCAATGTGTTGAAATTAAAACGGATCTGTTGATGGCGTTGTCTGAGTCCGGAAAAAATAGCCCCGATCCCCAAACGGTGCCTCCTAAGGTTGCTGTTGTAATTCCTTCGTATAAGGTCAGCCGGCATATCATTGGGGTCGTGGACGGGATTGGACCTGAATGTCACGCGATTTATGTGATTGATGATGGGTGTCCGGAAAAGAGCGGCAAGCTCATTGCTGAAAATATAAACTCAGATAGGGTTACAGTCTTATATAACGAGACAAATCAAGGCGTTGGTGGGGCCGTTATGACCGGTTACCGCCAAGCCATGGCCGATGGCGCGGACATAATTGTTAAAGTCGATGGTGACGGGCAGATGAATCCAGCACTGATTAACAAACTAATCGGCCCAATAATCTCAGGCGTTGCAGACTACTGTAAGGGTAATCGCTTTTATAACCCGAGTGACCTTCGTGAAATGCCCAAAATTAGGCTTGTCGGCAACGCCTTGCTATCGTTTATGACCAAGGTTTCCAGTGGATATTGGAACTCATTCGACCCGACGAATGGATTTACCGCAATTCACGCCAAGGTGGCGGAGCAATTGCCGATGGAAAAAATTGCCAAGCGCTATTTCTTTGAATCCGACATGCTATTTCATTTGAATGTCATGCGGGCCGTCGTTTCCGACTTTCCGATGTCAGCCAAGTACGGTGATGAAGTCAGCAATTTGAAAATTATGAACGTGATCGGCGAATTCCTGTGTCGGAATATCAGCAACACATTTAAGCGAATTATTTATAGTTATTTTCTCAGAAATTTTTCCGTTGCTTCTATTGAGGTTGTCTTGGGGCCGCTTCTGATCTTGTTTGGCGCTGTGTTCGGGGGCTATCAATGGTGGCTTTCTTCGACAACGGGTGTAACGGCGACAACCGGCTCTGTCATGATTGCAGCCTTACCAATTATTGTCGGAATGCAGCTTTTTCTATCGTTTTTAAATTTTGACATCCTAAATGAACCACGGGAACCTTTGCATCCGAGACTATAGCGCGGTAGAAATAGGAAGGCGCACCTATTGAAATATTTGTATATTACTCAGGGTGTTATACCATTGGGAAATACCTATATTCGTAGGATGCAGGTAATATTGAATTCTAAGGCCGCTTGGTGGGGGTATCAGCGACGTGCCGGATAATACGCCGAAGGTCCTGACGGGCATAAAGTTGCTGCAAGACGTCCCGCCTGCGGCGTTGGCCGAGGTCGAGACCCATTGCCGCTACAAAAAATTTGCCGCCGGCGAACAAATCTTTGACCGTCACGCCCAGACCAAGGATATCTTCTTCGTGGTTAAGGGGAAGGTTCGGGTGGTGAATTATTCATTTTCCGGGCGCGAAGTAACTCTGGACGACGTGACCGATGGCCAACAGTTTGGTGAGTTGGCGGCGATTGATGGCGAGCCGCGGTCAGCCAGTGTTATGGCACTTACCGATTGCCTGATCGTTGTTATGCCCTCCAGCAGGTTCTTGGCCTTATTGGAAGAAATTCCGGCACTCGCTCTGGCTATTATGCAGCACTTGTGCCGCCTTGTTCGGTTTTCAACGGAACGGATTATGGATTTGAGCACCCTGGGTGCCAATAACCGCGTTCATGTGGATTTATTGCGATTGGCACAGGCAAGTGACGAGTTCGACGGCATCCAAAACCAAGTTATTTTAAAACCGATCCCTGTGCATGGTGACATCGCGAGCCGGGTTAGCACCACGCGGGAGACTGTGGCCCGGGTGATGAATGATTTGGCCCGTAAGGGCATTGTAGAGCGCACGAAAAACTCCCTAATCATTCATGACTTAGAACAATTAGAGGGCTTAGTAGAGGAAGTTCAGGGGTAGCGACGGCAACGATATTAGTCTGAGTGGATTCGTTTTTTTTTGATAAATTTCAGCAATTTGACACAGGCAAATGAATCATCCATGATCAGCCCGAAGAATGCTGAATTTATCGTGATGCTTGGTTCGTTTTACATTAATTAGATATCAAGTTTATTTATTAGCAACTGATCTTAGTTGTTCAATCGCTAACTTTGATCGTTCCCGGAGTGGGACGGCATGTTGGCTAAGAGAGAGACAGAATGGCGCAAAAGATATTGATTGTTGAGGATAACGAACTCAACATGAAACTATTTAACGATCTATTGCAGGCGCATGGCTATGAAACGGTGCAGACCCACGATGGGCGTGAGGCACTAGATTTGGCGCGTGAGCATGAACCAGATCTTATCTTGATGGACATCCAATTGCCGGAGATTTCGGGACTGGAAGTCACAAAAATGTTGAAGGCCGATGATGAGTTAAAGGCAATCCCGGTTATTGCAGTCACCGCGTTCGCAATGAAAGGCGACGAGGAAAAAATCCGCGAAGGTGGATGCGAAGGCTATATTGCCAAGCCCATATCTGTTCCAAATTTGCTAGAGACAATTAACAAATTTCTGAACTAGATTTCTTCTGATTTCGGGAAAGAAAAAACCGCCCTGGCGTATGTCATAGGCGGTTTTATTTTGAAGCTACATTGTTTTGCAGCTCGCAGGATGATCAACGTTACTTGATCTTCGCTTCCTTGAACATGACATGCTTGCGTGCCACCGGATCATACTTCCGAAATTCCATTTTTTCAGTAGATGTCCGAGGATTTTTCTTGGTCACGTAATAAAAGCCCGTGTCCGCAGTGCTGACCAGCTTAATGAGAATGGTACTTGGTTTCGCCATGATCGGGTGTCCG
>Ga0209558_1002378_pt1 | contig 12379 bp, 10 predicted proteins | sample SaaInlV_150m_DNA_3_FD_184674 | JGI IMG/M metagenome (GOLD analysis project Ga0209558, IMG submission 184674) | Marine microbial communities from expanding oxygen minimum zones in the Saanich Inlet - Saanich Inlet SI074_LV_120m_DNA (SPAdes) (version 2) | ecosystem: Environmental > Aquatic >...
TTGTTATGTCGGTCTCCTGTTGGTGTTTGTTGGGGATAATGTAGTGAATGTTGCGGGAGGGAGACAGTTCAAGATGGGTGATTTTTAACGGTCTGGATAGGAATCTCCCGGCTGGGCATAAATCCCGCAAACGGTGGGTGCCATGATTCGGCGATTACAGATTCTGCAATCTTATCGAATGTTAGAGGGTAGACAGTGGTCCTGGAGCGATGTCAATGTGAAGTAATCAATACTGCGAAAAAGGATCGACGATGTGGACGCGGCCGGCGGCGGCATCGCCTAAGCCCGCGTAGAGCCAGGTTTCGCCGCTTTCGCGCAGAAGTCCGCCGGAAAAGATAACATCGCGCAGGCCGGGCCGTTTGGGCGCTGTATTCGGGAAATCATTGCGGCTGGCGATAATCTGCAGGGGCGAGTGCTCGTTGTTTGAGGGATCTAAGATAAAGGTCATGGGGTAATAATGCTTTTCTTCCTTGAGGCCACTACCTTGCATCCAGGCGATATGGCCGAGCACACCGAGACGCCCGTCGGCAAGCAAGTGCAGTTCATTGGCACCGCCCCATTCTTCGGACAGAAACTGGCCGGCCAATAGAGGTGCCGCGTCGATGGCCGTCGCCGTGAGTTCATCGAGGCTGTCTACCGTCGCGAAGCCGATTTGCCCGCGGCCTCCGAGCGTTCCTTGTGGACGGGAGCATACACCGACACGCCCGTTGGCCAACTCGACGAGGCGGATGTCTTTCATATGGTCGGGGCCTTGCAGCAAGGGGCGCAGCGTCTCGAAATTCGTGCCGCGGTAAAAGCTCATGCGCCAGCCGGGTGCGTCACGACCGGGCAATTCTACGGGGAATTCGACACCGCCGATAACCAGTTCGCCACTGATAGAAGTTATACAGGGATCCTGCAGTTTGGCGAAGGTCGGCGCGTTCGGGTGGGGTCGCCAGATGCCGTCGGCTTGCCGTGCAAAGAACACGGTTTCAGCGGATTCTGTGTCGCGCGCCTCGACGCGCCCGGCGATAAAGGTTTTGCCATCGAAAGAAAAAGGCGCGGTGATATTGTAGACATCGCGGTCGCCGACGCCGCCAAAGTGCAGGAGTTCGCCCTGATCCGGCGCCGGAGCGCGGTTGCGAAAATCGGCCAACAGTTTTTTTGTCGGAATTGCGTCGGGCTGGCCGGTGGTCTCATTTTGTCGCAATGCATACCTCTTTTTTTGTCCCGTAGTATTGCTCCTACGTCACCCTGCATAACTGTCGCCTGCCGCATTCGGGCAGTTATGCGAGTTGTATAGCGATGTCTATTAGTCGATTTCCTGTAGCCCATCGAATAGGCAGTAGTGCCGTTCGATGCGCAACTCCTCCATCCAGGCGCGCACCTCCAGCGTCTTCCAGGGGCCGGATCCCTTGCCTCCACCATTGTCGTTGTCCCACAGCCACAGCGGCGTGGGCCAAATGCAGTAGCGGGCTGCGACGGCCTCGTAAAATGCCCGCTCGGCACCATTTTGGCCGTGGTGGGCCATCTGCACATAGTCGGACTTGAGACGGTTCGCGTACGGACCTGCCAAGAATTTTCGCCCGGCTTCCGCTCCTAGGTCGGCGGCAAAGAGCACGGACCGCGTCTCGTCCCGCAGACGCATCACCACGCTTGAGTTGTTGATTGCGTTGACGGTGATTTCCTCGTTTTTGATGCCCAGCACCTCGAAATGCAAGCCATTGAAGGAAAGCTCCTGGCCGAGTTCGAGTTCGGTCACCTCGCGCCCGGCGGTCGCCATGGCCTCGCTGAACCGAATCGTATTTTCCACAGCGTTCGGCTCGTGGGCTTCGACCCACTCGGCCGGGTTCAATGAGGCGTAGATCTGGTCTATTTGCAGATCCCCTGGGCTTTGTAGGATCTCGGTCAGCGCGTCGATATGGTCGATGTGCTGGTGGGTTATAAACCAGGCGGTGACGTGGTTGCCGAGGGCGGCGAGAAAACCCTTCAAATAGCCGGCGTCCTCCGTAAAGCCGCCGTCGATGGCGATGACCTCGCCGTGCGCGGTGCGCAGGATATAGCTGTTCATCTGGATGCCCGTCTGCGACGGCAGTTGCCAGAGCGTGAAGGTTTGCAAGTCAAAATTCCTGTTTAGGGTGATGCTGATCCGCCTATATGAAGCACCGTTCGGCATGCTGCAGAGGGTGCATTAAGCTTGAATACACCGGTTTTAATCCGTGACGGGCAATAGCTCTCGTTCGACCTGCTGGACTTTACCGGCAAAGGTCTGCCCTCTGATCCACATGATCGGTTGGCCCCTGCCCGGTTTTTCCGGATTTGTCCATTCAGCTTGCGCGCTTAAATAATGTGACACATAGCTACGCCTGAATCGCTGGCTGTGGTTGTCGGTGCTCTTGTGCAACAGGTGGGAGTGGAACCAGATGACCGCGCCGGGTGGTGCTTCTATGGCGATGCCATCTTCGTCGCGGGCGTCGCGGGCCAGTTTGAATTCTTGTTGCTGCGAGCCTTCGAGGTCGTCGTGCACGGAAATATCTTGCTTATGGCTGCCGGGAATGACATAGAGGCAGCCATTTTCGCGATCGGCCGGGTCAATAGCGGTCCAGGTGCCGACCGTTGTTGCGGTCTTAAACCTTTTGCCAAAATAAAACTTGTCCTGGTGCCAGGGGAAGCCCAGGCCGATTTCGGGCGCTTTCCAGATGAAGAGGTTATTGATGCCGAGTATGTCCGGGCCGAGTATGTCGACCAGCGAGTCGGTCAGACGGATATCGCGCACGCGCTCAAGGAACTCTGGAATATAACAGCTGGGGTGGTGAATTTTGTGCATGGCGTAGATGCCGGAGCGCTTGTCCTTGCCGTCGCGGACCTGGGCGTTCTGGTCGATATGGGCGATCGGCATCTTGCGCTTGCCGACGGCGATCTCTTCGGCCACTTGCCGCAACTGGTCGTTCTCCTCGTGTGAGAATACGTTTTCGCGCATGAAATACCCGTTAGTTTCCCAATGATCGATTTCGTCGGGGGTCATGCGGGCGGTGTCTGGCGGCGATTCTCCGTTGGGCATAAGATCATTCCCTATATAGTAATTCGCGGTTTGAGTGCCGTATAACTTAGCGGGTAATGGTGGTATGGGCCATCATAGGGACAGAACGTAGGGCGGCGGATAAAAGCCGATGTGCGAACCCGCACAACGCGCTATTATACGGCGTTAAATTCCCTACTTATCAAGTGATAGTATATATGCTATCATAAAATATGCGTATTGTCGCCGATACAAATGTCCTATATCAGGCACTGAGAGGCCAAGGAGGTGCTTCTCACTATATCCTCCAACTTGTCAAACAAAGCGTAGTAGAAAAAGCCGTCTCCGTACCCGTTTTCTTGGAATATCGCGATGTGTTGTTGCGCCTGAAAATACTTCATGATCTAAAAATCACGGTCGAGGAAATAGAAACGGTTTTGCGGTTTATTGCGTATATCGCAAAAGCAGCGCAGATCCATTTCCTAATGCGTTCTCATTTGAGGGACGAAAGCGATAACATGGTTGTGGATCTGGCTTTCGCCAGTAATAGTGAATTCATTGTAACGAATAATGTCAGAGATTTCCAGCATAAGGCTGAATCAACATTCGGTGGTTTTGCCGTCGTAACTCCGAGCGAATTTGTTAAGCAATGGAGAACACATCATGGTGACTAAGCAGAATAATGTATTGACCATTCGAGTCCCAAAATATTTAAAATATCGAATAGATAAAATGGCATATCATCAAGGTGTTTCTATGAATCAGTTTGCCATTAATGCCTTTACTCGTGAAATCAGTGAGTTAGAATCAGCCGCTTTTTTCCAAGCCCAATACGAAGGAAGAAAGCCTAAAGAAATTATGGAGGATTTCGACGCGGTTATGAACAAGGGGCCAAAACGAAATAAGCAACCGGCATGGGACCAAATCGATTCATGCAACAAAGCCGATAAATATCACACATGGTGCGGTTCACTGTTCTGATTGATAAATCTGTATTATTTGCTCTCTCACTGTTGCAATGGCGCTTCTTACCTTCTCTACGACCTTTTCTGCTTCTATTGTCGTTATTTCTAAAATCTTCTTTTGAACGCTTTCTATTCCCTCAGTAACTATCGATCCCGAAGCTTTCATCCTACCTTCAATGAAGGCGCGCACACGCTGGGATAAATTTATCAGGACAAATTCCTTTACCTCCTCCTCGGCTTGCTTCAAATAGGAATATTTTCCCAATAGACGAAGAAAAATTCGCAGTAGCGTATATCTACTTGATGTGTTCATAATTGCATATTGCTTAGCCATTGTCAAGCGGAGTGCGAATCCTCACAAGGCGGGGTATCGTCCTACTCACCGCGCTGTATTTGTCGTGGCGCGGGGGATCTATATAGTGTGTCCAGAAAATGATCTTACCATCAGGAGAGGAAAAACCATGTTAAAAGTAGGGGTAGCCGGACTCAGACGAGGTTGGGGATTGTTGCATACCTTCCACAACCACCGCGACGCAGAAGTCGTCGCGGTATGCGATCAAGCGGCCGAGCTTCGGCAAAAGGCGTCCGCTGAGTTCGGCATCGAGGCGGGTTATGCAGATTTTGCAGAAATGTTGGTGGCGGATCTCGACGTGGTCGTCGTTGCGACCCCGGTGCCTTTGCACGCCGGCCAGTCGATTGCGGCGATGGAGGCGGGAGCGCACGTGTTGAGCGAGGTACCGGCCGCCCGGACCCTGGACGAGTGCGCGGCGCTGGCGGCAACTGTAAGGCGGACGGGGCGGACCTATATGATGGCTGAGAATATGAACTACTTCCATTATTTGCAGGTGTGGAAAGAGCGCATACAGGCCGGCGAGATCGGTGACGTATTCTACGCCGAGGCGGAGTATATACACGATTGTCGCACTTTAATGCGCGATGCGGCCGGTGAGTTGACCTGGCGGGCGTCGATGCCGCCGATCCACTATTGCACGCATAGCTTGGGGCCGGTGTTGGATATACTGGATGATCGCTGTGTGTCGGTGGTGGGTATGGCGACGGGCAGCCATAGCGAACCGGAGATTGGCTCGACCGATATGGAGGTGGGGCTGTTCCAGACGGCGGGTGGACGGGTGATCAAGATACTGTGCGGTTTTACGCTAACGCGGGAGCCGGCGATGCACTGGCAGGTTTTTTATGGAACACAAGGCTCGCTGGAGAACAGCCGTGTGCCGTGGGAAGAGGCGAAAATATTTCGCGCCGGCGACGAGAAACCGGCAGCGATCACGGCAGAGGTTTCCGACCCCAACGCGCCTGCTGAGGCGTTGGCTGGTGGCCACGGCACGTCGGAGTATTATATGGTCGACGATTTTATACGGGCGTTGATCGCCGGGCAGCAACCGCCGATCGATATTTATCGCTCGTTAGATTTTAGCGCGCCGGGGCTATGCGCGCATCTTTCGGCGCAACAAGGCGGTATGCCGGTGGCCATTCCCGATTTTCGCGTCAGCTGATTATTCGTAATAGGTTTCGGCGTTGTGCACCGGGTCATAGCCAACTTCGGTGCGCGGGGTTTCGATGTCGAAGATATTGTAGGTATTGTCCGAGATGGCGAAGTAGTGCGCGCCGCTGGGCAGGGTGTTGTTTAAATGGGCCTCGAAACAGCGGTGGACCAATCGGGCTGCATCTTCCTGATGGCACCAGACAGAAAAATACCCGCGCTCGGGCACCATGACTGCGTTTTGCGCGTTGATGCCGCCCCAACGGATAGAGACGGCGCTATGGCCCTGTTTGGCGATGCGTTTCGTCCATTCTTCGACATGGGCTTTTTCGCGTCCGTAGTCGTTGATCGCGTGTGCTGGCACGGTGGCCGATATACGCTCGGGCCATTCGCTGATCGCGTCGAAGTTTCGTTCGGCGAGCGCGTGGTAGAACGTCTCTTTTTCATTATAGAAACTATAGAGTCCATCGACGGCGTGCACCGAACTCGAACCGATCACCATGGGGGGCGTGTCCTGGGCCAGAACGGATTCATAGACGAGGTCGGACATCTCGTTCATGGCCTGGAGCTCGCCGCGTCGGGCGAGGTAGACGACTAGGTCGCAGTCGGGCAATAGATCGCGAAAGGCGTTGGGCGAGGCGTTGATGTCGAGGTCGATGAAACTATTCTGCGCGTCGGCGTCGGTGGCTTTGTCGTTTGCACCGGGCAAATCGACGGAAGTGATATGATAAAACTCGTTGAGTCGTGGCAGGTAGGTCCTTAGACCCGAGCCAATATTGCCGCGTCCCCCGATGAGCAACACATTGTATTTTGCCGACACGACATTTCCTTTCGCTTAGGTAAATTATCCGATAGACAAAAGCTATGGTGCATAGGTCTTAAAGGCAATGGAGACGTCATCTAAATTTTGCAACGATCCGCGATATAAATGATGCTGGTTTAGGGGGTGAAGTTATGGGTGGGGATGTAAGTAATGAGCAGCGGCGCACTCGGTGCATCATGAGTGCGCCGCTGCTTGTATGACTAGGCCGTTATGCCAATGGGCTGGTATTCGATGCGCCGCATGAAACGCTCGCCGCAGGTCAGTAGTCGCCTACCAGTTGGGTGCAGTGTCCGATCTCTTGCGCCCCGGATTATTTCTCCACCGGCACCACGATACCGCGCATAATCACATTCTGGGCGAATACGAAAATGAGGAAGGTCGGTAGGGCGGCGACGATCAGCGAGGCGAAGATCACGCCCTCGCCGCTGCGTTGCTGCAACTGGTAGAGCCACGGCATCAGGGTCCACATGCTCTCGTCCTGGCAGATCAAGAGCGCCATGATAAAGTTGGAATAGGCCGCGGTAAACGCCTGTAGTGCGATCACCGCCAAAATAGGCTGGCTCAAACTCATGGTGATCTGCCAGAAGATCCGGAACTCGCTGGCCCCATCGATCTGTGCACTTTCGTAGAGCTCGCGCGGCAGCGAGTCGAAGAAGCCTTTGAGCAGGAAGATGGAATAGCCATTGGCCAGCCCCGGCAAGATCAGCGCCCAGAAGGTGTTGAGCAGGGCGAACTCGCGCAGCATCAGAAAGATGGGGATCTGCGTGACCATCGGTGGGAAGGCCATGGTCAACATGAGAAAGAGTAAGACTTTGTAGGCGGAGGGCGGTTTGTAGCGGCTCAGCGCGTAGGCGGCTACCGGGTTGATGATCAGCGCGCTCAAAACCGCTAGGGTACAGTAGACGAAGGTGTTGTAGATGCCGCGACCGTGCAGCGCCAGATAGTCGATGACGGTGATGAAGTTGCGGGTGAGAAATTCCCAGCGCAACTCGGTGGTCTTTTTGCGGAAGGCCTGATAGTGCCAGTCCTGTTGCGGGGGCAATACCTCCAACCAATCCGTGGCTGCCAAGCCTAGGTCGTCGTTGAGCTTTTGTAGCGAGTAGTAGCGTTCTTGCAGATAATCGCGGAAGAGGAAGTCGACGCTGTGGATATACAGGGCCTCGGCTGGCGCCTGGTACAGGGTGCCGCCATCGTCCTCCCACCCTTGCAAGAAGGTCTCCCAGTCGGAAGCTCCCGCGCCTTTGGATGGACAGGCCGTTGGAAAGGGGACTTGCTTGAAGCTCGTATAGTGGGTGTCGTAGCTCAGGTTGAGCTCCGCGATGTCGCCGTATTTTTTCGCGATATACTCCTTGTACAGCGGCGCAGCGTCCACGTCTATACGCAGCCATAACAGGCTGATTATTGTGCGTACGAAATCTTGCCAATCCTGGCGTTCGAGGTCTGTGCGCCCGGATCCCATGGGCAGGCGACGGTCCAAGTGCACTTTGTACCAGTTCTCGTAGCGCGTATCGTGCTCCAGGTTATAGGCCGCAATATCAACCGTATACTGCGATTTGAGATATTGGTTGCGGTAAAACCCCTCGATGCTGAAGTAGTAGCGATCTTCTAACGGTTGCTCGGCCTTGAATTTGTTCTGGGCCTGGTTAAAGGGCGCGTCGAGGACTTTGTTGCGGCGCTGTTGGAATTCTTCGCGGCGCAGGGCAAAGGCATTCCACGAGACGAAGTCTGTTTTCATGGCGAGGTTCATCGCCATGATATCGTCGTCGAAACGGTCGATCATCTGTTGCTTGAAGGCGCGCAGGTGGCTGGGCAAGACCCCGCGCGTTACTGGCGCTTCAACATGGCCGATGGCATAGGTGTAGGGCGGTAGCTCCGTTTCGTTGAGGAAATCGTTCCAGGCGGCGACCAAGCCGGGCTTGGGGTTACTGGGCAATTCGAGCGTTCGAAAGGATGCGCTATTGCTCTGGTAGACGTTTTTGGTGACCTCCAGATGCTCGTTGAACAACGCCTCGACGTATTTGCGGTATAGATCGACCTCGTTGAGCATAAAAGGCGGGATCATATTTGAGGTCGGCGAATCGACCGAACTTTTGGTGCTGCCGGACAGCATCAGCAGAAAGGGATAGATCATCGTGGTGGCGCCGGCGGCCAGTAGTCCGTAGATGGTCCAGATCAGCAGACGCACGCGAATCGACCGCCGTCCTATGATGGATATAATCGGCATGCTAGTCTTTCTTAGTCGCGGCGCGGAATTCCACCCGCGACAGGATCTGCAATTGGTGTACGGTAAAACCGATCAGCATAAAACCTAGCATCCAGGCCATGGCGGTGGCCGGCCCGAATTTCAGGTAAGTAAAAGCTTTGTACCAGATATGTAGGCCGGCTACTTCGGTATTGCCACCGCCGCCGGTCATCAACAGAATATTACCGGTCGCAGCGTACCAAGAGCCGATAAAGGCCCCGACAAAATTGATCAGGATCAGCGCCTTCAGCATGGGGAAAACTACGAAGAGGATCTTGTCGATAAAGCTGGCCCCATCGATATCGGCCGCCTCGTAATAATCGTCGGGAATGCCCTTTAGCGCTGCCAGATAGATTAGACAGCCCGGCCCCATGCCGGCCCAGACCATCGGGATCACGCAACTGATCATCGCCGTCTCTGGGTTAGTCAGCCATTTGTTGGGCTCGGGCATGAAGGAGAACAGGCGCAGGGGGATGTGCAACAAGCTGTCGACCATCGCCTCGCCGCCGGGAAAGAGGATCGGGTTGGCTAGCGAGCTGAAACCGAGAAAGAGCAGGATGCCGGCCCCGATAAAGCCGATCGCGCCGCCGTACATTTCATTGAGGTGCAAGCGCCGGGCGAAGGCCAGCGCCACGATCAGCAGCGCCAGTCCGACCCCGACAAAACCGATGGCGGGGATATGCAGCATCAGGGCGTTGAGCGCGCCGTTTTCGGAGGGCTCGTAGAATTGCTTCCACATCAGTACGGTGACCAACCCGGTGATAACCGCGGGTAGATAGTAGATGGTACGGAAGACTAGTTTACCGCGCGGGACTTCCTGCAGGAAGATGGCCAGCACGATGGGCGGCATAAAGGTTAGCGCGATTACTAGGAAACTGTAGCGCAGCGCGTTCCAGACCGAAAGCCACCAGGCGTCGTCGAAGAGCAGGTCGCCGAAGTTGTCGACGCCGACCCAGGTGGATTCGCGCAGGATCTGGTAGTCGAAGAAGGCCATCGCCGATCCGCGCAGGACCGGTATGTACGACCAGACCAGAATCGACAGCGCTGCCGGTATCAGCATTAGATAGGCGGGCAAGTATTTGCGGAAGGCCCAGGTCTGCTGCTCCCCGTCCCCCTCGCCAGGCGCGGTGAAGATTCGCGAGATCTTGCGGAAGACGAAGGTAAAGGCGATGACGATGGCCAGCAGGACGATTGTAGCCACGGTCCGCCGTGTGCTACGCTCCTCGGGCGTGACGAGTCCGATCATTTCGACATTGGCGCGGTGATTGTGTTTGATCAGTAGTTCGTGCATGACCTGCAGCCGTGCCGCGTCGGTCTGCGGCAACTGGTCGTTGAGCATCAACTGCTCGGCCTCCTGGATGGGGAAGGTCATCATCGCGTAGGCGACGTTACTGTTCTTGCCATAGGGTTCGGGTTTGCCGGTGGCGATGGCGATATCGAAATACTCGGCCCAGCCCTTCGGCGACAGACGCTCGATCTCGGAATAGCCGAACATGCGCAGATATTTGGGGTTGATAAAACGGCCCAAACCGCCCTCGACCATAATCTGAGTTTTCAGCGCCACGGCTTCGCGCGCGTCGTAAAAGCGAATGTATTCCCAGGCCGCGTCGCGCACGACCGGGTCCTCGATGCGTGAAAACAAGCCCATCATGCGCGAGTTCAATTCGGCGCCGCGTTTGCCGGTGGGGCCTAAAGGTACCGGCACCATGCCCACTACTTCTGGATTGATGGTCGCCAGCAGCTTTTCGTCGACGTACATAAATTGCATGCCGATCTCGCCGCGCTCCCATTTGGCGCTATTTTCGCTGGCGTCCTTCGACGAATAGCCGCGCCGGATCTTGCCTTGTTTGTCGATCCATTTCTCTGCGCTGAGATGGGTATAAAAATCGAGGGCTATCGCCGCTTCATGCGTGTCGAAGGTGCATAGCCAGGAATCGTCTTCCGGATCGTAGACCATTACCTCGCCACCTGCCGACCACAAGAAGGTGATCCAGTACCAGGATTCGTGTTTGCCGCGGCCTAGTTGCAGGCCGTAGTGTCCCTTGGCGGGGTTAGTGATCTTCTTGGCGGCGGCCATCAGGTCATCCCAAGTCCAGTCGACGGTGGGATGGCTGATACCGTACTCATCGAAAAGGTCTTTGCGATAGGCGAGTACCTTGCCCAGTGCGCCACCGTAGGGCACCGCCCAGGTTTGGACCTTGCCGTGCGGCCCTTTGCGTCGAATCACCGGCCAGATCTTGGGGTTGATGCGAAAATTGAGCTCTTCGTCGGTCATGCCCCCAAGGTCGCTGTCACTACGGCTGATACCGTCGCCGTCGATCTCGGCTTCGCGCAAGTCGCCGAGATAGCCGTCCTCGGGTTTGTCGAGCGGATAGAGGAAGCCGGCCTGGATATAGTTGTCCGATTTGCGAAAGTTGACGTAGAGGATATCCGGAGCTAGGTCGCCGGCGATCTGCAACAGGTCGACCTCGACGCCTTCGACGACGATGCCGGTGGATTTGTGCAGTTGTATTTCGACATTGTCCCAGTTGTGCTGGCCGTATTTCCCAGGCAGAGCTTTGTATTTTTCACTATAGCGCTCGGCGAAAAAATCCGGAAAACGCTGCTTGAAGAGATTCACCCCGGCGACTTCGGCGCGGGTGAAGGTATCCGGATTGTTGGGGTCGGGTAGTGTCCAGACATTCAGGTGGATAATGGTCTTATCGGGCGCGTCCTCTATCCAGCCGGCTTCGGCCTCATCGCTTGTGAATAGGCACGCGAGAAAAAGTAATCGAAACAGCAGGGGTATCGTACGACGTAACGATTTTCGTTTCATTCAGTCTCCTATGGGGGTGCACTGGACGCTCCTGAGACTCGCCCAGTACGCGGCATAACCCTGTCAATTTAAATATCGTTGCCGATAACGACAAGGTGGCTGATGCCGAATAAGTATGTTAAGAGAGGCTGAACAGTTTACTTTCGGCTTTTACTCTGATGACCTGAGAATAATGCAGGACTTCCGCCCTTTGCTCTGCGACGACTTGTGTGGGCACGCGCAGGGCAAATTCAACCTCGTGCAATTGGTTGAACATCACATAGGCCAATTGCAGGCGTTCGACGGCGCTGCCCGTGGTCGCGGTGAGATCGGGGTAGAGGATCGGTCCGACGTCGACCTGGAACCGTTTTTCGGGCGGGTGCACGTTCATATAGTGAATGGGATATTCAAGCAGGGCACGTTGGCCGCTCTCGGTATCTATTAGCGTTGTCCGGCCGAGTAGCACTTCTCCCGCCAATGTCGCGTCGATTATCTGCTCGGCGGTGGATAAGTGGCGCGCGGTGGTTTGCTTAAGAGAAAAATGCAAACCCGTCCAGTAGCTATACGACCCATCGAAACCTTTGCGCCGTATATCGATCGGCCCCGCTTGCACGACATCGTTTTCGTGATTGGCGAAGCGCTTTAACAACGAGGATTCCTTGCGGCTGAAGATCGTGCAGACCTCAGAGGTCGGCACCTGGGCGATGCCGCCTTCCATATACATATATTCGCCGATGCATTCCTTGCCGAGAAAGAATGCTTCTGCTTGCCCGGTGTCGGCGGTCTCGATTTCGCAGCGGGCCAGCAACTGGGTCCGGCAGGTGTTTTTTTCTTCTCCGTCGCAGGCCGCGGTATTGATCGCAAAACTGCGGTTATAGTCGAGTGCTTCCATCGTAACCCTCCTGGTTGTTACTACGCTGTCCGGCATGCTCTGCATTTTACTTGGTCACCGAGCCAAGTCCCAGATAAGGTTCTACTGCGTCACGGCAAGCCTTAACCTAAGCAGCATAAACCCCGTTTCCTTGTGCAGGTGCTCAGATACCATAGTAAACTCGTACT
>Ga0209558_1002380_pt1 | contig 12374 bp, 8 predicted proteins | sample SaaInlV_150m_DNA_3_FD_184674 | JGI IMG/M metagenome (GOLD analysis project Ga0209558, IMG submission 184674) | Marine microbial communities from expanding oxygen minimum zones in the Saanich Inlet - Saanich Inlet SI074_LV_120m_DNA (SPAdes) (version 2) | ecosystem: Environmental > Aquatic > Marine...
ATGGATTGGAAAAACCGAAGAACGTTTCGACCAAGTGACCGTGTCGCCACTGGCTAGAATGTCGGCGACTTTGGACCGGGACGATCCGCGCCCCGCGTCCGGTGATGCAGTGCCATTGTTGTGGCATTGGCTCTATTTCCTGCCGGAAGAAAAACGATCTGAATTGAAAGAAGACGGGCATGGAAAATTAGGCGGATTCTTGCCACCGATTCCCTTGCCGCGCCGCATGTGGGCAGGCAGTCGATTGGATCATATCAAGCCACTTCGGGTTGGTGAAAACATCCGACGGGTCTCAGAGGTCAAAGATGTGACCTATAAAGAAGGCCGTAGCGGCAAGTTGGTGTTTGTCTTGGTTTATCACGATGTCTTTGGTGAAGACGGCCTCGCCATTCACGAAGAACACGACATCGTCTACCGGGAGATGCCGGCGCCGGGCACACCGTCTGTTACTGATCCAGCAACGCGCCCAGCACCCAGTGAGGCCCAATGGACATGGACGATTGATCCCGATATCGCCTTATTGTTCAGGTACTCAGCCTTAATCTTTTATGCCCACCGCATTCATTACGATCATGCTTTCACGACAGAGGTTGAGGGCTATCCGGGCCTAATCGTGCATGGACCTTTGCTGGCAACCTTGATGCTGGAGCTTTGCCGACGAGAAATGCCGGAGGCGCAGTTCTCAAGGTTTGAGTTCCGCGCGCAGTCTCCCATATTCATGGATCATCCATTTGTTGTCGCGGGCGCCCCTTCAGATGATGGAAAAACGGCGACGGTTTGGGTAACTGACCCTGACGGTGGAACTGCCATGCGCGGCGAAACAACTATCGCGTCTTAGCGATAATAGGCGATCCTTGACCCGCAAAAATGCACCGTTATGATGACAGGTGAACCGACTGTTCGGTGTTAATATAAGGAAATAACGCATGCCTTTCCACCGTTTCGAAGATTACGACAAACATTATCTGACGCCTGATCTCTCGACGGGGCTCGCCCCGGTGATTGAGGGCACGTACATGTATTATTGCATGATCAGCAAGGAAGCAGGGACGGGGTCTGAACTCCATTATCATCCCAACGAATTGCTGATATTCCCGGTCAGTGGAAAGCTCAATGCGCTGGTCGGTAAAGATCGGCGGGTGGTAGAACCTGGGATGTTTGTTCATGTGCCGGCTTTTGCGCGCCATTCCATGAAGGCGACTGAAGAAGGCCCGGTGCATTATCTTTATATCAAGGACCAGACTTGGACCGTGGTTGGCCTAGCCGAAGATGAGGCAGTGCCAGACCAAGCGATGTCCGTTGATGAGATCAATAAAGTTCACGATTCCGGCGAAGGGCGAACCCGAGCAGAAGGTGAGTCTCAAGTCATCATTGAAGGGCTGAATAATTCATTCTATCCAATTCTAAATTCGTTTGGTGATGCGCCGGTTTCAGGGCGTCGGACGATCAGGGTAGAAGGCGAACGCTTGGCCTTTACATTTACCGAGGTGCCGCCGGGCGACAGTGACGAATTGGTCGACAACCCGCACGAAGAATTCACCTATATGCTGACAGGACGGATGTCTGCAGAGGTCAATGGCGAAAGCAAGGAACTTGGCCCCGGTGATATTGTCGAAGTTCCACGCGGCGGAGCGAGCCGCCTTGTTGCCGGCAACGAAGCACCGGTCCGACATGTGACGATTAGTTCCATGCCGTTCTTGGAAAATGCAATCGATAATAAAAATGGGTGAGTGACTCTTGGTATTGGGAGCAGCGATTTTAGGTATTAATCGCTGCTCACTCGATATCCACCGCCCGATTTCTTTGCTTCGTACATGGCCGCGTCTGCGGCGAAGTGGAGTGATTTCCCATCCTTGCCGTGATCGGGATAAACTGCGAACCCAATGCTAATGCCAGTGTTTAAAGTTTGCCCCTCATAGACAATCGGCTGCGACACCGCTTCCAAAACTTTTTCGGCTAAAACCTCGCCGCCGGGAATGCTGACATTTGTGTGCATGATGACAGCAAATTCATCGCCGCCAATTCGTGCAACGGTATCAGAATGGCGCATTACCTGAAGCAGGCGCTGGGCAATCTCACGCAGCACATAATCGCCAGCCTGATGGCCGTATTGGTCGTTTACCTGTTTGAACTTATCCAGGTCAAAACAGAATAAGCCAACTTTTTCATCCAACCTTTCGGCACGAATTAATGCCTGGTTGAGCCGATCTTCGAAGACATAGCGATTGGCAATCCGGGTTAGGGAATCTTCCAAGGCCATCTCTTCAAGCCGACGTCGGGCCTCGCGGAGCTCCTTTTCAAGCACCTTTTTCTCCAACGCGTAATGCACCGAGCGTCGAATTTGTTCTTGGGTGATTTCACCTTTAACTAAGTAATCTATGGCACCCCGTTTCATCGCTTCAACGGCAACGTTCTCGTTGCCTTGACCGGTAAGCATAATGACGGCTGTCTCGGCTAAGTAAACGTCACTATGCGCCGCATCGGACAAGAATTCCAAGCCGTCGGTGTCCGGTAAGTTGTAATCGAGCAAAATACAATCGGGAACCTCGATCTCGCAGGCCTCTAACGCCGCGTCTCCAGAATCAGCGAAAATGAATTTGTATTCGGTTTCTTCGTCAGTCTCTAAGAACCGGTGGTAGGTTTCTTGATCTTCTGGGCTGTCGTCGATGATGAGAATGCGAACGGTCATAGCGGATTAACCGTCTTGTGGCTTGGGTAGTACGACGACTTTAAACCAAAAGTCGCGCAGTCTTTGAATGGCTTCCATAAACCCGTCCAGATTGACGGGCTTTTGCATGTAGCTGTTTGCTCCGCTCGAATAGCAATCCTCAATATCACGTTCGTCAGTTGATGTTGTCAGCACGATCACTGGAATAGTCTTTAGACTATCGTTGTCCTTGATATCATGCAGGACTTCCCGGCCATCTGTGCCAGGCAGGTTCAAATCAAGCAGTATGACGGTCGGTCTGGGAGACGTCTCAGGGTCCGCGTGGTCGCCCCTTTGATAAAGGTAATCCAGCGCGTCATCGCCGTCCTCGCAATGGACGATCTTATTGGCGACACCAGATTTTCGAAACGCGCGTAACGTGGTTTCAAAATCTTCCGGATTGTCCTCAACAATCATAATGCAGCTGTTTTTTTGCTCCATCCCGTCGCTCATTGTAATTATTCTCCGCCCTGCAAGGTAAAAAAGAATGTTGTCCCAATTTTATGTTCAGATTCAACCCAAATTCGACCGCCATGCCGTTGGACGATTTTCTGAACAATGGTTAGCCCGGCGCCGGTCCCGCCGCCAAATTTGTCACGCCCGTGAAGTCGCTTAAAAATTCGGAAGATTGACCCAAGGTGTTTTTCCCGAATGCCAATCCCATTGTCCCGAACATAAAATACTCTACCATCGCCGGGCGAGTCATCAAAGCCAACTTCGATCCATTTTTCTTCCTTATCGTTGTACTTCATCGCGTTGGTGATGAGGTTGCGAAATACTTCGCCAATTCTAGCGCCATCACAATGTGTGGAGGGCAGGGGGCGCGGAATGCGAAGGTCAATGCCGTTTTCCGCCAGTGATACATGCAGGGAATCGATAATTTCCATCACGTTCGCATTTAGATCGACTTCCTTCGTTGCCAAATCCACGCGCCCAACCCGAGAGAAATGCAAAAGTGAATTTATTAAGTCTTCTAGCCGCTGGGTCAAGCGGGTCAACGTGGCCAGCTTGGAATTGCCTTCTTCATCCAACTTATCGCCATAATCTTCGATCAAAAACTGCGCATAGTTATGGATGCCGCGCAGAGGTTCCTTCAAATCGTGAGATGCGATATAGGCGAAGTCATCGAGTTCTTTGTTGGAGCGCTCAAGGTCTTTGTTAGCGAGTGATAATTCAACGGTATTTGCCACCAGCTGATTTTCGATTTCTTTACGTGCGGTAATGTCTCGTATGACCCCGGCAAACATGCGTGTATCTTCTAGTTGAAGTTGGGTCAAAGTGAATGAAATGGAAATTTCGGTACCGTCTTTTTTTACGGCGGTAATTTCTTGGGTTCGTCCGGTAAAATTGCCCTCGCGCAGTCCTAGATACCTTTCAAGAAAAGATTCCTGATTGTCGCGGTCCGATTGTGGCAGCAGAACTTTTACGTTTCTGCCTGTTATTTCATTGACCGAATAGCCAAAAATACTTTCTGCCGCTTTATTGAACGATTGAATTTTGCGGTCAGTATCTATGGTTACGATCCCATCCCCAATATTATCAAGGATCGACCTTTGTCGTACTTCGCTATCGTGGAGCCTTCGGAGTAACGGTGCATTAATTCCGACCACGGTCAGGGCGCCAAAAGTAACCAACAGAACCGATACAGCTGCAGCGAGAATTGCGGCATTGATTATTGGTGCACGGGCCTCAGAAATGTCGATTTTGGCAACCATTCCAAAGTGCCCGCCGGAGACAGGTTCATAGGCAGCAAGTACAGGCACTCCATTATAATCCAGTGTGGTAATGACCCCTGATCTGCCAGAAAGCGCTTCGTGCATGGCTTCTGCGGTGGGGCTATCAAAAGCAACGGGTTTAGGCTTTTCAATTTGAAAATTGCGGTGACGCAGGACAAAGATGATCTGATCGCCGTCACGTTTGGCCATAGAAAATTCCCCGGTCTCGCCAAACCCCTTAAAACTTTCATGCGCTTCTATAACCTGAGCTATGGTAGCCCCTTCGGCACCTAAGGGGTGATCCTGGGCGCTGTGCCGTGCATCAAAGGCAAGGATAGCTTCGACCATGCGCGCTTGGCTTTCGACGTATTCAATAAGCCGATTTTCTTGACTTTTCATACCTGCTTTATGCAACGTAAAAACGGTCACGCCGCCTACAGCGACGGCAATGATGGTCATGACCAAAATAGAAATGTAAGTAATTTTCAGTCGATCATCGGTTAGATATCTTGAAAGCGCGTTGACCATAATAAGCTTTGAATAAAATCGAGTTTAAATTTTGATGTTATATTGACGTGATAACGACGGGGTGCAAAGCCTATTCAGATTCCATCACAACCAACAGGTCCTTCGTATCTACCTGTGCGCCGACGTGGTGGAGGACTTTGTCGATGACACCGTCTCTTTCCGCAAAAATAGAGGTTTCCATCTTCATCGCCTCAATCGCGACTAGGACGTCGCCACGCTTGACCTTGTCCCCTTCATTGATAGACACACTGACGATCAGGCCGGGCATCGGGGCACCGACATGGTCCGGGTTTCCGTCTTCGGCCTGGGCGTGTTCTTCTTCAGTGGGCGCGCGGCCCCGATCAATAACCCGTACCGTGCGGGGCTGGCCGTTCAGTTCGAAAAAGACGTTGCGGCGGCCTTGGTCGTTGGGATCCCCCACGGCAAGGAATCGGATCACCAAGGACACACCGCGTTCTAGATCGACGCTAATTTCATCGTTGGTTTCCATGCCGTAGAAAAACGCTGGCGTCGGCAGGACGCTGATATTGCCATAAGTTCGACGGACCTTGGCGTAGTCGACGAAGACATCCGGGTACATAAGATAAGACGCCAATTCTTGATCACTAATTCGGCGACCGACCTTCCCGTCGGCATCGCTATGTGCTTTCGTTAAATCTGTCGAAGGCAGTACCTCACCGGGTCGTTTGGTCAGGGGCGCGCGTCCTTTGAGGATTTTCTTTTGAAGTTCTTCGGGGAAGCCGCCGTAGGCTTGACCCATTTCGCCGCCAAACAATTGCACAGCAGATTCGGGGAAAGCAATTTCGCGGTCCGGACTCATCACATCGTCTGGGGTCAAGCCACTGGTCACCATCATCAGTGCCATATCGCCAACCACCTTGGATGTGGGCGTTACTTTGATGACGTCGCCGAACATGTGGTTCACCTGGGCATAGGTGCGGGCGATGTCGTCCCAACGTTCTTCAATCCCTAAAGACCGCGCTTGTTGGCGCAAGTTGGTGTATTGTCCACCCGGCATTTCGTGCTGATAGACCGACGACGTGCCAGCGCGGATATCCGGTTCAAACCCGGCGTAGTTCCGTCGCGCCTGTTCCCAGTAATCTGAGATAACCGTGAGGGCGCGTTGATCTAATCCGGTATCACGCTCGCTACCGCGCAGTGCGGCAGCGATAGAGCCTAAGTTTGGCTGAGAGGTCAGACCGCTCATGGAATCCATGGCGGCATCGACGGCATCTACGCCAGCTTCTGATGCGGCTAAGATACTCGCTGCCGCAATTCCGCTGGTATCATGGGTATGGAAGTGGATGGGGATGCCGACTTCTTGTTTAAGAGCTTTAAACAGGATCGTTGCCGCTGCAGGCTTCATCAGACCGCCCATGTCTTTGACGCCTAGTATGTGCGCGCCTGCGGCCTCTAAGTCTTTGCCGAGCGTTAGATAATAATCTAAGTCGTATTTGGCGCGAGAGGGATCAGTGATGTCGCCCGTGTAGCACATCGAGCCTTCGCAGAGCTTACCGCTTTCCAACACCGTATCCATGGCGGGGCGCATGTTGTCGACCCAGTTGAGAGAATCAAATATGCGAAATAGATCAATCCCAGCATCGGCGGATTGTTCAACGAAATAACGCACCACGTTGTCTGGGTAGTTGGTGTAGCCAACGCCGTTCGATGCCCTGAGCAGCATCTGCTGGATCATATTCGGCATGGTTTCTTTGAACCGTGCCAAGCGCTCCCACGGGCATTCGTTCAAGAATCGCATGGCAACATCGAAGGTCGCACCGCCCCAGGTTTCCACCGAAAGCAACTCAGGCAGCATCGCCGCGTAAGCGTCTGCGGGCTTAATCAGATCATGGGTCCGCATGCGGGTGGCAAACAGGGATTGATGCGCATCGCGGAAGGTTGTGTCGGTAATCAGAAGATTTTTCTGTTCCATCATCCACTGCGCAAAACCGGTGGGCCCTAGTTCTTCGAGCCGTTGCAGATTGCCGTCAGGCGGGCTGCCAGGGTCAACGGGAATGGATTTTAGCGTGGTAAAAGAAGTCGGGCGCGGGCGTCCTTCGACTTCAGGGTTTCCGTTCACGATGACATCGCCAATGTAGTTCAACAGTCTCGTTGCCCGATCCCGACGTTTGACGAAGTGGAACAGTTCTGGTGTCTCATCAATAAAACGGGTGGTGTAGTCGTTGTCTCTGAATTTCGGGTGGGTAATCAGGGTTTCCAAAAACAAAAGGTTAGTTGCCACACCGCGGATGCGGAATTCGCGCAAGGCTCTATCCATGCGCAGGATGGCTTCTTCTGGCGTTGGTGCCCAGGCCGTTACCTTTTCCAAAAGCGAATCAAAGTGCCGGGTAATCAACGCACCTGAATAGGCTGTGCCGCCATCAAGCCGGATGCCGAAGCCGGTGGCTCCCCGATAGGTCGTGATGCGGCCGTAATCAGGCACAAAATTGTTTTCCGGGTCTTCCGTCGTGACCCGGCACTGAATGGCGTGACCGTTGAGTTTGATGTCTTCTTGTTTGGGGACGCCGCTTTCATCAGTGCCGACAGTTGCCCCTTCGGCAATTCGGATTTGCGCTTTGACGATATCGATGCCGGTGACAGTTTCGGTGACCGTATGTTCGACCTGAATGCGGGGATTGACCTCAATAAAATAGAATTCACCGGTATCAACATCCATGAGGAATTCAACCGTGCCCGCGTTGGCGTAACCTGCTGTATTGCCAATCGCGAGAGCGGCATCGGTGAGGACCTTGCGCTGGGAGTCATCAAGATACGGCGCGGGCGCGCGTTCGACGACTTTCTGGTTGCGGCGCTGAACAGAACAATCTCGCTCAAACAGATGATAGAGATTGCCGTGGGTGTCGCCGAGAATCTGGACTTCTACGTGGCGCGCGTGGCGGACGAGTTTTTCCAGGTAAACTTCGTCGTTGCCAAACGCACTCATGGCTTCGCGTCGGCCCGCCATCACTTGATCTATTAGTTCGTCTGCGGTTTCGATCACGCGCATGCCGCGTCCGCCACCGCCCCAGCTTGCTTTTAACATGACCGGGAAGCCGACTTTCTCAGCGGCTGTATGGATGCTTTTTTCATCGCTGGGGAGGGGACCGCTCGCCGGCATGACGGGTGCCCCAGAGGCGACGGCTAGTTTTCGTGCGGAGACTTTATTCCCTAAGGATCGCATGACGTCCGGCGATGGCCCAATGAAGGTAATTCCGGCTTCTATACAGGCATCGGCAAAGTCTGGGTTTTCGGCTAAGAACCCATAACCCGGATGAATGGCATCGACCTTGGCGCGCTTGGCGATGCGGATGATGTCTTCGATGTCCAGATAGGCCTCGATCGGTCCCTTGCCCGCACCAACCTGATAGCTCTCGTCTGCCTTGGCAATATGAAGCGCGAAACGGTCTTCGTTTGCAAAGATGGCGACCGTGTCGATGCCGAGTTCATTTGCCGCCCGCAGCACACGAATTGCTATTTCACTGCGGTTGGCGACTAAAAGGCGACGAATTTTCTTAGGGCGCTTGGACATTTGATTGTTGTTCCTATTGATTTGGGCAATTGAACAATATGCAATGGAGTCGATAACTGCACATTTTCCCAGAATTCTAGAGAAAATCAGGATAATTTTAGAGTATTCCCAGGTTCTTGGCCTGAATATAGCCTATTCCTCCGACGATTTGGAGAAAATATGACCGGATTAACTCCGAAAACGTATATTTTTTGTAGATTCGAGATAATGCTGTGGCTTCTTGGTATGTGTTGACAGCTAAGGACGGCACTTGTATGTTCCGCGCCTCAGTCGCCCCCGGGGTTTATGGCCGGATTTGTGGGCGGCTCATTTAATTAGAGGATTAGGGACATGAAGGTTAGAAACTCGCTCAAATCAGCGAAGACCCGCGATAAGAACTGCCGCATCGTCCGACGCAAAGGCCGCGTCTACGTGATCAACAAGCAGAATCCACGTTTCAAAGCGCGCCAGGGTTGATCTAAAGGGCGGAACACGCCCTTTCCTCGCTTACTATTAAGCTACCTAAAACCACGTCATTCGGCGTGGTTTTGTTTTGCGTGAAATTCTCTTCTCCTCTTTCCTTTCTCCCCGGCACCAACAAGCTTATATATAGAGGCGTAGACAACCCGTTGGGAGAGGAGTCCTCCATGGCCATTGCCATGCCGGCACCAGACCAGAGTGTTATCGCCAGGCGTCCAGAAATCATCGCTGCGATGAAAGAGATCGTCGCACCGGAGTGCTTGATTGATGATCAGGAGGAACTGAGCGCGTATGATCAAGACGCGTTGACCGCCTATCACCAGTCGCCGTTGATCGTGGTGCTGCCGGAGACCACAGAGCAGGTTTCGCGCATTCTTAAATATTGCCATGCAAATCAAGTGAAGGTCGTACCCAGGGGGGCTGGGACCTCTTTATCAGGTGGGGCCTTGCCTTTGGGGGATGGCATTATTCTGGGCATGAGCAAGTTTAATAAAATTATGGACATCGATTACGACAACCGCTGTGTCGTGGTGCAACCGGGGGTCACGAATTTGTCGATTACCCAGGCAGTTCAGCACAAGGGCTTCTACTATGCACCTGACCCCTCCAGCCAAATCGCTTGCACCATTGGTGGCAATGTGGCGGAGAACTCGGGCGGTGTGCATTGCCTGAAATATGGCCTGACCACCAACAACCTGCTGGGTTTCGAAGTGGTGTTGATGAACGGTGAGACCATTCGTTTGGGCGGCAAGCATTTGGACAGCGAGGCCTACGATCTGATGGGACTGCTGACCGGGTCCGAAGGATTGCTGGGGGTGACAACCGAAGTCACCGTGCGCCTGCTGCAATCGCCGGAAACTGTGCGGGCGGTCCTGATCGGTTTCGATTCCAACGAGGCTGCGGGGGATTGCGTCGCTGCCGTCATTAGTGCTGGTATCATTCCTGCGGGCATGGAAATGATGGATAGGCCTTTAATCCACGCGACAGATGATTTCCTGGGTTGTGGGTATCCGTTAGATGTTGAGTCGCTGATGATCGTTGAATTGGATGGTCCAGAGGCGGAGGTCGATTACCTGATCGAGAGAATTGAGGAAATCGCTCACGACTGTGGCTGTATGAACATCAAGGTCAGTACGTCCGATGCGGAACGCGAAAATTTCTGGGCCGGGCGGAAGGCGGCGTTCCCGGCTGTCGGGCGGCTCACGCCGGATTATCTCTGTATGGACGGCACCATCCCGCGTCATAAAATTTCTGAAGTGCTGCAAAAGACCGATGAACTGGCGAAGAAATATAATTTGGCTGTGGCGAATGTCTTTCATGCGGGCGACGGCAACCTGCACCCGCTGATCATGTTTGATTCCAATGACCCTGATGAACTCGAACGGGCCGAAGCATTCGGTGCTGATATTCTGACTTTATGTGTAGAACTTGGCGGCGTGCTATCTGGTGAACACGGTGTTGGCGTTGAAAAACGCGACCTGATGGGGACCATGTTTACCGAAGAAGACATGAAGCAACAGCAGCGGGTCAAATGTGCGTTCGATCCTGAAAGCCTGCTTAATCCTGGCAAGGTCTATCCACAACTGCATCGCTGTGCCGAATTGGGCAAAGTTCATGTCCACGGTGGGCAACTCCGCTTTCCTGATATCCCGAGATTCTAATTTTATCATGACCGAAAATTTCAAACCTGAAACCCAGGAACAAGTGCTGGAACTTGTGAATTGGGCCGCGGCTGACGGCCATGCTTTTAATGTGTCTGGCACAGGTACGAAGAAAACTTACGGGCGATCATTGGATGCGGTAAATGGCCTGAGCCTAAGCGCGTTCTCCGGTATCGCATTGTATGAGCCGGAAGAACTGGTCATGGCCATGGGCGCGGGCACGCCGATGGCTGAGATCCATGCGGCATTGCAGGAGAAAAATCAGCATCTTGCTTTTGAGCCGATGGACTTAGGGCCGCTCTTGGGTGAAGGCTCCGATGGTGGAATCATTGGCGGCGGCACCATCGGCGGCGTATTGGCGTGCAATCTGTCAGGCCCCAGGCGGATCAAGCTAGGTGCCGCCCGCGATCATCTTTTGGGGTTCAACGCGATCAGTGGCCGGGGCGAGATATTTAAGTCCGGCGGTCGGGTGGTTAAAAATGTCACGGGATTTGATCTTAGTAAATTGATGACCGGGTCCATGGGGACGTTGGCCGTATTGACCACCGTAACGTTAAAGGTTCTGCCCGCACCAGAGCGCACCCGGACTGTTCTGATCATGGGAGATGATGCATCGAAAGCCGTCCAAGCCATGACAGCCGCCTTGCAAAGTCCCCACGAAGTTTCAGCAGCAGCGCACATTCCATCGGCCTTAACGGCCCGTTCGGAAGTGGGCTACATCGCGGGTGCTGGAACGGGCATCACGGCGGTTCGTGTCGAAGGCCCAGGTCCTTCTGCTGATGTCCGGTGCGAAAAGCTTCGGGAATTATTGGCTGGGTTCGGTGAGATCGAAGAACTGCATTCGATGAATTCGGCTAAATTTTGGCGTGAAGTCAGGGATGTAAAATTTTTCACCGGCGATACTTCGTCAGAAAAACAAATCTGGCGAATTTCAGTGCCCCCTGCATCAGGTGCCGACGTCGCGGCCTCGATAATGGAAACGCTGAGCGGAGAGGTATATTTCGATTGGGGCGGTGGGCTGATTTGGCTGGCGCTTGATCCGCAAGCGGATGCAGGTCACGAGATTATACGAGGCGCGCTCAAAGACGGGGGCCACGCGACGCTAATCCGCGCCGCTGGTACAGTCCGGGCGACTATTCCCGTGTTCCACCCCCAACCAGGACCCTTGGCCGAAATCACCAAGCGGACAAAGACTGCCTTTGATCCCAAGGGCGCGCTCAATCCCGGCCGCATGTACGAAGGGGTCTAAGACATGCGGACGAACTTTAGCGCTGACCAACTCAAAACGCCGCTGATCCAACTGGCAAACAATATCCTGCGGCGCTGTGTGCATTGTGGGTTTTGTAATTCCACATGTCCCACATATGTGCTGATGGGCGATGAACTGGATGGCCCTCGCGGGCGGATCGCGATGATAAAGGGGATGCTGGAACGGGGTGGTCCGGCATCGGTAAAATTGACCCTGCACGTGGACAGATGCCTCTCGTGCTTGTCGTGCACATCGACCTGTCCATCCAGTGTGGACTACATGCATTTGGTGGATAAGGCTCGGGTGCGAATCGAAGAAACCCATACCCGGCCTTTGTTTGACCGATTGCTTCGGAACGTTGTTGCGAATTTATTACCTAATCCAAAGATGTTCCGCCTGGCGTTGATTGGGGCGTGGTTGGTCAAACCTGTCGCGCGGTTCCTACCCGGGCGATTGGGCGCAATTGCCAAGCTGGCACCGACGCGTATTCCATCGCCATCTTCTATCGATACACCGCGTGTTTATC
>Ga0209558_1002407_pt1 | contig 12267 bp, 7 predicted proteins | sample SaaInlV_150m_DNA_3_FD_184674 | JGI IMG/M metagenome (GOLD analysis project Ga0209558, IMG submission 184674) | Marine microbial communities from expanding oxygen minimum zones in the Saanich Inlet - Saanich Inlet SI074_LV_120m_DNA (SPAdes) (version 2) | ecosystem: Environmental > Aquatic > Marine...
TCCATATCGCGCATCCAATAATATTGATCAATGCGTGTGTCACCGTGCGTGGTGATTTCATGTGGCACTTTCTTGGCAACGGGTGGATTGATCATATCTTTCTATAGAGGCATTTGCACGTAAGTCGTAAAATGAAGGAGCTCAAATTAGGTCAGCTTCGCTGTCTAATTTGCTTAATAAACCACGACTTTCAGCGGTCTAAGATTTATTGTTTTTGGATCAAATAAGAACCAGTTCGCGAATCTCCGAATTCAATTTGTAAAATGTAGAATCCAGCGGAAATATTAGTGAGGTCCAGTTCCATTTCATTCGCAAATGAATTGGAGTGCATGACTCGGCCGTCAACGGATATAAGCTCATAATCATTCTTCTCACCTGTTGATTCAGTCTGGACCCAAACCTTGTCTCGGGTTGGATTCGGGAATATCAAGACTTCTGGAGAATTCAGAGTTCGTAAACCCGCAGGGGTGATTTTTACATTGACTGTATCACGAGAAGTGCAATGATTCGAATCAGTTGTCTCGACCCAATAAGTAGCTGTTGTAGTGACCGTGATAGTCTGTGTGGTCGCTCCAGTACTCCATAAATACGACACGAAGTTTGCCCCGGCGTCCAACGTTTTGGAGCCGATGCCACTTTGATTCTTATTTCCTAACTGAACTTGAATTGGGGCTGTATAGGATATGTTGATGACGTCGCTCCCAGAACATCCTTGAGAATTTTGAACCGTCACTGCATAAATTCCTGCTTGGCTAATGACCAGAATCGTTCCGCTCGAACCATCAGACCAACTATAGTTGGTAAATGGGCCGCCGTTTCCAGAAGCAGTTAATCCATGAACAACACCATCGCAAAGGGTAGTATCATTCCCCAAAGCTGGTTCGGGGTCAGGGCCGGTTGCAGATACAGTGTATTCAAAGGTTTCTGAGCACCCGTTAGAATCTGTAACGGTGACATTGTATGTTCCTGCATAAAGTCCGGTTGCCGTAGCGGTAGTCGTTGAATTTGGATCGTCCCATGAATAGGTATAACCGCCAACGCCTCCAACTGCAGTCACAGTGATCAATCCGGTATTTGTGTCGGTGCAAGCAGTATTGATTACTGCTCCGGAAGCACCGACGGGAGATGGTTCTGTCACAACGACCGAATCTTCTGATTCACAGTCGTTATCGTCGGTGACAGTTATATAATAGGCTCCAGCACTCAATCCTGTTGCGGTTGCGCTGGTCGCACCTGTGCTCCAATCATAGAAGAATGGAGCTAAGCCTCCAGTAACAATGGCTGTTGCTTCTCCATTCGCATCACCATTGCACAAGGGTGAAGCTATATCGTAACCAAATGAATGCGGGCCATTATTCGAAATGGCCATGATGATCTCCCTTCGGTTTGAGTTTGAAAATGACAGGGACATTGCATTGTAATTCACTGAGTCTGGAGCTTGAGCGTCCCAATCATCATCAGCATTGTCATTTCTATACGCGAAGGCGAGAACACACTCATCGTTTCCTACGGCTGGATTTCCATTGTAGTAATAGTCAATGTCGTAGTTAGCATTGATAATTGGGAATATTCCCCAGTATCTACTACTATCCAGATATTGTAGAGGAGCCGGAGCGTTGGTCTCATTTGGAAATGAATCAACTCGATACAGATGAACTCCGGAGAAGCTGCCGGAGGTTGATTCAATGTTCAATGAATCTCCATCTGGATGACTCAGACCAATATTGAAGTTGGATCCGTAAACATACTTGCTTGCATCCCCGATCGGAGCTCCACTGTACTTCTTTGTTGGACTTCCCGTGATGCTCCCATCATTCCCGTTTGGACTGCTGTCATAAGCAGTAGTTCCACTTGATTCATTAAGTTTCCAATGAGCAATTAATGCTGGATAATCAGGATGAGATGAGGTAATGTTTTTACACATCCATTCCCTAATTGTGGTTTGACTCAAGGCCGTTGAAAAGACGCTTATATCATCCAACTCACCATTTAAAATCCTAGCGTTTCCATAGTTGCGACCAAGCTCAAAAGTGCTATTGGATACAAAAGAACCCGTTTGATTTCTAGCCGTGTCTAACACTCCATTGATATATAATTTCATTTGGGCATTGTCGTATGTAGCAGCGATGTGATACCATTTGTTGGTGGTCAGTCCCTGTTGGGAATGGAGCTTGTAATGAGTTCCACCGATATAGAGAATAAACTGAACTTTATTATTTGCGATCGTTGCATCCCCAATGCGCACTGTCGCTTGATTACCAGTTTGTTCCGTTCCTGCGAACGAGCTGATATATGGAAATGCCGTTTTAAAGGCCTGTACCTTAATCCATCCTTGAATTGTAATCGAATTACCGCTTGTATTGATGGTGCCACAGTCGACGTATTGGCTTGAGCCATTAAGGTCTAGGTCATTTCCTGAACCCGGTTGAGCGTTAACTATAATTTGAAGGAAAAAGCAAAACGAAGTGAGCAGAGTAAATTGAATCTTCATCGTTATGGAATTATAATGCAAAGATGAAAAATCGGGCAGTTAGTGAAGAGACAATGATGAGTTGCAATAAAGAGATTAAGTTTGGTCGTCATCAAATAAAAACAGCCTATGAAATTCTTTATTGATACAGCTAACCTCGATGAAATTAAGGAAGCAAATAATCTTGGCGTGCTCGATGGTGTGACGACGAACCCAAGCCTTATGGCCAAGGAAGGTATCTCTGGTGGGGATAGAATTACCAAGCATTATGTGGACATCTGTGAAATGGTGAATGGAGATGTCAGCGCCGAAGTGATTGCCACGGATTTTGACGGCATTGTTAGAGAAGGAGAAGCCCTGGCTACACTTCATAAGAACATTGTGGTCAAGGTTCCAATGATTGCAGAAGGGATCAAAGCGATAAAGTATTTTACGGATAAGGGCATAAAGACGAATTGCACCTTGGTGTTTTCGGCAGGACAGGCGCTCCTTGCCGCTAAGGCGGGTGCTACCTATATGTCTCCTTTCCTCGGTCGTTTGGATGATATCAGTGCGGATGGTCTAGCACTCATTGAGGAAATTCGAATCATTTACGACAACTATGGCTATCAGACCGAAATTTTAGCTGCGTCTATTCGCCATCCGATGCACATTATCGAGTGTGCTAAAATTGGAGCGGATGTAATCACCTCTCCCTTGAAACCAATTATGTCATTGCTCTCGCATCCTTTGACTGATAAAGGGTTGGCACAGTTTTTAGCTGACTACGCAAAGGGAAATGAGTAATTTCATTCAATGTCTTTAAGGGATAAGTTCACGCAATTTGGTCCAGGTCTTCTCTACGCAGGAGCAGCTGTGGGTGTGTCTCATTTGGTTCAAAGTACAAGGGCAGGAGCAGAGTTTGGGTTTCAGTTGCTTGGTGTTATAATCTTGGTCAACATCATCAAGTACCCCATTTTTGAAATGGGCCCACGTTATGCAGCGGCGACGGGAAAGTCTTTGCTCGATGGATATCAACGAATTGGATCTTGGGCCACCTGGTTGTTTTTAGTCATGACTGTTTCGACCATGTTTATTGTCATGGCCGCCATCTCCATCGTAACCTCAGGATTGTTTTCTCAGCTTACAGGATTAACGCTTGAGCCAGCATTTCTAGCAATCATATTAATAGCATTATCTGTGTTCATTCTTGGTTTGGGACATTATTCTACATTGGATAAGTTGATGAAGTTCATTGTCATTCTCCTAACAAGTACCACCATTTTAGCACTAGGATTTTCATTCATAGAACCAATCATCAAAACTGAGGAGGCAATGACCGTCTTTGAACTTGGGAATAGAAAGGATATACTCTTTCTCGTTGCTCTGATTGGTTGGATGCCAGCACCAATTGACATCAGTATTTGGCACTCGGTATGGTCGGTGTCAAAGAATAAAGAAAGGGGAAAGAGGCTTCCGTTGAAGGTTTCACTTGCAGATTTTAATATGGGCTATTGGGGTACTACCTTTTTAGCCATTTGCTTTGTTTCATTAGGCGCAATTGTAATGTATGGCACAACCGAATCCCCAGCAAGTGGGGCAGCAGATTTTGCCAGTCAATTCATTTCACTTTACACCCAAAATTTAGGGGAGTGGGCATTTCCTTTTATTGCGCTTGCCGCATTCACCACAATGTTCAGCACTCTTTTGACATGTCTTGATGCATTCCCGCGAACGCTAAGACAGGCGTCAAAGCTAGTAGCAGAGCGATTATCAGAGAGGAAATTCCATAACAATCTCTATTGGTTTTGGCTGATTACCACTGCGATCGGAACCAGCGTCATCTTGCTCTTTTTCTTGAGGGACATGAGAGAGATGGTGGATCTGGCAACAACCATTTCCTTCGTGCTAGCGCCCATCTTCGCGCTTCTCAATTACATCGCAATGAACGGCTCAGATGTCAGTGAAGAGAGCAAACCTTCAAAAGCGAAAAAGATATATGCACAAGTCAGTATAGCATTGCTATTCATATTCAGTACTTGGTTTCTCTTCTACTGATCGCTGGTTATCTTTAGAGCCAAATCTGAGGAAATGAGGAGAGTATTGCTCTTATTGATGTTAGTGCCGTTACTAGGGTTCGGTCAAGATTTTACCTACAAAGTTCGACGCTTAACCGTGGATGAACATTGGACACCGGATCCGAGAAAGTTTGACGACGAATTCTTTGTGAGTGTCCAGAACTTGGAGGCACCTTATCCGGGCGGAGAAGTTTCAAGAAATACAATTGCTGAACTCAAAAAGCACGTAGCGGTGAAGTATCCGAAAGTCGATATCCAAGGTTCAAGTTCAGCACGAGGAGGACGCTCGGCAGATTCATTGACTCAGATTGAAAACTTTCCGGCTCGCTTTTTCTTCAATGACAATCCACTCGTTGGCGGTCGCCCGAATGACAATACGCTTGCAATCTCAAATGATGGAAAACTATTGACATCGTGGAATAGTCAAGTTTGGGGATACGATACTGAACAAGACACTTTTCTCTTTAGGGATAATTCAAAGCATCCGAGCTTCAATCAGTTCCTAAACTTCTATGCGGATACGACTTTCTCACTGTATTTTCCATTCGATCCAAAGCTCATATACGACCCAAATCGAGATCGCTTCATCCTCGTTTTCTTGACAGGTAGAGATCCAGGAAACAGCGGCGCTATTGTTTGTTTTTCGAGTTCGAATAATCCAGTCGATGAGTGGTACGCATACTGGCTTAGCGGTGATCCACTTCAAGATTCTACTTGGACTGACTATCCGCAGATGGCCATCAACGAAAACAACCTGTACTTGACATTAAATCAGTTGTATCCGGACTCATCATGGATTACTGGTTTTGCTCAGACCGTTATTTGGCAAATGGATTTAGATGCTGGATTTGCGGGTGAAGAGGAATTGCCGGTATCGTTATGGAATGGCATGGAATACGGAGGTCAAAAACTGAGGTATCTCAGGCCTGTTAAAACCGGATGGGGGCCAGAATCGGACACCATGTACTTCGTATGTAATCGTCCATTTGACCTCACGAATGACTCGCTCTTCCTCATTCGAATCACAGGTGATGTGGATGACCCTAATGCTGCCATCGATGTTAAACTCGCTTTGGCCGATCAAGCATATGGCCTTCCTCCAGATGCCGAACAACCAAACAACCATGTTTTTCTAACGAATGATGCTCGTGCACTCGGAGCTGTTAGAATGGGTGATCAAATTCACTTCGTAGGGAATACAGTTGAACCCAACTCCGGGAAAGCGGCTATTTATCACGGCATTATTGATGACCCAAATAATCCATCTGTAAGAGCCAATATCATCACGCATCCAGTGCGTGAATATGGCTACCCGAATATTTCAGCATTGGGCGTAACTGAGGCTGACCGCGAAGTCGCAATCTTCTTTAATCACACGGCAGCTGACGCGCCCGCTGGAAATTCAATTGTCTATTTTGATAACAATGAGGAGTATGGTCCCGTTCAAACCCTAAAGGAAGGGGAGAGCTACGTTGATCGCATTTCTGGTCCAACCGAACGTTGGGGTGATTACATCGGGATCCAGCGGAAGTTTAATGAGACCAGTAAAGTATGGGTGGCAGGATATTGGAGTTTTAGCAACAACTCCAATGGTACGTGGATATCTGAACTTTCTGGCCCAAAAGATGGTCCAATAGGAACGGGTGATCCGGATCCAATGAGTGCAATTCGAGCATATCCAAACCCAGCATCCGATTTTATCAATTTTCAATTTGAAATGGAAGAAGCGGCGGTTGTGCGCATTGAAATTCTCAATATCGAAGGGAAGGTTGTAAAAATCCTTGCACAAGACAAGGTGAAGAGTGGCTTAAACCGACTGACATTTGGGACTACTGCTTTGATTCCTGGAGCTTACATTGTCCAAATTGTAGGTGATTCTGGAATTGTTTTAAAAGAACAGTTCATCAAGCAATAGCAGAGACGCTGCAGTTACATTTGCAGCGCTTTGATCAGCCTTAACAACATATCTGTTTCTTTTAGCGGAATTGACCTCTTCAAAGAGGTTTCCATGGTCATCAATGAGCGCGATCGCATTGGTCTGGTTGGTAAGAATGGGGTTGGTAAATCAACCCTTCTCAAAATCATAATCGGAGAACAGGAATCGGACGGTGGAACCGTTGTAATTCCCGATGGACGTAAGATTGGGTATCTGCCTCAAGAGATGACTTTCGATAGTAAGGAGACCGTTTGGACAGAGACGCAAAAGGCTTTTGACGAACTGAATTCACTTCAAAACCGAGAGGTTGAGATCCAGAAGGAGTTTGAAACACGGGAGGATTACGAAAGCGATTCTTACCAGGATCTTATAGATGAGTTAGGGACGCTCCATGTTAGACTCGGGCTCGTTGATGATGGGAAGACCGATCAGCATACTGAAAAGGTTCTACTCGGTCTTGGTTTTGCGCAGAGTGACTTCCAACGAAGCATCACAGAATTTAGCGGAGGTTGGCAAATGCGCGTTGAACTGGCCAAACTCATTCTTCAGCAGCCCGACTTGCTATTGTTAGATGAGCCAACGAATCACTTGGACATTGATTCCATTCTTTGGCTAGAGCAGTTCTTCATTGATTATCCAGGAGCGATGATGATGATCTCCCACGATCGAATGTTCTTAGATAACATCACGAATAGAACTGCGGAAATCGTTAAGGGTAAGATTTATGACTATAAAGTTGGTTACTCGAAATTCATGCAACTGAGAACCGAACGCATTGATCAACAAAAGGCTGCATTTGATAATCAACAGAAACACATCGCACAGCAAGAGCGGTTTATAGAACGGTTTAAAGCGAAGAACACCAAAGCAAAGCAGGCTCAGAGTAAAATGAAACAGCTTGAGAAGCTCCAACGAGTGGAAATTGATGATGTGGACGACGCCCAAATTCGATTCACTTTTCCACCGGCACCTCGATCTGGAGATGTGGCGGTAAAATCTCGAAACAGTGGAATGACCTTCGGATCCAACACGGTGTTTGATAAAGTCGATTACGACATATTTCGAGGTGAACGTATTGCCTTCGTCGGTCGAAATGGACAGGGTAAAACGACCATGGTCAAGATGATCGTTGGTGCCTTGGCTGGACATGGAGAATTAACTGCAGGGCACAACGTTGAAATTGGATATTATGCCCAGGTCCAAGAGAAGACTTTGAATCAGGAATTGACCGTAGAAAAGACCATAGATAATGAAGCGACAGATGAGATGGCAAAGATCCATCGTGTCCGTGGATTGCTAGGTGCGTTTTTGTTCGGAGCCGATGATTTTGACAAGAAGGTGAAGGTGCTTTCAGGAGGTGAAAAGTCGAGATTGGCGTTGGCGAAATTACTTCTGAAACAATGTAATCTATTGATTTTAGATGAACCAACTAATCACCTGGATATCAGCGCTAAAAAAATGTTGAAAGACGCGTTGATTCGATACAATGGAACACTCATTGTAGTCAGTCACGACCGTGAGTTTCTCCAGGGGCTAACCGATCGAACTTTTGAGTTTAAGAACGGTGGTATCAAAGAACACTCTGGGACGATTGATGACTTTCTTTCTAACTATCAAGTCGAGAGCTTTAGGCAATTTGAAGGTGGTCCAAAACCCGAAAAACCGCTGGCTGAGAAGAAGGTTCCAAAAGCCTCAAGTTCCAAGATTTCCAATCAGGTAAGAAAGGAAAAGGAGAAGGAGAGAAGGCGGCTTCAGAAGTCCGTTTCAAACCTGGAAAAAAAGGTTGAAATTCAGGAGTCTGAGATTGTGGCAATGGAGGAGCGACTTACAGATCCAGAAGTCGCGAAATCCAATCCAAACATCTTCTTTGAGCATGCAGACCTACAACAGAAACTGGAGGAGTATATGGCTCGTTGGGAAAAGGCATCAGAGGAATTAAACTCTGTTGAAAAAGAATTGAAGAATTGATCCTTGCCCTACGGGCAGTGGACTATTTCAAAATAACTTCGTCTGTACATTATGCGATATCTTCTAACCTTGATATTTTGCGCTTCACAAGTATGGGCGACGGCTCAATCTCCTGCAGATTGGTGGTATTTTGGTCATAATGCGGGTGTAGAGTTTCAGTCAGGGAATCCAGTAGGCGTAACAGATGGTCAGTTATTTACAACTGAAGGCTGCGCATCTATTTCTGACCCACTTGGCGATTTGTTGTTTTATACCGATGGAAGTACTGTCTGGGATAAGCTGCATAACATCATGCCCAATGGACTTGGTCTCTTAGGTAACTCCTCAGCTACGCAATCTGCGATAATCGTACCTGCTCCAGGAAACCCGGATGAGTATTACATCATAACAAGCGGAATTAACTCTTCCATCGGCGTTCGATCCACACTCGTCGATATGACACTCAATGGGGGATTAGGTGACGTCGTAACAACTTCACTGAATGTCCTACTCACCACGAACTCGAGAGAGAATATTGCGGCGGTTTCTCATTCGAACGGTTTGGATTACTGGGTGATTATGCACCAGGACCAGACTGATTCTGTAAAGGCTTTTCACGTTTCAAGCTCGGGCATTAATCTGACTCCCGTTGTTTCGTTGACGGGGCAATTCATGTATATGTTGGTAGGAAGCATCAAAGCTTCGCCAAATGGAGATTATGTCGCTTGTGGTAGTCAAACTCCGGACAGTAAGATCAAAATCATGCGTTTTGACAATGCTACTGGCCAAATCACCGATTCGTTTTTATGGGAAAGCTTTGTGGTGAGTGATCCATATGGGATAGAATTCTCTCCTGATAGCAAAGTTCTTTATGTATCTGATGGTTGGGGACAGTCCCGAGAACTTGTGCAATACAACGTAAGCGTTTGGGATTCCGCGGCTATTGTGAGCTCTGAATACCTCGTCGAAGACAGCATATCAAACGGTCAAATTCAACTTGGCCCGGACCAACGTATATACTTGACCTCACAGGGTTTTTTCAATGGCCCAGTTGATGTCGATTCGTTCTTACATCGCATTAACAACCCGAATGTTTTGGGGGTTGGGTGTGATTTTGAGCAGAACGCCGTGTACCTAGAAGGACGAGAAGCGACAAAAGGCCTTCCGCCATTTATCGCGTCATTTTTTAACGCATCCTTCGAAACGTCAGGATTCTGTTTTGGTGACTCTACCTATTTCGTGATGGACACTGTAGGCGTGGATTCTTTTGGCTGGGAATTTGGCGATCCGAACTCAGGTTCACAGAATACTTCTACCGATACTTTCCCTGCTCACCTTTTTACCGACACCGGCGCATTTACGATCACATTGATTGCCAAGTTTGATACAACCTATGATACGGTGTCAAGTACGATATTCATTTATCCTCGCCAATTTTTGGAATTGGGCCCGGACACTACCGCGTGTTTTGGTTCACCGATCATTTTGGATGTTGGATTACCATATTCCTCATACCTATGGCAGGACAGTTCTACGGCGGATACGTTTCTAGTCGAGTCTGATTCTCTTATTTGGTGCACTTTATTTGGTGTTTGCGACACCGTTTCAGATACAATCAACATTGCATTTGATACAATACCGATCATTGATCTAGGCCCAGATACGACGATTTGCGAACTAGTGGGCTATGTCATCGACGTTGATCTACAAGTGGATGCAGTTCATTATTGGTACTATGATCACTGGAATGATAATGACTCAGTCGATACGCTGAATGTGCTTCAAACGGGGTTGTATGTGTTCTTCGCCGAAAATGCCTGTGGAAGTTTTGTCGATAGTGTGGACATCACGATCACACCTTTACCTGACTCAGCATTACTTCCGCCAGATACCTTGAATTGCTTTGACAGTGAGATCGTACTTGTTCGACCAATAAATGACTCGATAACCTATGTATGGTCTGACTCGAGCGACTCTAAAACATACATTGTAGATACTACGGAGCAAGTTTGGCTGGCTGCATTTAATGATTGTGGATTCATTGTAGACACTATAAACATCATCTTCAACGGAGAAATCCAAACGGAACTAGGAGAGGATACGACCATTTGCGACGAAGACTCGATTCTTCTCACAACCAATGATTCGTTGGCGACCTTTATTTGGAACAGTGGAGACTCTGTTGATAGTGTATGGACGGTTCCTGGAGAAACCTTCAATTACATTGTCACCATTACTCTTCGCGATTGTGAGCTCAGAGAACAGAGAGAAGTCGTAGCAGACGAGTTAGCGTGCCCACCGCTCGATTGTACAATTCGGTTTGACAACATATTTACTCCGAACGGCGATGGCATCAATGACCGATTTAGAATCAACTCAGACTGCAACATATTCTCCTACAGTCTCGCTATTTATAACCGATGGGGCCAGCTCATTCACTACACGATCAACCCCGCTTTTGGCTGGGATGGATTCGTCAACGGTGAAGAAGCTTCGAATGGTACGTACTTCTACAAGCTGGAGTACAAAGACGACGTTGTGATCAACGTTGATCGATACAGTTATCAAGGAAGTTTCACCCTCAAGCGGTGATTCCACAATCGTAGACTTAAAATTGCCAAACCATTGTCGCAACTCTGCGTACTAATTGACGTCATTCGTGTGAATGTTCCGACTACTGCTAATACTGACCTTTATTTTACCAGTAAGCCTCCAAGCCCAAACGGAGGCTGATTGGTGGTATTTTGGTTGGAATGCCGGCATGCACTTCACGCCTTCAGGGCCTGTGGCTGATACGAATGGAGCAGTTTCTACCCTAGAGGGCGTTGCGACCATTTCGGATGAAAATGGAAATCTCCTTTTTTATTCAGATGGCAGTACCGTTTACGATGCTAACCATGACGTTATGCCCAACGGCACTGGACTTCAAGGTAATTCTTCGTCGACTCAATCGGCCGTAATTATCAAAAGGCCAAATAGCACCACAGATTATTATCTGTTCTCAGTAAAGAATAATAGCGGAGCGGAAGGACTTACATATTCGAGGGTGGATATGAGCTTAAATGGAGGCCTTGGCGATGTAGACATCAATGAAAAAAACATTCAACTAGTCACGCCGACAGCAGAAAAAATTGCTGCCGTTCCAAAGCCAAATGGATTTTGGGTGATCACCCTTAAACTTCCTGGTGATACAGCATATGCTTATGAAGTCACAGCAGCTGGTGTCAATACTACAGCGGTAACGAGTAACACCGGTACCATCTTAGCAACAAGTAATTTTCTTGGCTATCTCAAACCAAACTTAGCCGGAGATAAAATTGCGGCGATGCATTACTCGGTCCAAGGTCTTTATCTCTATGACTTTAATTCTACTACAGGCGAAATGTCGAATGAGATGAATATTCCGACGACCATCACTGCAGGCTCAGGATATGGTGTTGAGTTTTCACCAAATGGGAATCTTCTATACGCCGGACAACATGGAGCTGCTGGTATCTATCAATATGATTTGACGGCAGGAAGTGCCGCAGCAATTTCTGCCACTGAGATATTAATTGGCCAAGGTAGAGGGGCATTACAACTCGGACCGGATAGTAAAATTTACTGTGCGAATGCTTCTGGTATGAACACCTATGTGAGTCGAATTAACGATCCGAACGAGTTAGGAATTGCGTGCAATTATGAGGATTCAGCCGTTTACCTCTTGGGTAGAACCATGGCCTATGGCCTTCCAACCTTTCTGCAAGCATTCTTCAACGCAAGCTTTTCTGCTAGTAATGCTTGCTTCGGTGATTCTGTCTTGTTCTCCATGGATACAGCGGGCGTAGATTCTGTTTTCTGGAATTTCGATGACCCTT
>Ga0209558_1002424_pt1 | contig 12222 bp, 11 predicted proteins | sample SaaInlV_150m_DNA_3_FD_184674 | JGI IMG/M metagenome (GOLD analysis project Ga0209558, IMG submission 184674) | Marine microbial communities from expanding oxygen minimum zones in the Saanich Inlet - Saanich Inlet SI074_LV_120m_DNA (SPAdes) (version 2) | ecosystem: Environmental > Aquatic >...
TGTTAATTCAAGAGGGTGTGTGCAAAGATATGCGCAGTGTTTTTAAGCGTTTTTTAACCGGTAAAAAGCCCGGTGGTGTAGGTAGTAAATGGGCGCAGTTTGATGAAGTAATTGGGTGGATACATGCTGCCGGTGGCAAAGCGGTACTGGCGCATCCACTGCGATACAGAATGACTAATACCAAAGTTAAACGCATGATGAGTGATTTGGCTGCCAATGGTTGTGATGGGGTTGAAGTGGTCACGGGTAGTAGTAATGCTGATGAAATTACGCTTGTGAGTCAATGGGCGCGAGAGTTAGATTTGTTAGCATCGAGTGGTTCTGATTATCATGGTTGGCCTAATCAAAGAATTCGTATTGGCCATTTGCAAGATATGCCAAATGTGAATGAAACCGTATGGAAGGACTGGTGATGGCCAAGTTATTTGAAATCCATCCACAAAATCCACAACAGCGTTTGGTCAAGCAAGTAGCTGATGAGCTACATAAAGGTGCGGTAATTGCTTATCCAACGGATTCGGGCTATGCGCTAGGAACGGCTTTAGGTAATAAGAATGGCTTAGAACGTATTAGGAATATTCGTCATTTATCTAAGCGCCACGACTTCACTTTAATGATGCGAGATTTATCTCATATTGGTGAGTATGCAAAGCTTGACAATAATGCGTTCCGCTTGTTAAAGAAAATTTTACCTGGGGCTTATACATTTATCTTAGAGGGTACACGTGATGTGCCTAAGCGCCTGTTACACGAGAAGAAAAAAACCATTGGCCTTAGGGTGTCGCATCACGGCGTGGTGCAAGCTTTATTGGATGAGCTTAATGAGCCAATGATGAGTGTGTCATTGATTTTAGAAGGGTTTGAATTTTATGATATTAACGATGTGCGTGATGCAGTAGAGGGTCGAGTTGATGTGATCATTGATGATGGTTACTGCCCGCCAGAGCCAACCACGGTGATCGATTTATCTGGCAGTGGTGTTGAAATTATTCGCCATGGTGCCGGTGATACTTCATTGTTAGAATAGCCACTTCCCTATATAATTAGGCAATTTTATACAACGCTTTGATCGCATGAAAACTGCACAAATTAGACAAAAATTCTTAGATTTTTACGCCTCAAAAGACCATACAGTTGAACCAAGTGCCTCACTGGTGCCGCATAATGACAAAACCTTGTTGTTTGTTAATGCGGGCATGGTGCCATTTAAGGATGTTTTCAGTGGCGTAGAAAAACGCCCTTACACGCGTGCTGTAAGTTGCCAGCGTTGTGTGCGCGCGGGTGGTAAGCATAACGATTTGGAAAACGTGGGTTATACCGCACGTCATCATACATTCTTTGAAATGCTGGGTAATTTTAGCTTTGGTGATTACTTCAAGCGTGAAGCCATTCAGTATGCTTGGGAGTTTTTAACGGTTGAAATCGGTTTGCCCAAGGAAAAACTTTGGATCAGTGTATTTGAAGAAGACGATGAAGCGGAAGATATTTGGGTGAATGAAATCGGCTTCCCAAGAAACCGTATTTCTCGTTGTGGTGCTAAAGATAATTTTTGGCAGATGGGTGATACTGGCCCTTGTGGCCCATCGAGTGAGATTTTTTATGATCATGGTGAAGATATTGCCGGTGGCCCGCCAGGCCATGCGGATGAAGATGGTGATCGTTATATTGAGATCTGGAACCTTGTATTCACTCAATATGACAAACAAGAAGATGGTTATCTGAAGCCACTCGCTGCCCCTTGTGTAGATACCGGTATGGGGCTTGAACGTTTAGCAGCGGTGCTTCAGCATGAGAATAATAATTATGATACTGATGGTTTTAAAAGTCTTGTTAAGGCGGTGGTTGATTTAACCCCGAAAGCCAATGGCGTCAAAACAGATAATGCATCAGTACGTGTGATTGCTGATCATATTCGCTCAACGGCATTTATGATTGTGGATGGGGTGATTCCATCAAACGAGGGGCGTGGTTATGTGTTGCGCCGTATTATTCGTCGCGCGATTCGTCATGGCCATAAAATTGGTATTGATAAGGTGTTTTTCTATCGTTTAGCACCAGTTTTGGCGCTAGAACTCAAGGATGTATATCCAGAGCTAAAGAAAGCCTTAGCGAGTGTGGAAAAAGTACTCAAGCGCGAAGAGCAGCGCTTCGCTCAAACGCTAGATCAAGGCATGAGTATTTTAGAAGATGCGATTACCAATTTAAAAGGTAGTGAAATTGACGGTGAAACTGTGTTTAAGCTCTATGACACATTTGGTTTTCCAGTAGATTTAACCGCGGATGTAGCGCGTGAGCGAGACTTAACCATTGACATGCCAGGCTTCGAAGTGGAGATGACTAAGCAGCGTGATCGTGCGCGCCAAGCAGGAGATTTTAAAACCACACAAAAGGGTGTTGATATCAGTGACGCTACCGAATTTTTGGGCTATGAACAATTAGAAAACAGCTCATCCGTACAGGCGCTGATTAAAGATGGTGAGTTGGTTGACAGCATTGAGGCAGGCGATAGCGCCATTATTGTTTTAGCGCAGTCGAGCTTTTATGGTGAGTCTGGTGGTCAAGTGGGTGATTCTGGTACTTTGTCGAATAAAGATATTGATTTTGAAGTGGGCAATACACAAAAACAAAAATCGGGCGCTTTCGAGCATCATGGTGTTTTGAATAATGGCGAGTTAAAAGTGGGCGATGTGGTGAGTGCTTCGGTTGATAAAAACCGTCGCAAGCGTATTGCACGTAACCATTCAGCAACACACCTACTCCACGCTGCATTACGTGCTGTATTGGGTGAAACCGTTACTCAGAAAGGTTCATTGGTTGATGGCGATAAACTGCGTTTTGACTTTTCTCACGATGAAGTAATCTCTAAAGCTGATATCGATAAGATTGAAGGTATGGTCAATCGTAAAATTTTAGGTAACACTAAGGTTCATACGGACGTTACTGATATTGAAACTGCTAAAAAGAATGGCGCTATGGCGCTATTTGGTGAGAAGTATGGCGACACTGTGCGTGTACTAACCATGGGTAAAGACGACTTCTCAGTAGAGCTGTGTGGCGGTACGCACGTGAATCAGCTAGGTGATGTTGGCTTATTTAGAATTACCTCTGAAGGTGGTATTGCTGCCGGTGTGCGTCGTATTGAAGCAATGAGTGGTTATGATGCTTATCAGTTTGACAAACAAACCGAAGATAGCTTGAGTGAAATTGCACAGATGACCAAGTCAAACAATGCACAAGCGGTGGAAAAAGTAGCACAACTGATTAAACAGCAAAAAGAATTAGAAAAACAAATCGCAACTTTCCAGAAACAGCTCGCTAGTAACCAGGGTGATGATTTAGTTAATCAAGCGCAGGATGTTGGTGGCGTTAAATTGCTTTCAACCGTTGTTGAAGGCGTGAGCGGTAAAGACCTGCGTGATATTGCTGACAAACTTAAAGATAAATTAGGCTCAGCCGTAGTGGTATTGGCTGCGGTGAGTGGCGATAAAGTATCACTAGTGGCGGGTGTGACTAAGGATTTAACTGATCAATATCAAGCAGGAAAAATCCTAAATCATGTTGCTCAGCAGGTTGGCGGTAAGGGTGGAGGTCGGCCGGATATGGCGCAGGGCGGCGGAACTCAGCCGGAAAATATAGGATCGGCCCTATCTTCAGTTAAAGATTTAATTTAGACAATAAAAAACCCTCTTTCGAGGGTTTTTTATGAGCCTGTTAATTACAAGTATTTTTATACGCAACCTGTTGGCTGGGGCATACCACCATACTTAGTGATTGGCTTCATTGGGCCAGTTAGCCATTCTTTGAATAAGATTTTCTTGTCAATACCAACAACCTTAGCAAAGGTTCTGATTGGCGGCACTGCCGAGTTCTCAGCAAAGTATTCTCTGGCAGCCATAATTTGAGTCACCATGCTTTCAGTAAGCTCTATTTCGTCCTCTTTTGCCATTTCATGCATGATTTCTTCCGTCCAAATTGTTGGGTCGACTAAATATCCATTACCTGTTCTTTCTAATGCCATTTTAATTTCCTTTTTAATTAATACTTGTGGCTATTATAGTGGCTTACCTTAATAAAATACTTGGTTTTTATGAGGGAATAACACTTATACCTAGTCGGTATAATTTAGCGCTTATGGATTGGATGCAACTCACACTAGAAACACACAAGGACCAAGCGGATTTTGTCAGTGAAATATTGATAGGCTTAGAGAGTGTGTCGATCACCTTTAGTGACACACATGATGATGAAATTTTTGAGCCGCCCGTCGGTGAAACGCCGCTATGGCCTGATACCACGATCAAAGCCTTGTTTGATTTAGAAATTGATCAGGCGCATGTGCAGTCAATGCTATTGCAGTTGTGTGATATTAAACAATCCTCTTTTGAATTACTCAAAGATCGTGTTTGGGAAGACGAGTGTAAGAAAGATTTTCATGCTATGCAGTTTGGTCAGCGCATTTGGATTTGCCCATCATGGGAAGATGCATCTAAGCTGCCTAATGATGCCGTGGTGATTGATATGGACCCTGGCTTGGCCTTTGGTACCGGTACACACCAAACGACTGATTTATGCTTACAGTATCTTGATGAAAACCCACCGATTAATCAAACAGTGATTGATTATGGCTCTGGTACGGGCGTGTTGGCAATAGCCGCAGTCAAGATCGGCGCCATAAGTGCAATCGCCATAGACAATGATCCGCAAGCGGTATTGGCCACGATTGACAATGTCAAAACCAATCAAGTTGATGATAGTATCAATGTGCTACACACTGATGATGAAGATAGTTTGAACCAAGTAGACTTGTTGATTGCCAATATTTTAGCCAATCCTTTGGTGGGGTTATGCGAACATTTTTCAGGCCTAGTTAAGTCTGGCGGTAAAATAACGCTTTCAGGTATTTTGCAAGAACAGCTTGATATGGTATTAGAGGCCTACGGTGAATATTTTTCTTGTTTAGAAGTTACACAAAAAGATCAGTGGTGTCGAGTGGATGGGATTAGGAAATAAAAATGAGTAAACAAATAAAAGCAGTGTCGTTAATATCTGGTGGACTAGATTCTCTTTTGAGTACAAAGCTACTACTTGATCAAGGCATTCACGTGGAAGGCATTAACTTCTTTACTGGTTTTTGTGTAGAGGGTCATACGCATGCGATTCGTAAGCAAAAGAGTGACAAGCCAAAGCGTAATAATGCCTTATGGGTAGCTGAACAGCTCGGTATTAAATTACATATTATTGATGTGATTGAAGAATATCGTGATGTGCTTTTAAACCCAAAACACGGCTACGGTAAGAACATGAACCCTTGTTTAGATTGCAAAGGCTTTATGGTGAAAAAAGCCAAACAGTGGATGATCGAGCATGAATTTGACTTTATTATTACTGGCGAGGTAATGGGTCAACGCCCAATGTCACAGCGTAAAGAAACCATGCCGATCGTACAAGCTGAATCTGGTGCGGATGATTTATTGTTGCGCCCGCTGTGTGCCAAACACTTGCCTGAAACCAAAGCAGAAAAAGAAGGCTGGGTAGATCGTGAACAATTATTAGATTTTTCAGGTCGCAATAGAAAACCACAAATGGCCTTAGCCAAGGAATATGGGTTTGATGATTATGCAACGCCTGCAGGCGGTTGCTGTTTCTTAACTGATAAGCAGTATTCGGACAAATTGGTAGATATGTGGGAGTCACGCGGTAATCGTGATTATCAACTTGATGATTTAATGATGTTGAAAGTCGGCCGACACATTCGCCCTAACAAGCGTTTTAAGATGATTGTCGCCAGGGAAGAGGGTGAAGTAAAATTTTTAGAGGGTTATCGTAATCAATATGCTAATCTATACTCAACCAGTTGCAACGGCCCGATTGCGCTAATTGATGGAGAGCCCACTCAAGAGGATGTAAAAATTGCAGCCAAAATCTTGGCTCGATACTCTCAAGGCAGAGATGAAGATTTGGTTGATGTTGAGGTAAAACTTCAAGCCGGTGTAGCGCAGCAGTTCAGTATTAAGCCGTTTGGCGTAGATGAAATTCCAAAAGAGTGGTTTGTTTAGCCACCACCAACAGCCTTAATAATTTCTATTTTATCACCATCGTTTAGCCTAAATTCTACATGTTTTGACTTGGAGATGATAGCTTTATTAACCTCTAGTGCAATGCGTTGATCTTGATAACCAAGCTGATTGATCAAATCATTGGCATTGGTGTTGTTATCTACTTCTAGCTCCTTGCCATTAACAACTAAAATCATTGGTCCATCTTGCCAATCGCACAAGAAACAAAGGATTTTGCTTTTGCTTTAGCCGAATCAAAACCATGTACTGAATCAGTTTCTGGGTAGCCCAAATCTAACAACACCTTAGCGACTTCAACTCTTCTCGTATCGTCAATATCGATACTAATAGTGCCTTGCTCGATATTAACTTCGATATCTTTAGTATCGAAAGATTCTACTAATTTCTTGGTGATTGAGCCCGCGCAGCCGCCACATTTAATATTTTCAACCGTGATATTTAGCATGTTATTTTCCTTTGGTTTAATAAGTCTATTATATCACTCTGATTTGATGATTTGGGTATCAGCTTAAGTAGCAAGTATGGTAAAATTCTCGAAGTTTTTAGCTCAGGAGTGTTTGGTGTCAAAAGTTGCCTTATTAGCCGTATTAGTTTTGGAAGATGGGACGATTTTCAAAGGAAAATCTATCGGTGCTAAGGGTGATACTGTCGGTGAAGTAGTGTTTAACACTTCGATGACGGGCTACCAAGAAATCCTAACTGACCCTTCTTATACGCAACAAATCGTTGCGCTGACTTATCCACATATTGGCAACACTGGCACTAATCCAGTTGATGAAGAATCTGGGAAAATTTATGCAGCTGGATTAATCATTCGCGACTTGCCATTTATGCTGAGTAATTGGCGCAACACAATGCCACTTGATGAATATTTATCATCAAATAACGTGGTAGCAATTAGTGACATTGATACCCGTGCTTTAACGCGTCATTTGCGTGAACATGGCTCGCTTAAGGGTTGTATTGTTACCGGTGATGATATTGACGAAGCGGCAGCAATCGCTAAAGCACAATTCTTCGCAGGGCTAAAGAACATGGATTTGGCTAAAGTGGTATCAACCACTAAGCAATATGATTTTAATGATGGTTCTTATTTCTTAGAAACAGGTGAATTTACTCCACTTGATAAAAAATTTAAAGTTGTGGTCTATGACTACGGCGTAAAGAAAAATATCTTAAGAATGCTGGTTGATCGTGGCTGTGATTTAACTGTTGTGAATGCACAAACACCCGTTAATGATGTTTTAGCAATGAATCCTGATGGTGTATTTTTGTCAAATGGTCCTGGTGATCCTGAGCCGTGTGATTATGCGATTAGCAATATTCAAGTTTTATTAGAAAAGAACATGCCAATATTTGGTATCTGCTTAGGCCATCAATTATTATCATTAGCCAGTGGCGCCAAAACTGAAAAAATGAAATTTGGCCATCATGGCGCCAACCACCCTGTACAAGATCTAGACACTAAGCAAGTAATGATCACCTCTCAAAATCACGGCTTTGCTGTGGCAGAAGACAACATGCCGGTGTCACTAGAAATAACACACCGATCATTATTTGACAATTCAATTCAAGGTGTTAAAGTGGTAGGTAAACCTGCTTTTAGTTTCCAAGGGCATCCGGAGGCTTCACCAGGCCCGCACGATGTCAGCGGCTTGTTTGATACATTTATAGAGGAAATGCAACAATGAAACAATTACTATTAAGTTTTTTATTATTTTTTACAATCAATTTCTCGGCAACTGCTGAAGAAAATGTTGACCCATTTGAAGATTTAAATCGATCAGTTTATGAGTTTAACGATACGATTGATGACAACTTGTTAGAACCAGTATCGAGAGCATACAAAGACAACGTGCCAGAAGTTGCTCAAGATGGCGTTAGTAATTTTTTTGGTAATTTACGAGATGTGACTACATTGGCCAACCAAATCTTGCAATTTAAGCCAGTAGAGAGTGTTGAAACTTTTGGCCGTATTTTGGTAAATTCTACCATTGGGCTTGGTGGCTTGTTTGACGTCGCATCTGACATGGATCTTACTACCGAAGACGAAGACTTTGGTCAAACCATGGCAGTATGGGGTGTAGAAGAAGGCCCTTATGTGGTAATTCCGTTACTAGGCCCGTCAACGGTACGTGATGGTGTTGGTGTGTATGTTGATGTAACTTCACCTGCCAACATGGTGAATGAGATGGACGATGTTGGTTTTGTCAGCGCGAGCACAATGAACATTGTTGATAAGCGCGTGGAGTTATTACCAGTAACAGATATGTTGGATCAGTCAGACGATCCTTACATTGCAATGCGTTCGTCATATTTACAAAAAAGAAATTTTGATGTCCATGATGGCAGCCCTCCGGTTGAAGAAGACGACGAATTCTAAAGCAATCTAAAGTAATCTAAACAAAAAAACACACATGCCAAAAAGACAAGACCTGAAAAGTATTTTAATCATTGGCGCCGGCCCAATTGTAATTGGTCAGGCGTGCGAGTTTGATTATTCTGGCGCACAGGCTTGTAAAGCCCTGCGTGAAGAAGGCTACCGCGTCATTTTGGTGAATTCAAATCCAGCGACGATCATGACCGATCCACAAATGGCGGATGCAACTTATATTGAGCCGATTGAATGGCGCACAGTTGAAAAAATTATCGAGGTTGAAAAGCCGGACGCATTATTGCCAACTATGGGTGGCCAAACAGCACTTAACTGCGCACTAGATCTTGAGCGCCATGGCGTATTAGAAAAGCACGGCGTTGAGATGATTGGTGCTAGAAAAGAAGCCATTGATAAAGCTGAGGATCGTGATTTATTCCGTGAAGCGATGCTTAAGATTGGCTTAGATATGCCTAAAGCAGCTGTTGCTCATACACTGGAAGAGGCTTTTGTTATTCAAGAAACGGTTGGCTATCCTACGGTTATTCGCCCATCATTTACCATGGGTGGTTCTGGTGGTGGTATTGCTTTTAATAAAGAAGAGTTTGTTGAAATCTGTGAGCGCGGTTTGGATCTTTCTCCTACCAATGAATTACTGGTCGAGGAGTCAATCCTAGGCTGGAAAGAGTTTGAAATGGAAGTGGTGCGTGACACCAAAGACAATTGTATTATTATTTGTTCAATTGAAAACTTTGATCCAATGGGTGTTCATACGGGTGACTCTATTACCGTAGCACCAGCACAAACATTAACCGATAAAGAATATCAAGTAATGCGTAATGCATCTATAGCTGTTTTGCGTGAAATTGGCGTGGATACAGGTGGCTCTAACGTGCAGTGGGCAATCAACCCTGAAAATGGTCGATTAACTATTATTGAGATGAATCCACGTGTGTCACGCTCGTCAGCACTAGCCTCAAAAGCAACTGGCTTTCCGATTGCAAAAGTGGCTGCAAAATTAGCAATAGGATATACGCTTGATGAGCTAGATAATGATATTACTGGTGGAAAGATGCCAGCATCATTTGAGCCAAGTATTGATTATGTCGTTACCAAAATTCCAAGATTTGCTTTTGAAAAATTTCCTAAAGCTGATGATCGCCTGACCACGCAAATGAAATCAGTGGGCGAAGTGATGGCCATGGGCTCAACTTTCCAAGAGTCTTTACAAAAAGCATTGCGCGGTCTAGAAACAGACAAATCTGGCCTAGACCCGATTGTAGATTTAAGCGCTGACGATGCGCGTAATAAGATTCGTTCAGAATGTATTACAGCCCGTGGCGAGCGTATTTTTTACTTAGCTGATGCGTTTAGATTGGGCATGAGTTTAAAAGAGGTGTTTGACTTGTCAAAGGTTGACCCGTGGTTCTTGGCGCAAATACAAGATATTGTTTCGAACGAGATGCAAATTAACGGCATGAATATCGCCGATATGGAAGCAGATGAATTATTTGATCTAAAACGCAAAGGCTTTTCCGATGCGCGTTTGGCTGACTTACTTTGCTGTAGCGAATCTTCAGTGCGTGAGCGTCGTAAAGCACTCAATGTTAAGCCGGTATTTAAGCGTGTGGACAGCTGCGCGGCAGAGTTTGATACGCAAACAGCTTATCTGTATTCAACCTATCAACAGCAATGTGAATCTAACCCAACTGACAAGAAAAAAATAATGATTCTTGGCGGCGGCCCTAATCGTATTGGCCAAGGTATTGAGTTTGATTATTGTTGTGTGCATGCCTCATTAGCTTTACGTGAAGATGGCTATGAAACCATTATGGTGAACTGTAATCCTGAGACGGTATCTACCGATTATGATATTTCAGATCGCTTGTATTTTGAGCCATTAACGCTTGAAGATGTTTTGGCTGTTATTGACGTTGAAAATCCAGACGGCATTATTGTGCATTATGGCGGTCAAACGCCACTTAAATTAGCTGACGCCCTAGAAAAGAGCGGTGCCAAGATTATTGGCACTAGCCCTGATGCCATTGATTTAGCTGAAGACCGTGAGCGCTTTTCTAAAATGTTACAAGAATTAGAATTAAAACAACCACTCAACGGCACAGCGCGCTCATTAGAGCAAGCACAAGATATTGCAGATGCGATTGGATTCCCATTGGTAGTAAGGCCTTCTTATGTATTGGGTGGCCGCGCCATGGAGATTGTTTACGATAAAGAAAGCTTAGACCGTTATATGCATACCGCTGTACAAGTCTCTAATGATTCACCAGTGTTGCTCGATTCATTCCTTGATCATGCGATTGAAGTGGATATCGATGTCATTTGTGATGGTGAAGAGGTGGTGATTGGCGGCATCATGCAGCATATTGAGCAAGCCGGTATTCACTCAGGTGATTCGGCTTGTTCGTTGCCATGTTATTCATTATCAGACGACGTGTTGGATGAGATGCGTGTACAAGTTATCGCCATGGCCAAAAAACTCAATGTGGTTGGCTTGATGAACACACAGTTGGCTTATCAAGACGATGAAATTTATATTATTGAAGTCAACCCGCGTGCTTCACGTACAGTGCCTTTTGTCTCTAAAGCCATTAGTGCGCCACTGGCAAATATTGCTGCACGTGTGATGTCGGGCAAGACGTTAAAAGAGCTTAACTTTACTAAAGAGATTATTCCAAAGCACTTCAGTGTTAAAGAAGCGGTATTCCCATTTAATAAATTCTTAGGTGTGGATCCAATCCTAGGTCCTGAAATGCGCTCAACTGGCGAGGTAATGGGTATTGGTGATGATTTTGCCTCAGCTTTTGATAAGGCACAACTCGCTGCTGGCAGTCGCGCACCTAGTAGCGGTAAGGTGTTTGTCAGCTTACGTAAGCTTGATCGCGATGACTTGGTTGACTTGGGTAAGCGTTTGGCTAATCAAGGATTTAGCTTAGTGGCCACACGCAGTAATAAAGAAGCACTTACTGATGCAGGCCTAGATTGTGAAATGGTTAATAAAGTTTCCGAAGGCTCGCCGCATATTGTGGATATGATTAAAAATGATGATATTGATTTAATCATTAACTCAACTGAAGACACGCAAGGTGTTGAAGATGCCGCAGCGATTCGTTGCCAAGCTTTAGTACATAAAGTGCCTTTCACCACAACAGTCGCCGCTGCATTCGCTATGTTAGACGGCTTAAAAACTCACGAAACCATTACCGTGAGAACGGTTCAATCCTTAAATAATTAAGATTATGGAAAGTATTCCAATGACCGTTGGCGGTGCAAAAGCACTAGAAGCAGAGCTTTTAAAACTCAAAGATGTTGATCGTCCTCGTATTGTTGAGGATATCGCTACGGCTCGTGCGCATGGCGACCTTAAAGAAAACGCTGAATATCATGCGGCTAAAGAAGAACAAAGTTTTTGTGAAGGACGCATTAAAGAAATCGAATCTAAACTCTCACGCATGCAAGTGATTGATGTTGCACGACTTAACCAAGATGGTCGCTGTGTTTTCGGCACTACGATTACTTTGATGAACGTTGAAGATGATAGTGAAACCACTTATCAAATTGTTGGCGAAGACGAAGCCGATATATCGCTAGGTAAAATTTCATGCCATTCACCAATTGCCAGTGCATTGATGGGCAATGAAGAGGGTGAAGAGGTTACTGTTAAAGCGCCGAAGGGTGATATAATTTACGAAATTCTCGAAGTCCAGTATTTGTAACTATTTTTGCATTCTACTTTGTTAGAACAATCTTTCT
>Ga0209558_1002429_pt1 | contig 12211 bp, 10 predicted proteins | sample SaaInlV_150m_DNA_3_FD_184674 | JGI IMG/M metagenome (GOLD analysis project Ga0209558, IMG submission 184674) | Marine microbial communities from expanding oxygen minimum zones in the Saanich Inlet - Saanich Inlet SI074_LV_120m_DNA (SPAdes) (version 2) | ecosystem: Environmental > Aquatic >...
AAGAAGTGGCTACTCAACTGCTTAAACGCATTAATACAGAAGAGGGGACTTTGGTCTTATTTGCCTCAAACAAACAGATGCAAATGGTGGCAGACATGGTGGAAAACAAGCTGGATTGCACGCTATTTACTCAAGGTGAATATCCGAAAAAAACCATTCTTGAAAAGCACACCAACTTACGCAAGAAAAACAAAGGTAGTGTTATTTTTGGACTGGATAGTTTCGCCGAAGGGGTTGACCTCAAAGGCGATAATCTCACTCACGTAGTGATTGTTAAATTACGCTTTAGCGTACCCAGCTCGCCAATCGACAAAACCTTGGCAGATTACCTGCAAGCTCAAAATCGCAATCCATTTATGGAAATATCCTTACCTGATGCATCACTGAGATTAATTCAAGCTTGTGGTCGACTAATTCGCACCGAAACAGACACAGGCAAAATCACGATATTTGATAATCGCTTAGTAAAAAAATTCTACGGCAAACAACTACTGGCAGCCTTGCCAGGTTATAACATCGTGGTCGAACCATAAAACACTTTACAAAAATCTTCGATTTTCGTCTGAGTGCATAATACTTTTTCTAATGAGCAGAAAAAGTACCCAAAAAGAGCTCACCCTACAAAATTACCAATTCACACTAATCTCATTCGTTGTATTTTCTAAACTCACTACGCTTAAAACACCGAAAATACAGTCACTCATTTCAATCAGTGTTTATTAATAATTTTATAAAGGGAAATAGTCAAGAGACCTAATTATTTATTTATTTAATATAAAATCTAATAAAAAACATATAATCACAATTATGCGTCAACCTAATAAAGATGATGAGAATGAAATATCGTTCTTTGTCCAAGGATCTTCAGAAGATCCATATATGGTGATTTTCGTCAAAAGAAATAATGACAACTTATCAGCCTATTGCTCTTGTCCGGCAGGTGAAAATGGAATATATTGCAAACATAGATTTAATATTTTAGATGGAGATACAGAGAATGTTGTTAGTGACAACCTGGATGAAGTTCAAAAAATCCAAGAATGGTACTCCAATTCTGACATTAAAAAAGCAAGGGATGAAGTGCTAAAAATCAATAGAGAGATTCAAAAAATGAAGCGTGCTTTAGCTAAAGCAAAAAAAGAAGTAGCAAAAGCTATGTTAGATTAATAAAATGACTGAATTAATTAAAAATAAAGCTGTAATTGTATCTAGAATTAAAGAGATAAGCAGTAGTGTCAACTCATTATTAGGCAAGAAAAAATTTGACGAAAATGAGGAAAAAATAAGAAAACAAGAAATAGAATATCTTAATAAGCTACTTATAACAGAAGATTTAAAATTAGCTCAAGAAGACTTGATTAAAGAAAGATGTATATCAATAAATTCTATAAATTTGGCGGAAATAATAGAAAACTTTAATCCTTCAAAGAGTAAAGGCGATCTTAGGCAAAATCGAAATCAATTACCTCAAATGGTTTTTTTAGGTAATTCTAAACACCTGTCACTCAGCGATCAAAGACATACGTGTAAAAGTTTAGGTTTTGAATATTACGAAAACACTCCATTTGGAATTACTAATGATAATCAAATGACAAGTTTGGCTTATAGATGGTCTTTTATATCTGACTATACAAAACTCATTATTATTGGAGATGCTTATAATTTTCAAAAAATTAAAAGAGATCTTTATAAAAAATATTTAGATGATATAAAGACGTTTGGACTACCAATATTTGAAAAAAATAAAATTCCATTAATAATGGAGTCTGAATTTATAAAGCTACATAAAGACTATCCAGATATAACAAACAACAGTTTATGGACTCAGGACTTTATTCAAAAGCCAAAATAATTGCTTTAACCAATTCCCCTTTGTAAAGCCATCAATAAACACTTATTGAAATGGGTGGCGGTATTTTCGGTGTTTGAGCGTAGCGATTTTAGAAAATACAACGAATGAAATTAGTGTGAATTGGTAGTTTTACAGGGGTGAGCTCTTTTTGGATACTTTTTCTGCTCATTAGAAAAAGTATTAAGCCTTAAAAGAAGAAAATAGAATATTTTCGAAGAAAGGTTTAATAAAAAATATCAGAAATTATTAAAATGACTCGCCAAAACATCAAATTGCCAATCAAACCCCCCTAAAAACAACTTTCACAAGCCAAAAATAGCTGATTTAAGCGACTTTTATCTTAAAAACAAAGCTTTACCGGGATTATGAGAAAAATTTAGGAAATTTTGTGAATGGCGTAATTTTGACTAAAAACGCCAAAAAGATTTATGTAATAAGGCCATAAGCGTTAAGATTTCTAAACGTCCTAACAACATTGAAAAACTTAAAATCCATTTAGCACTTTCACTAATGGCGCCGTAGTTTTGCGCCACATCACCCAGTCCTGGGCCAAGGTTATTAATACTAGCAGCAGTTGCAGAAAAGCTGGTTACCTGATCCATGCCTGTGAACATTAAGGCAATCATGATAAAAATAAAGGCAATGACATATAGTGAGAAAAAACCCCAAACAGACACCAAGGTGCTTTCGGCAACACTGCGCTGATTAAGCTTGATATTAATCTGTGCATTGGGATGGATAAACTTTTTAATTTCTTTCATGGCGAGTTTAAACATGAGTAGTACTCTAACAACTTTAATACCGCCACCCGTTGAGCCTGCACAAGCGCCCACAAAACTGGCAAAAATTAATAATACTGGCAGCATAAATGGCCAAAGTGAAAAATCAACCGATGCAAACCCTGTTGTAGTAGCCATCGAAACACCCTGAAAAATACCATATCTAAGTGCGCCCTCTGGGGTTTGATAATAGCCAGAATTCCACAAATAGCCAACAATTAAAACACTTAAAAAACTTAACACTAAAAGATAGGCTTTAAACTCAGAGTCTTTAAAAAATTCCAAAATATTTTTCTTGCGCCACACAAAGAAATGTAAAGAGAAATTAATCCCTGCTAAGAACATAAATACAATGGCTACCGATTCAACAGTAACCGAGTCAAAGTAGCCAATGGATAAATCATGTGTTGAAAATCCACCAATGGCAACGGTGGAATAACTATGTCCAATCGCATCAAAAATACTCATGCCTGCCAAATAATATGCCACGGCACACACAACTGTAAAGCTCAAATAAATTTTCCACAAGGCTTTAGCAGTTTGGGTTAGTTTAGGTGTTAGCCTGTCTTTTGAAATACCGCTAGACTCTGCATGATATAGCTCCATACCGCCCACACCCAGCATAGGCAAAATAGCCACTGCCAAAACAATAATACCCATACCACCCAGCCATTGTAATTGCTGACGATAGTACAAAATAGCCATTGGCAGATCATCAAGCCCCGACAATACAGTAGCACCCGTGGTAGTTAAGCCCGACATAGATTCAAAAAAGGCATCTGAAAAACCCATGCTCAATGATTCTGAAAGTAAAAATGGGGTTGTTGCAAATAAAGACAAAACAAACCAAAAACTTACCACCACCAAAACACCTTCGCGAATTCTAAAATCTTTAGTGGACTTTCTAAAAGGCAGATAAAACAACAATCCACTGATGAATGTTAGTGCGAATGCTGCTAAAAATGAAGATGCTTCTTGTTGCTGGTAAATAGTATCCACAACAATAGGTGGTAGCTGGGTCAGACTAAACACCATCAACAACAGACCAATGGTTTTAAAAACAATACTAAATTGCATAATTTATCCTAGTTTAATCTGAATAGCCTGCAAACATTTTTTCAACATCATGGATTTTATTAACATCTGTTAACACCAGAAGTACATGATCACCCTCTTCAATTACTAACTTTCTTGAACCCATAATAACTTCATTATCACGCACAATAGAGCCAACCACCACTCCGTCTGGCAGTTTGATTTCTTCAATGGATCTACCCACCACATCTGAATGCTGTTTATCGCCATGAACAATAACCTCAATCGCCTCTGATTTACCCTGACGTAAAGAATGCACCATCATTGTATCACCCTTGCGAATATGCGCCAAAATACCACTGGTGGTGATTTGGTCTGGTGAAATGACCATATCCACATCCTCACTTTGCTCAGCCAGATCTTCATAAACATTACGCTTAACTAGGGCGACGGTTTTATGTGCGCCCAGACGCTTTGCTAGAATAGAAACAATCACATTAATTTCATCAGAGTCGGTCAATGCCAAGAACAGATCAGTATTCTCAATCCCCTCTTCTAGCAACAACTCTTCATCAGAAGCATTGCCTCGCAACACCAACACATTGTCTAGTTCATCTGCAATCTTCTTAACTCGCTCTTGATTCATTTCAATGATGCGCACATGGTGATTTGACTCAAGATGTTTGGCTAAATTAAGGCCAATGCGACCACCACCGGCAATAATAATATTCCTATAAGACTTATCCAAGCGTCTAAATTCTTTCAACACTTTAGATACACTGCTTTTCTTAGTCACAAAGTAAACTCGGTCACCATCTTTAATAACGGTATCTCCATAGGCGGGAATGGCTCGACCATTGCGGTATAAACTCACAATACGCATACGGATCTTTGGTAGATGTTTATGCAACTCTTTGATTGGACGCCCCACAATAGGCGTACCAGCATAAGCGCGAGTTTCAACTAATTGCACCAATCCATTTTCAAATTCGAATACTTGCTCTGATCCTGGCTCCTCGACCACACGCTTAATGTAGTTAGTCACCAAGCCTTCAGGGGTGATAATAAAGTCAATAGGAATGGCATCATTGGAAAATAATTCTTTTCTGTGCAAGTATTCTGCTGTGCGAACGCGGGCAATTTTTTTGTCCACTTGATAAAGTGTATGTGCCATTTGACAAGCAAGCATATTGTCTTCATCAGACTTAGTTACCGCAATCACCATATTCATGTTGCGAATATCGGCATCTTCTAGAATATTAGGATATGAGGCTTGACCACAAATTGTTTTGATATCTAGATGACGTTGCAAGTCTAATAAGTTAGTCTCATCTTTATCAATAATGGTAATGTCGTTATCACTATCTTCACTAAGATATCTGGCCAATGTAGAGCCAACTTGGCCAGCACCTAAAATTAAAATTTTCATGATTAAGCCTTGTTTTTATCGATTCCTAAATCTTTTAATTTGCGATAGAGTGTTGTTCGCTCCAACCCTGCCAAAACTGCAACAGCGGCAATATTATGGTTATTTTGCTGCAAGTGATGATTAAAATACTCTTTTTCAAAAATATTTCTAGCCACCTTTAAAGGTGCGTCAAAATCAATCCCGGTAATATCATTGCTTTCAATCGCTCGCTCTGACAAAAGTCTACGCACTAATGGCAAGATGTCATGCAGGGGTTTTTTCAAGAAGTCAACCGCACCAATCTTAATGGCTTTCACCACATCTTTATGCTCTGCATGGCCTGACATCATAACAATAGGGGTTGAAAACCCTGCTTGAATCCACTCCTCTAGCAGTGACATGCCATCTTGGCCCGGCATCCAGACATCCATCATTACCAAGTCAAAATCTTGCTCTTGAATAATGGCTTTAGCTTGCTGAGCATTCGCCGCCAAACTCACCTGATAATTAACATCCTCTAAGGTATCCATCATGGTTTCTGCATTGATGCTTTCGTCATCAATAATTAGAATTCTGCCGATGATATTTGTTTCGTTCATTGTCTTTTCCCCTTTATCCTTATGCTTGATAATCAAATTCAATTGTAACCTTGGCGCCGTGTGGTTTTACATTGGCAGCAAATATTCGAGCATCGTGCTGTTCAACAATATTTTGAACAATGGCCATCCCCAAGCCACTACCTTTGACCTTGGTGGTGACATAAGGCTCGAAAACGCGATCTAACACTTCTTCATCAAACCCCTCACCATTATCCACCACACTTAAACGCACTATTTTTTTCTTAGGTAAATACTGCGTGGCGATCTTTACTTTGGTGTCACTATCAGGTGAGGATTCTGCCGAATTTTTAACCAGGTTAATTAACACTCTAGAAAGACTAACCGAATCTAGAAGTAGTAACGGAATATCCTCAGCTAAGTTAAAGGTAATATCCAAACCTTCTTGTGAGTCATATAAAGAAATCGACTGATTTACAATTTCATTTAGGTTGCCCAGCTTTCGCTCAATTTGAGGGGTGTTAGCATAATCAGCAAAAGCGCTCACCATTAAGTCCATGGATTGCACTTGATCAATAATAGTGCTGGTAGTTTTGTCAATTACTTCTAGATCACGATCTTGCAAAGAGTTCATAAATCGATTACGCAGACGCTGTGCTGAGAGCAAAATAGGCGTCAATGGATTTTTAATTTCATGTGCCATACGCACAGCCACCTCACCCCAAGCAGCTTTCTTTTGGGCGCGATTAAGTCTGGAAATATCTTTAATGATAATCACGTAACCCAATGTTTTTTCATGACTTTCAAGCTTGGCACCCTGGCATGATAAAAGCAAATGTCGATCAAGCAAGCTTAGCTCAAGCTCCTCATTCCATTCACTTTGTTGTGCTTTAAACTTGTCAGCAGTTAATGCGAATAAAGCCGCCAGCTGTGGATATTTTTTGCTAATTTTTGAGCAATTTCCGCCCACAAAAGACTGCTCATTTTGAATGTTAAACATTTCTCCAATGATCGGATTAATCAGTCGAATATCTTTGTTTTTGTCCAATGCAATAACACCATAAGAATATTTTAGAATGGTTTCTAAATAAAGATTGTGCGTATCCAGACCCTCTTGAGAGGTTTTAATTTTTCTAGACATGATGTTAAATTGGTCAATCAATAAGCGCACATCATCGCTGTCTTTACTTTGTTCAATACGTACACCGTAATTACCTTTAGCCATTTCTCGAGTGGCAAGCGATAAATTATTAAGTGGTCTCATCAACTTCTCAATCATACGAAAAACCAGCATCAATGCACTTAATACGGCCAGTAAGATGGTGGAAGAGAAATCAATCATAAAACGTTTTTGCGTGATCGAGGTGTTTAAGTCAAAGTCAATATTTTTGGTTCTTTCAGTAAACGCTTCAACTTGAGATAAAAATCCTAACAACCCTGGGTCAGCTGCATATACCGCATCTACAACAAAAAAACCCTTGTCAGCTGATCGGGTAATAAAACGTGTGGACATTTTCACTTGGATAACGTTGGTCGCACTATCCTCGTTAATGGTTCTTGGCTGAGAGCCTGGTAATGGCTGATCTTCAACTGCCATACAATTGGACACATCAGCTGTTTTTGCGATAACTTCCTCTTGATCATCCAATAGGGTAATTTGACAAGCCCAACCTTTGTCAATTAAGCCCTCTAAAAAGACTTGCATACTCTGGCGATAGTTTTCTGACTCTTTCTTAAAATCACCAAATGAGGTAATAAGTGTTAACAGGCGTTTGGTTTGCTGTGTATAGCGCTCAGTTCTCACGGCTTGCACGCCTTCGTACAACCCATCTACTTGATGGATAAAGTTTTTACTAAAGGCATCAAAGGTATTTTCAGAATCAGCGACATTGTTTTGAATCGTTTGAAATGAAAATATATAAAACGACAACACCGGAACAATGACCAACATAGGTACAATTTTAATAAATGACCAGGTGAATTTTGAGCCAACAATGTCACTACCCATATCGCGCTTTAATCGACGTATATCGGTATAGATATAATAAATGGCAGTTATAGTTAAGACAACATTATAGCCAACCAAATATCCCCACCAATTTTCAATTAACTCAGGGTTTAGGCCCAAATAAAAGGTACCTGAAATAGATAGAATAAAGACTGACGCCCAAAACCAAGCGGGTGGCGATTTTATAAAGTTTTTTTGTTGACGGGTCGTCATTAACTATTATTATGCGATTGACTAATTGCTTGGAATTATCTCATAAATAAACCAGCAGTATCGTTACTTGTTGCTAAAATACAACAATGATTCAAACACAACAGCAACTAACCCATTTTCTTAGCTCTATCGAGACAGAGACGCACTTGGCCATTGATACTGAATTTAAACGTATTGATACCTTTTATCCTATTTTATGCCTGGTGCAAATCGCCACGCAGCACACTGCTGAATGTATTGATATTTTGGCTATTGAAGATCTTGAGCCGTTGTTTGATAAACTCTACCAGCCAGAGTGTGTCTGGATTGTACACTCAGCTCGTCAAGATATTGAAGCCTTATACTATCTTTCAAAACGCTTACCAATCCAGCTGTTTGACACCCAAATCGCCGCCCACTTTCTTAACCATCCGGCGCAAATTTCTTACCAAAATCTCACTGAAGTCTTACAAGGCATTGTACTAGATAAAGCCTATACACGCTTGGATTGGACCACGCGTCCACTGCCAGAAGAGGCCATTGAATATGCACTAGACGATGTGCGTTATTTGATTAAAAATTATGCACAATTAAAGGATCAACTCACGACTGAGAATAAACTCAACTGGTTGATGCAAGACGGTTCAGATTTGGCAAATATCAATTTATACTCGCCAAATCTTGAACAAGCTTGGCAAAAAATAAAAGGTTTGTCACGCCTACCAAAAAGTAGCCACCAAAAAGCTGCGCAACTCGCTGCTTGGCGAGAGTCACAAGCTATTGAGCGCAACAAACCTAGAAAATGGATTATGAGTGATGATCAACTCATTGATCATAGCCTTAATAAAGCAAAGATGTCTGATCAAGAGAAAACACACTTTGATGAGTTTTTATCTCAACAAACCCAGCTAGTGCAAACACGTATTCAGATTGATACACACCAAGTGCCTAGCAAAAGTGAAAAACAACAAAAAAATGAACTGCAAAAACTCATCAAAAAAATCGCAGTTCAGTATAATCTAGACGAAACGATTATCGCTAATGGTAAAACATTAATGAAATTTATTCGTGGCGACCAATCAGTTAGTTTTTTAACCGGTTGGCGCCATCACATTCTAAAAGAGGAGTTGGAAAATGCAAAACAGTCTTAAACCCGTATCGGCAGGAAACTTACCTGAAGAGGTTAATGTTATTATTGAAATCCCGGCAAATTCATCGCCAGTAAAATATGAAATCGATAAAGAAACTGGCGCCATGTTCGTTGATCGCTTCATTTCTACACCGATGTTCTACCCGTGTAATTATGGCTTTGTTCCAGAAACCCTAGCGGACGACGGTGATCCGGCTGATGTTTTAGTCATCACCCCTTTTCCACTAATTCATGACTCAGTTATCACTGCTCGCCCGATTGGCGTACTGCGTATGACTGATGAAGCTGGTAAGGACTCAAAAATCTTAGCCGTACCAACGGATAAACTTTGTAAGTCATATCACGATATTAAATGTATTGATGATGTTGGCGCAAATCTTAAAGATCAAATCGAGCATTTCTTCCGCTACTACAAAGACCTAGACGCTGGCAAGTGGGTTGAAATTGATGGCTGGGGCGATGCACAAGAAGCTAAAAAAGAATTGCAAGAATCTTACGACGCATATCGCAAGTAACTTTTGAGTAAAGCCACCAATCAATTTCAAATAATTGGTGGAGAGCATCGGGGTAGAAAGTTTAACTTTCCTGATGCACCTGGTCTAAGACCCACCCCAAACAAAGTTCGAGAAACCTTATTTAACTGGATTCAGTTTGAATTGAGTAATAAGGTTTTTTTGGATTTATTTGCGGGCAGTGGTGCACTAAGTTTTGAAGCAATCTCTCGAGGTGCTGGACAAGTTATCAGTCTTGAAAAAGATTCAAATGCCTTTCAAAATTTAGAAAAAAATCGGAAAAACTTAAAATCGGATAATCATCGAGTTATTCACGGTGATGCTTTGGATTTTTTATCCAAAAAACCCTCGCAAACCTTTGATTTTGTCTTACTTGACCCACCTTTTCATCAAAAAATCCTAGAAAATACGCTAAATCGCCTCTCAGCAGGTGGTTTTTTGACTTTAGGATGCAAACTCTATATAGAATCTGAGTTTGCCATTACTGATGTTTTTTTAAATCAAGAAATTTCGCAAAAAATCAAAATCAACCAACAAAAACACTCAGGACAAGTACACTATTGCCTAATTGAGGTATTATGAGTCTAAATTTCCACTAAGTACACTTATGACAAAAAAAATCGCCATTTATCCAGGTTCTTTTGATCCGATTACCAATGGCCATATTGATCTGATTAAACGTGCTAGCAAGCTGTTTGATGAAGTAATTATTGGCATTACTCAAAATAGTAAAAAGTCTGCTTTTTTGACCATTGAGGAGCGCATTAGCCTTTCTAAAGAAATCTTAAAGGATATTGATAACATTAAAGTACTGAGCTTTAACACCCTCTTGGTTGACTTCGCTCAATCACAAAATGCTCAAGTTATCTTGCGTGGCTTGCGTGCGGTGAGTGATTTTGAGTACGAATTCCAACTCTCTGGCATGAACAAACATTTAAATACCAATATCGAAACTCTGTTCATGACACCGGCAGAACAATACGCCAATATCTCTTCTTCACTGGTTAGAGAAATTTTATCCTTAGGAGGTGATGTTAGTCACTTCGTGCCTGAAACTGTGGAAAAACTACTTAAATCACGTCTTTAATTTTTTTACCCTTCTACTGCTTGAATTAAAAATACTTACCCCTATATAGGGGGTATATCAAATACAAGGAGTAAGAAAAATGTCAAAGATTATCGGTATTGACTTAGGAACAACAAATTCGTGTGTGGCCATTATGGATGGTAGCAACATTAAGATTATTGAAAATTCAGAAGGTGATCGCACCACCCCATCAATCATCGCTTTTCCAAAAGATTCAGAAGAAGTTTTAGTTGGTCAGTCTGCAAAGCGTCAAGCAGTAACCAACCCTGAAAACACTCTGTACGCCATTAAGCGTTTAATCGGTCGTCGTTTTGAAGAAGATGCAGTGCAAAAAGATATCGATCTTGTGCCTTATAAAATTGTTAAAGCTGACAATGGCGATGCTTGGGTTGAAGTTAACGGCACTAAAATGGCAGCACCAGAAATCTCAGCAAAAGTTATTGGCAAAATGAAAAAAACAGCTGAAGACTACCTGGGTGAAACAGTAACAGAAGCAGTTATTACTGTTCCTGCTTACTTTAACGATTCACAACGTCAAGCAACTAAAGATGCAGGTAAGATTGCCGGTCTTAATGTCAAGCGTATTATTAATGAGCCAACAGCAGCAGCATTGGCTTATGGTGTAGACAAACTTACTGGTGACAAAACCGTTGCTGTTTATGATTTAGGTGGCGGTACATTTGATGTATCAATCATTGAAATGGAAGATATCGATGGTGAAAAACACTTTGAAGTATTATCCACTAATGGCGATACATTCTTAGGTGGTGAAGATTTTGACCAACGCATTATCGGCTATTTAGTTGAAGAATTTGAAAAAGAGCAAGGCGTTAACTTAAAGAACGATCCAATGGCTCTTCAGCGCTTAAAAGAAGCAGCAGAAAAAGCCAAGATTGAATTATCTTCATCTGAGCAAACAGAAGTAAACCTTCCATATGTAACGGCTGATGCTTCTGGTCCTAAGCACATGAATATTAAAATTACACGTGCCAAGCTAGAGTCGTTAGTAGCAGATTTAATTCAACGCTCAATTGATCCTTGTCAAATCGCACTAAATGATGCTGACCTTTCAGCTAGTGACATTGATGAAGTGATCATTGTTGGTGGCTCAACACGTATGCCTAAGGTGCAGGAAAAAGTACAAGAATTTTTCGGCAAAGAGCCTAAAAAAGATGTCAACCCAGATGAAGCAGTTGCAATGGGTGCGGCAATCCAGGCGGGTGTATTAGGTGGCGATGTTAAGGATGTGTTACTACTTGACGTAACACCATTATCTCTAGGTATTGAGACTATGGGTGGTGTGATGACTAAGCTAATTGAAAAGAATACAACCATTCCAACAAATGCTTCGCAAACTTTCTCAACTGCGGCTGATAATCAGTCTGCTGTTACTGTTCATGTACTACAAGGTGAGCGTGAAGTAGCAAGTGCTAACAAATCTCTAGGGCAATTCAACCTAGAAGGTATTGATGCAGCACCTAAAGGAACGCCTCAAATTGAAGTGACACTAGACATTGACTCTGATGGTATTTTGAATGTTTCTGCTAAGGATAAAAACACTGGCAAAGAGCAATCAATCACAATTAAGGCATCAAGTGGCTTGAGTGATGAAGAAGTTGAAAAAATGATTA
>Ga0209558_1002433_pt1 | contig 12196 bp, 15 predicted proteins | sample SaaInlV_150m_DNA_3_FD_184674 | JGI IMG/M metagenome (GOLD analysis project Ga0209558, IMG submission 184674) | Marine microbial communities from expanding oxygen minimum zones in the Saanich Inlet - Saanich Inlet SI074_LV_120m_DNA (SPAdes) (version 2) | ecosystem: Environmental > Aquatic >...
ACCTGGGCGAAACTCCCCTATGATTTCTTAGCCCATGTCTCAAATCGAATAGTGAATGAATTAGAGGAGGTCAGTAGGGTGGTTTATGACATCTCTAGCAAACCGCCAGCAACTATTGAGTGGGAGTAACCGCCGCTAATTAAAAGTTCTTTAAATCAGTAACTTATGTTATTTATTTACTAAGTTGGCTATACTCGTTGCAGTCTCTTTACTCAAATTGATTTGTGCCAATTACTCTTCGTTTATTTTTTCTTTACACTTTACAGATGAAAATCAACTAATATAGATTGATGATTTCAAAGAATAGAAAAAAAGATATTACTTTGTTTATAGAGAAGGAAATAATAATTTCTGAAATAAATCAAACCTATGAAAATCTTTGTGTTTCGTTAAAAGAGTACTTGGGAGATAAATTTCAGAAGAAACATGAAATCTATATCTTTGATAGAAGGTATGAGACTCTTTTTTCAATTGCTGTATTTCAATCAATGTATAAATCATTCTTTACTCATTCGGATTTGTATCACAGAACCTCGTTAAGCAATAAAAGTGTTGATAGATTTCTAAAACATCAGGAAAATTGGGGTTGGTTTCAACTTATTGAATCGGGAAAAGATAAGAGAGTTAAAAGATATACTATCCAACATTCAGACGCAACAATGAATAAGCTTTGGATGGAGCATGAAACGGCACTACAATTGGCGTCTAAAGAATTCCTATCGATAGCAGATGATATGCCTGTTCTTCCCCTTGATAATTCGGATTATGTTGGGGTTATAGGTGATGCAAATTTAGGGAAGGATTCAAAACATTGAAACTTGTCTGTAAATTGCGGACACGGTGGCATACGAATTCTCTTGCTAACCCTCGCCACTTTAGTAGGATAGTGTTTGTAATATATAAAAAGGTATTTTTAAATAACAAACAGGAGTGTTGCATGCGTATCAACAAAGTATTTCTCTTCTTCATTTCTTTTTTTCTGATTGCACCAATATATTCTGAAGATGTTGATGAGATAATTGTAACTGCGCTTAAGAGAAGTTCAACAGTGCAAGACACACCAGCTTCGATAACTGCAATCAGCTCCACTGATATCGAAGAAAGAGGCATAACTAATATGCACGATTTGAAACACATCATTCCAAATATGAATTTTACAAACATACTTGGATCTCAAAATATTACTATAAGAGGTATTGGCGAATTTAATGGTCAACCTGGAGTTTCAGTAAGCACAGATGGCGTTTTTCAATCAAGGTCGCATTCATCTCAACTTGGAGAAATGGATTTAGATAGAGTAGAAGTGCTAAGAGGTCCTCAAGGAACGTTATATGGTAGAAACTCAGTCGGAGGAGTGGTTAATCTCATTACTAAAAACCCTTCTGCAGATAGAGATGGCTATGTAAAGGTAGGTTATGGAAATTATGAAACTAGCACTTTGGAGACAGCTATTGGAGGAGGAATAACAGAAAATACAAGCTATAGACTGGTTCTACATTCCACTGAACAAGGAAAAGGCTATCTAGACTGCTTAAATGCAGGTTGTGGAGAACAGGGTTACACAGACAGACTAGCTTATCGACTTAAAATCAGCTCGGATATAAATGAAAAAGTATCAGCCAATCTTATGATTGCTTCTGTTGAAACTGAAGGTGTTCCTGATGCTTATGGCTGGTTAACTTATAGATCGGATTTAGCCAATATATATGGTCTCCCTCAACTTGACACTACGCCAATAGCCACAAAACCACATACAACCTATCAAACCCCAACACAGAATTCTTTGCACGGTGCAAATATGGGCGATAGAGATTACGACGTTTCATCCCTTACTCTTAAAATAGAAACTGATTTTGGAACTATTACATCGATCACTGCAAACCAAGAATTCTATGATCAATTTAATTTAGACAGAGACGCAACAGCTTTAGCGCTTATTGATGTTGCTGATGTTTCTGAAACAGATACTTTTACTCAAGAGCTTAACCTTAATGTGGAAAAAGACACCATGAGCTTAGTTTTTGGGGTGTTTTATTTGGACGATGAAACCTCTAGAATTAATCATTTTGAGTTTCCGCAACCTGTATTTGGTTTCCCTACAGCAAGTCAATTTATCTTTCATCACGAAAAAATGAACACTGTTTCTCACGCCTACTTTGCTGACGGTACTTTCGATCTAAATGACACTACTCGATTAAGTTTAGGGGTTAGAAAAACGACCGATGAATTTACAAGTAAACAAAATAATCTCATAAATTTAATGATGCCTGGCCCCGTTACAATAGCGCAAACTTGTCTTAGAGAGGAAGTGATGGAATTTTCCTCTACAACTTCAAGAGCAGTCATTCAGCATGATCTTTCTGCTGAAAGTAATGTATACGCATCAATAAGTGAAGGCTTCAAGGCAGGTGGTTATGCAACTTATGAGTGTACAGACCCTTATGATCCTGAGGAAGTAACTTCTCTCGAGTTTGGTTTTAAAGGAGCGATAAATAATCGAACAAATGTAAATGCTACATTGTTTCATTATGACTACTCGGACTTCCAAGTACTTCAAGTTGTAGGAATTCAGACTGTAACTCGTAATGCCGGAGACGCTACGGTTAATGGACTCGAATTAGAATCAGTAACTGATATCAATAATTCTTTATCAATCACCAGTGGATTGACTCTATTGGATGCAACTTATGGTGAGTTCTTAAACACTAACGGTTTGCAAGCTGAATTGGGTGAGCAGCAATTAGAAGGTAAATATCTAAACAACGCACCTAAAGTTTCATTAAATCTTGGATTTAATTACACCACTAATATGTCCTCCGGCTCTTCTCTGATCTATAGAGCCAATGCAGCTTATAAATCTGAAGTCTTCTTTTCGGAATTCAACGAGTATTCCCAAGGTGCGTACACGATTGTAGATCTGAATATTATTTGGGAAAATTCTGATAAGACTAAGAGAGGAAGGTTCTTTGTGAAAAATGCTACGGATGAAGAATATATTTCTGGTTATATTTCTGCAGCAACTGGAGGTGGAAGGTTTGGTCAGTGGGGCACTCCTAGAACATTTGGAGTTGAGTTCACGCGACATTTTTAGTTATTTATTTCTGTAGATGTTTTTAATAAAACCCCAAAGAAAAGGGAGGATTTGTCCTCCCTTTTCATTAGCAACGCATCATTGTGGCTATTCTTATATATAGGTTATATGGCAGATATCAATATTATTGATCACGATAATTTATGCGTTTACAAGCCAGAAATGGTTCATGACCTACCAACAGGAAGTAGAAGAATTATGCAAAAAGCTGGGGGCTATATAGCTACTATAAAAAGTGGCGTAGTAACGTTCAAAAATGATGAAGCTACGGGCGAACTGCCTGGGACTTTAATCAGAGGAGCTAGAGATGAATAAGTATCTTCCTCAGCCTACCGAAGATTTAATAGAGGCAAAAAAAGATCTTAAAGATTTTGGATATTGTTACGTTGCTAATGCACTCACAAAAGATGAAGTTGTTTCAGTAAAGACAAGGCTAACTGAACAAGCTAATGGTGAAAGAAAACATGGTGTAGCTGCTCTGGAATATGAGGGGTCCAATCAAAGGATATTTGCCCTGGTTAATAAAGGTCAAGTATTCAGAGACCTGATGATGAAATTAGTCGTTGAAGAAATGGCTAGAAGCTGCATTGGAGAAAATTTTATACTATCTAGCCTGACAGCTAATATCGCAGGAAAAGGAGGGAAAAAAATGCCTCTTCACACGGATCAAATATATCTTGCTCCTGACTTAATAGATACACCCATGGTTGTAAATATGGCATGGCTCTTGGATGACTTCTCTGAGGAAAATGGTGGCACTCAACTTGTCCCCAAAAGTCACCTATTAGGCAGAAAGAAATTCCTTGGTTTGTTAGGGGAAGCAAAAGAATCTGGAAGTGGAATTAGAAGAACATTTATCGATAATCCAGAATTTAAACATGAAATCATTTCTGCCACCGCCCCAGCCGGAACACTGTTAATCTTCGATGGCAGAACCTTTCACGGAACAGGTATAAATCTTACTGAGAATAAAAGACATGCTATCTTCACCTACTTTTGCAGAACTTATATTCGCCAACAGGAAAATCATTTCCTATCTTTGCCTGAAGAAATAAGAGCAACCTCAAGTGATGAATTTCTTGATCGTTTAGGGTTCGGTACTTTTAGAGGCTTGGGAGCGGTTGAAGGCAATATAGAACATGGCACTAAAGATAAGGAGAGTGTTAGAGGTATAGAAAGAAAAATTCAATCAAGGCCAGAAAATATAATTGGAGAGTTGAGTTAAGATGGTTTTTACAACTCCCGATTTATCAGACGACTATCCTGAAGCAAAAGCATTGTCACCAATTTTGACTAACTTTGGTGGAAGAAAATCATTCTTTGGTCCTATTGAGACACTTCAATGTCCTGATGATAACTCTTTTGTTAAGAAGCTTTTAAACTCCAAAGGAGATGGAAAAATACTTGTAGTCGATGCTGGAGGTATAAATACAGTGGCTTTGTTAGGAGATATGATCGCAGAAGCTGGTTTCTCCTCTCAAAGGAGATTAACTATAAAAAAACTAACACTACTAATAGCAATGCTTATAGCCATAGGTGGTTGCTCCAAAGAAGTTCCATCCGACCAACTCGTTGAAAGGGGAGGGCTTAAATATGAAGTTAATTCACAAACACCTTTTACTGGAACTGTTGTGGATTACCACGACAACGGACAATTAGAGTGGAGAACACACTTTAAAGACGGAAAACTGCATGGACTTGCTGAGGCTTACGATGAGGACGGTAATCCAACCACCATTGATGTGTGGAAAGATGGAAAACCACTAAAGGGAACATTCTATGCCTACTACGAGAACGGTCAATTACGAGTTAAAGGAAACTACAAAGACGGTCAATTAGAGTCTAAAGTAAACTACAAAGACGGAGAATTTGACGGTCTTTTAGAGGAGTGCTACGAAAACGGTCAATTATTTTATAAAACAAACTATAAAGACGGAGAATTTGACGGACTTCATGAGAGGTACTACAAGAACGGTCAATTATGGAATAAAGAAAACTTTAAAGACGGTAACCTAATATTTATTTTTTAAAGTATTCATTAGAATTTATGTATTATAAAGTAGAAATGATAAAAGTTTACTTGAGGTAGTTATGTCAGGCCCATTAGAAGGTTTTAAGATCCTAGAATTAACATCAACTGTTTCTGGACCCTTTGCTGGCATGATGTTGGCAGATCAGGGTGCAGAAGTTATTAAAGTTGAACCGCCTGGCATAGGAGACCTTGCAAGATTCATGGGGGCAACTAAATTAGGTACTGGTGCTATGTTCACAGTATTAAATAGAAATAAAAAAAGTATCTGTCTAGATCTAAAAAACTCTGATGATCTTTCCATACTAAAGGAACTCATCAAGAAAACCGACATCCTTCTTGAAAACTACAGGCCAGGAATCGTGGCTAAACTGGGCATAGATTACGATTCAGTAACCGAACTTAATCCTGAAATTATTTACTGTTCAATCTCAGGATACGGACAAACAGGGCCATATAAAGAAAGAAAGGTATACGACCCTTTAATACAAGCCACAACAGGAACAGCAGCAGCTCAAAATCCAGAAAACCCTGAAATGTTTAGAACGACAGTTTTTGATAAAGTTACAGCTCTAACTACAGCTCAAGCTTTAACAACAGCGTTACTTCAAAAAGAAAGAACAGGAAAAGGACAATACCTACCTATTTCTATGATGGAGTCAGCTTTGTATTACTCATGGCCAGACATGATGATGAGCCAAACTTTCTTGGAAGGCGGAGATTCAATAGGAGAGTTGGCTGATTATTTCTGTGCTTATAAGACAAAAGATGGTTTTATCACAATTATTTTGATCCCAACGGATGCAGTGTTTGATGCTTTCTGTGAATACTTTAAAATTAAATTGAATGAAGATGAACGTTTTATAGATGCAGCAAGTAGGGTTAAAAATAGAATAGAACTTAAAACAGAAGTTAATAAAACTACTGAAAAATTTACTACCGACGAACTTATTGCAGTTATGGATGAACATGGCATTCCTGCTTCGGTTGTAAATCAACTAGAAGACATTCACAAAGATCCACAAGTTATTGAACAAGGTTCTTTGGTTGAAGTAGAACATCCAATAGCCGGTGCAATGAGAATGCCAAAACCTCCGTTTAGTTTTAGAAATCAAGATAAGTTTCCAAAGACACAGGCTACTGTTTTGGGAGCTGACACTCGCGAAGTGTTGGAGGAGCTAGAGATTGATCAAAGTCATATAGAAAGACTGGAAGAAAGAGAAAAACAAAACAGAGAGTTGTTGGCTGAGTTTGATGTTAATAAGAGCTATAATTTGAAAAAATAAGTATTGGACAGTTTGTCTTCTAAACCTTCTTGACTTGGGTGTTAATTGTTAGTAAAAATAACAATTAAATTTTTTAAAATTAAACTAGGAAGTTCTTTCTGCATCACACAAAACAAATCTTAATATCTTTATCTCTAATCTTATCTTCGTTATTCATAGTGTCTGAAGATGTGGATGAGATTGTTGTAACTGCGCTAAAAAGAACTTCAACGGTTCAAGATACACCGGCATCTATAACAGCTATTGGCGCTAATGAGATTGAAGACAAAGGCATGGAGCTTGCTGATCGTCTTGCAAATGGTCCTTCTGTTGCATTAGGCTACATGAAAGAAAATTTAAACAGAGCTATGATGGGAGATATTGATGAATGCTTAGACATGGAAGCAACGCATCTTTTTCATTGCTTTCAAACAGATGATCACAAAAATGCAGCTAAGGCATTTGTAGAAAAAAAAGCCTGTATTTAAAGGCGAATAACATTTTATTAAAAAGGAGAAAAATAATGGTAAACAAAATAAAAAATGACCCAAGGATTGATAAACGATTAAAGGCGGTTTTGGGAGAAGTGGAGATAGACAGCGTAACTACCACCACAGCTACGTCGCGTGAAGAAATACTCGCTGAGCAAGAAACAGAAGAAGCCCTTCAAGGGAAGGCTGTTATGGATATGATTAATAATAGTCCTCATTACAAAGAGGCCGTACCCGATGAGGGCTTAGTAACTTCTACAAAAGAATTTACATCGTCACCTGACGGTAACACCATAAAAATTCAGTACATTCGACCGAATACCGATGAAAAATTGCCTTGCGTTTACTACATTCATGGAGGCGGCATGATGGTTAGTTCTTGTTTTGATGAGATGTATGCTGCATGGGGAAGATGCATAGCTCGACAAGGTGTTGCTGTGGCAATGGTAGATTTTAGAAATGCCATGTGGGCATCTTCTGCTCCAGAATTAACTCCTTTTCCAGGAGGCCTGAATGACTGTGTTTCAGGACTCAAGTGGGTTCATGCCAACGCTGATGAGCTCAACATAGATAACGACCAGATTATAATTGCAGGAGAAAGTGGTGGCGGAAACCTTACTATCGCAACTGGCTTAAAGCTTAAGCAAGATGGTGACATTGGACTGATCAAAGGTCTTTATCCTTTGTGTCCTTATATTGCAGGTCATTGGCCGTTGCCAGAAAATCCTTCTTCTGAGGAAAATGAGGGATTATTACTAACGCTCCATACTGAAGGTGAGTTCTCTCATGGTGCTTTGATATATGGTGTTGATGCTTACAAAGATAAGAATCCTCTAGCATGGCCAAGTTTTGCAACAGTCGATGATGTTCGAGGCCTTCCAAAGACTTACATTATAGTGAACGAATGTGACCCTCTAAGAGATGAAGGAGTGAACTTCTACAGACTGTTAAGAGAAGCAGATGTAGATGCACAATGCAGGCAAGTTATGGGAAGTGTTCATGCGACTGAAACATTCTTGGGTTGCATAGAAATCAGCGATGAAACAGCAATGAGCATCGCAAACTTCTGCAGAAGGTAAAAAATGAAAAAAATCAAATTTCTTTATTGATTATTACTGCCCTTCTTTCCATTCCGGTCTGGGCACATGGAAAAGTAAGTTCTGTTGCAAAAGATGACAGCTCAGAAGGTCTGATAATCTTTCCTGATGTAGAAGGTCGTTTAACACTAATATCTGACATTCCTTCTTTTTAGTCTGATTTCTTGCATTAAAAAATAAACCACTATTAGAAGATGAAAGAGACAAACTGGATTAATAGAAGGCTCAGCAGAAGGAGATTTAAAAAAATATTTAGGTATACCTTATGCCGCGCCTCCTGTAGGTGACTTAAGATGGTCACCTCCCCAGCCATTAAATGCATGGAGTGGTATTAAGGATGCTTCGGTGAATAGCAACATATTTTATAACCCAATAGCTTAAGAGGCACTTTAGGCTACTTTAAACCTTAAATCCGTACACCAATCCGTACCCCAGAAGTTTAAGGTTAAATTCAAACCCCCGCTTTGAGATTCACTTCTATGCTAATAATCTCTTCCTACCAACGGGTTGGATCTAAAGGAAAAGCATCCACGCCACCTTGGTTTGAATAACCGTCGCCGTCCGGATCTATAACAAGAGCCGGGACGTCATTCTCACCGTTGAGGTTGTAACCCCAACACGTCACGCCATCGGGTGCGAGTGCGCAAGCCGAGGATTCTCCGACACTCACTTGTGCTGGGTTCTCAATCAGGGGAGGGGATCCAAACATTCCCTCGTCTTGGCAAACGATGCCGTTCTCTTCGATGGAGCAAATTCCTTCAGTGAGACTCGGTTTACCGATCAAGCTCTCTTGATTGTTGCCCCAACAAATTTCTTCTGAGTTTTCCATTGCACAAGCAAAGGTGCTGCCAACGGCTACGGCCGTTGGGTTATACAATTCAGGAACATTCAAAGAACCGTTATTTTTGCCCCAACAGACAACGCCGTTGTCCGTCAGTGCACAGGACGATTCCGTTCCGGTGCTGATTTGATAATCGGCTAAAAGCGGATTTCGTCCGTTCACCACTTCCCAAGCATCAGGAAGCGTATCAAAATCCGTGTCCGGATTCTGATCCGAGGTGCCAAGCAAAAACTCTTCTAGAATGGTCAGGCCATCGCCGTCTGCATCTTTGCTGATATCGTTACGATCAAAGGGATCGTTATTATTGGCAAGTTCGTAAGCGTCGGGCAGACCATCGCCGTCGTAATCTTCAAGGGATTCTTTGTACTCGGAGTCGGTGGTGATGCTAAAGGGCAGCAGTAGCAATAAAACAATTAAATAAAATCGATTATTTTTTAAGACTTTATTTTTCATCTAAGTCATTCATCATCTCTAATTGACTATACAGGATTTATTTAAATATATAGACTTTGGAGTGCATTAATCTTCTAAACAATAAATAGAAGAATCTGTACACCAATCTGTACACCAATCTGTACACCAATCTGTACACCAAGAGCATTTTTAAGAGAGATGGATACTGATAGACTATCCAAGTCTGTTTAGTTAACAGGCGTTTGAGAGAGATAGGTATTCGTTCCGTTTTTTAATGACCCAAGCGTTGCCAACGTCAAGGTCGCCGGTTCGAACCCGGTTTCCCGCTCCATTCTCTCTCTCATAAAACGCTTTAAAACAAAGGGTTTATGACATATAGCTATTTTATAACCCAATAGACTAATAGGCGCTTTAGGCTAATTTAACCCTTAAATCTGTCCCCCAATCTGTCCCCCACCATAGTATTTTCTAATTTATTTGTGGATAAGTTAACTAATTAGGAGATATTTATGGACGACATATTAATACCCATATTTGGGATAGTAGGTGTTTTTGGAATGCCAGTTTTTTTGGTTTGGGTTGTTTCTTATTTTTCTGGGAAACGTGAAGAACGATTCCATCATACATTTCAAGAATTAATTAAAAGCGGGCAAGAATTGACTCCAGAGTTAGTACAGAGTCTTCCTGGTTATAAAAAGGAAGAAAGTGGAGGAAGAAATGATATTCGATCTGGAACAATCACTGCAGCTGTTGGAATAGGGATAGCTTTATTTGGATACATAGGGGTAGAAGAAGAAGCACTCATAGGAATTGGACTTTTGGTGTTTTCAACAGGTTTGGGAATTCTTGTTTACGGAATTTATAACAGAAACAAGAAGGTTTATGACGGCACTTAATGATATCGGATGAAGAGCTGGTTAGAAGAACCCTCTCTGAAGGCAGTCACCATTTCGGGGTTTTAATACAAAGATATGCTGACTATTTATTTGGATTGGGTATGCGATTAACTTCAGGTCATAAAGAACTTGCTGAAGACATGTCTCAACAAGCATTTATGAAGTCTTATACCTATTTAAAAAGTTTTGATCCTCAAAAAAGTTTTAAACACTGGCTTACTGGTATTGCAGTTAACTCTTTTAAAGATTTAATCGAAAAAGAAAATCAATATTCATCTCTCAAAGATACAAATGAACCAAGTTATACTCCCCGCCTCGAAGGTAACAAAGACTTCTTCACCCTTATAAGACCTCTAACCAAAGAAGAAAAGTTAATATTTACACTGAGGTATATTTACGATTATAAAATGGATGAAATTGGAGATTTTTTAGATATGAAAACAGGTACGGTAAAATCCAAGATAAGTCGTGCCATGGAGAAACTAAAATGAATGAGATAGAAATGCTTGTTCAAAAAGAAAAGGAAGTCTCTTACAACCGGAGCAATAAGGATCTATTTACTTTTTACACTCTTACTTTAATCAATCAAGAAGAATCAAAAAGAAGGCAAAAAAATAGGCTCATTGTCTTCGGGTTAATAAGCATGGCTCCAGCGCTTATCTTGATGCTCAATATAGAGAGCATCACTAATTCTCTTCTACACTTAGTCTTAAGCCTATCTTTACCTCTCTTATACAACCCATCTTATTCTTATTTAGTTTGTATTTTGTTAACTGGTTTTGTGCTTTCATCCAAAAGGAAATCTTTTTAACTGATTAGAACTTTTTCAAATGCTTTTAGTCAAACACTTCATTAATCATTTACTAACAAGGAGAAAATAAAATGAAAATAAGCGATACCATCATAGGTTCCATCATCATAGGCGTTTTGGTTGGAGGGGCTATTCTCTTTTCGGGAGGCAATAGTCTAGACAGAAAACACGCTCAAATAAAAATAATAGGAAACCCTCATGGAGATATGGGCTCTAAGAAATTTTTACATAAAGAAATAATCATTGATAACGAATCTGACTCGCCCATGAAATGGCATTATAAATCAGATCATCTAAAAGGAGACTTACCAGAAGATATCTCTGATGTGGTAGAGAAGGCAATCAGCGAAGCGCTTGGTGGATTACCCAATGATTTAGATATTAAAGTGGAGATAAACAGCAAGAAAATAGAAGAAGAGACAAAATGAGAGTAAATCGTCCCTAAATCCAATTTTATTGTAACTAAACGTGACACAGGGAGTCGCAACTCATCGAGTATTGCTTTTAATTGCTCTCAGAGACCTAGAAAGTTCGATGTTATAATTTAGATACAAAGTTTGTAAGGATCAAAGGGATCCGGTGGTGTTTTTCAGGTAAATAGTAGGGTCAAAGGAATGTGTCTCTTACAAAGGTCTTACAAAGTATTCTAGAAACCCAGTAAATACGGGGGTTTTAGAGGGTACAATCACTGAGTGGGAATAAAGTAAATAACATGAATGAAAAAGATGATTCTAGTCTCATCAGTCCTCCTCAGACACAACTTAGTAGTCTTCTTGAGCACTATCAGAACGGACGATTCAGTGACGCAGAAAAGCTTTCTTTAGAAATCATTCAAGATTTTCCTAAGCATCAATTTGCTTGGAAAGTTTTAGGTGCGGTATTAGGAACAACGGGCAGAAAGTCTGAAGCCGTAGCTGCTTATCAGACAGCAGTTACATTATCTCCTCAAGATGCAGGTGCCCACAACAATTTGGGTAACACACTCAAAGCACTAGGCAGATTAGACGAAGCTGAAGCCAGCTATAACCAAGCGATAGCGTTGAAACCTGACTTTGCCGTAGCCCACAACAACTTGGGTAACACACTTAAAGCACTAGGTAGATTAGATGAAGCTGAAGCCAGCTATAACCAAGCGATAGCGTTGAAACCTGACTTTGCCGAAGCCCACAACAATTTGGGTAACACACTCAAAGCACTAGGCAGATTAGACGAAGCTGAAGCCAGCTATAACCAAGCGATAGCGTTGAAACCTGACTTTGCC
>Ga0209558_1002471_pt1 | contig 12073 bp, 9 predicted proteins | sample SaaInlV_150m_DNA_3_FD_184674 | JGI IMG/M metagenome (GOLD analysis project Ga0209558, IMG submission 184674) | Marine microbial communities from expanding oxygen minimum zones in the Saanich Inlet - Saanich Inlet SI074_LV_120m_DNA (SPAdes) (version 2) | ecosystem: Environmental > Aquatic > Marine...
GATTGAATAGGAACAATTGCTCTATTTCCACCATTCATAGATGCATTGAAAACAAATTTTTTCGGTTGAAGCCATGATGAAATAAAGGCTGGTAATTTAGAATGAAGATTTAAGCCTGGCATAGCCCAATTAAATAAAATGTCATTTGCCTCATCAGGAATAACAGAGACCTGATTATCGTAAGCACCTAAATAATTCATAACACCTTCGGCAGTTCTGCCGTTTAGGACTGATCCAGCAACCACTCTAGAGCTATCTTTAATAGCGCCAGCAGTCATTTCAGATATGTTAGAACCATAGCGGATATTTAATATTTTCGGTTCATGAACATTAGGGCCACCCAATGATACTAACTTGCTAGATCTCAGTATCTGGTTTTTTAATAGGTAACCTAGTGAAACGACTTCTTGCCAAGAAATAGTCCAGACAGTTCTATTTTGACCAACGGGATAAAGAAAATGAATGTGCGTCCCAGTTAATCCAGCTGGATGCGGACCATTAAATTGATTGTAATTAATGCCTTCAACAGATTGATCAAAATCGTCATTTTGAAAGGCACAATAAGTCTTGGCGTCCTTGTTGATTGATGCGATATAAGTCAAGCCTGAATTAAATAGCTCTTGGTCCTCTTTAACTAAATAAAATGGATCTATTGCCAATGGATTCGTATCACAAGCATTTATAAAAATTGCATTAGGTAAGTCTTCTTTGCTTGGAATTCTATTATAAGGTCGAGTTTTAAAATAAGAGAGCGCTCCTGTATCAACTAAAAATTTTACCGGTGTCTCATAGTCAGCAGCAATAAACTTTGTTGGCTCTATGGAATCATCAACATCTATAGTGATAGATAAGAAGCGTCTTTTTTCACCTCTATTGATAGATTCAACCACTCCAGACGATGGAGAAGTAATATAAGTACCTGGATTTTTCTTATCTTCAAAGAGTTTTTGCCCACTTGAAATAGCGTCACCTTCTTTAACTAACATAGTTGGTTTTAGACCAACGTAATCAGGGCCTAATAAAGCTATTGTGTTGATTGTGGTTGAGGAATCGATCTCCGCGCTTGGAGCCCCGGAGATAGGTAAATCAAGTCCTTTTTTGGTTAAAATCACGCTTTCCCTTCAGTAAAAGATGAGGCAATTATAAAGGTAAAAATCAGCGGTTTCTACACTGAAGGATCAATTGCTTTAGGAAATCTTGGCAGCTCAATTTTTGCAACTTTTTTAGTTAAATTGAGGACTTGTTTAGAGTATCCAAACTCATTGTCATACCAGCAATATAGAGTAACCTGCTTGCCTTCTGCAATAGTAGCCTGGGAGTCCACAATAGTTGCAAAAGGGCTAGAATAAAAATCAGTTGAAACAGCTTCAGGTGAATTTGTATAACCAATAATTTGTCTATATTTACTAGTAAATGCTGAATTTTTTAAGAACTCATTTAACTCAGCTTTAGTAACTTCTTCTTTTAAGTTTAAAACCAACACTGCAAGGCTGACGTTGGGAGTTGGAACTCTAATAGCATTGCCTGTTAACTTCCCGCTCAATTCCGGTATAGCTTTGGCAACTGCCTTAACAGCTCCAGTAGATGTAATCACCATGTTTAAAGGTGCACTTCTTCCTCTTCTGTCGCCTGAATGGAAATTATCAATAAGATTTTGATCGTTTGTATAGGAATGAACTGTTTCAATGTGACCATTTTGGATGCCGTATTGATCGCTAAGAATCTTTAGGACTGGAACAATTGCATTGGTGGTACAAGATGCAGCTGAGATAATATTATCTGAATCAGTTAAAGACTTATCGTTAACTCCAAATACTATGTTTCTGATATTGCCTTTAGCTGGGGCAGTTAATATAACCTTAGAAGCTCCGCAATCTAAGTGCTGTGAAAGAGCGGCTTCATCTCTCCAAATTCCGGTGTTATCAATAACTATTGGTTTATTAATGCCTAATTTTTCGTAATTAATTTCAGCAGGTCCACTAGCATAGATAAATTTAACTGGATTCCCGTTAACAACTAGTAAGTCGTTATCAAGATCTACCCTAATTGTGCCTATAAATCTGCCATGCACTGAATCCCTTCTTAGAAGACTGGCGCGTTTTACCAGATCATTCTCTCCACCCTTTCGCACTACAACAGCCTTTAATCTAAAGTAGTTTCCAGGCCCTGTGGTCTGAACTAATAACCTTGCCATTAATCTACCAATACGGCCAAATCCATATAACACTATGTCTTGAGGTTCGCTAGGCCTTCTAGAAGCTGAGGATGAAAAATCAAGTTGCTCTTGAAGATATGAATCAATCTTATCGGGGTTATCTGCAAGATCATCAAAAAATGGGCATCTTACTGTAAGCTCACCAATATCTATCTCGCAATCAGATAAAGTAAGATTGCTTAAACGCTCTAACAGAGGAAATGTTTCTAACTCACTAAGCTCGTTACCTTCGATCTGTCGAACAAACCTATGGGCCTTCATAATTTCAACCGGAGAAGCATTAACAAGAGACTGGCCATAAATCATGATATGAACACCGTGGCGATACAATCGACCAATAATTGGAACCATGAGTTCGGCAAGACCCTCTCTCCACTTCCAATCACCGAAATAATCGTCAACTTTTTCCCTAGATCTTAAATCAGGGTTTTTAGTTAAGTCAGTCATAAGATTCTTTTAGAGTGATGAATATTTATTAATGTGATGCTGTGTATTACCAAACATAGAATCAATTACAGTAAAGCGTTTTAAGTAATGGCCTATAGACATCTCATTACTCACACCCATTCCACCATGCAGCTGAACAGCTTGCTGCCCAATATATTTCCCAGCTTTGCCAACCTGAACCTTGAGTGCAGAAATAGTTTTTGAGGTTTCAGCATCTTTAGAGTCAAGTTGTAAGGTAGCTTTGATCAAAAGAGATTTGGTAATTTCTGTTTCAACAAACATGTCAACCATTCTATGCTGGAGAACTTGGAAGTTACTAATAGGTTGTGAAAATTGCTCTCTTTCCTTGGTGTACTGAACAGTTTTTTGATAGGCGCTAGTCATGGCACCGACAGCTTCTGCGCTGATGCATAAAATAGAAACATCAATCATTTGGTTGAACAATGATGTTGCTTCATCGCCGCTTGCAATAAGGGCATCAGAATTCAATGCAACATTCTCAAAAGTTAGTTCTCCACAGGTCTGTCCATCTAGAGTTCTAAAGCTTTGAAGCTCAAGACCCGAAGTATCGCTATCAACAAGGACTAGAGCTGGCTTTCCGTTATGTATTGCAAGCACAATAAACTGATTAGAGTTGGCTGCATTCAAAACAATCGTTTTGGAGCCGTTTAAAACTAAGTTATCGCCTTTTGCATCTAAGGAAGTTACGCAATCAAGAAAGTTATAGCCAATATTAGCTTCTGCATAAGCAACAGAAATTTGATGGACTCCTGAAATAATACTTTCAAGCAAAGCTTGCTTTGCAGAGTAATTTGAGTTCTCAAGAATTGTGCCACTCATTACCACTGAGCTAAGGTATGGCTCAACTACTAATGATTTACCAAACTCTTCAAAAAGAACTGTTAATTCAATTGGTCCAAAGTTATAGCCACCATTATCTTCGCTGAAAGGAACGGCTAACCAGCCAAGCTCAGCAAACTCTTTCCAATTCTCAGGACTATAGCCAGCTTCAGAATCTAAAATTTTTTCTCTGTCTGCAAAATCATAATTAGTTTCACAAAATTTGAGAACTTGTTCGCGGAGCATATTTTGCTCATCAGAATAATTTAAATTCATTATTAAACTCCCAGTATTGCTTTGGCAATGATATTTTTTTGAATCTCATTACTTCCACCATATATTGATGTTTTTCTAAAATTTAAGTAATGCGCAACTGAGTCACTTGCATGATCTGGACCAGCAGGAGTTTTGTTAGATTCAAAACCATCAGGGCCTTCGTATGCAAGAATATATTGCCCAGCTGCCTCAACAAAAAGCTCAGAAATTCTTTGTTGAATTTCAGTTCCTCTGATTTTTAATATTGATGACTCGGCACCAGGATGACCGCCGCCTGCAATAGCTGCCAATGCTCTTAGCTCTGTAAACTCTAAGGCCATGAGATCAATCTCCACTTCAGCAATTTTTTTATTCAGATCTAGATCATTATAATGAGCTGTCTTCTCTTTTAATCTGGATATCTGAACTTTGCACACTGGGACTCCAGCAATTCCAAATCTCTCATGGGCTAGGAGAAACTTAGCATAAGTCCAACCCTTGCCCTCTTCTCCAATGAGCTGATCTGCAGGTACTTTTACATCTGTAAAGAACACTGTATTTACTTCGTGATCTCCATCAATAGTAATAATAGGTTTCACTTCAATGCCTGGAGTATTCATGTCAATTAGCAAGAATGAGATACCTTCTTGTTTCTTTTGAGTTGTTTCGGTTCTTACCAAGCAGAAAATCCAATCAGCATTCTGAGCTAAGGTTGTCCAAGTTTTTGCTCCGTTAACAATATAATGATCGCCTTCAAGAACAGCTTTTGTCTTCAATGAAGCTAAATCAGAACCTGATCCAGGTTCTGAGTATCCTTGGCACCACCATGAATTAAATTGAAGAATATCTGGCAGAAATCTATCTTTTTGTTCTTGGTTACCAAATGTATAAATAACTGGTCCTACCATGCTGACTCCAAATGGAAGAATTGTTGGGCATTGCGCAGCGGCAAGCTCATTTAAAAAGAGATATATCTGCACTGGAGACCAGCCAGTTCCACCAAACTCAACAGGCCAGTTATACCCTGCCCAGTTTTTTTCGTATAGAAATTTATGAAAATCAATCATGTCTTGTTTAGATAAAACCATTCCCTGCTCTTGCTTCTCGCGAACGTGTGAAGGGTAATCATTTGCTAAAGCTGATCTAATTTCCTCTTGAAACTGAAGATCTTGTTCTGAAAAACTTATATCCATGTTAGTGTTCCTTTTTTTTACTTAATTCTTACCGCAAAATTATATCTCACCATATGAAAGAACAACAGAACCATTTTGAAGCTTTTGAGCTTGCGCAATGTGCCTCTAAGCACAATCAAAAAATTCTGTACCTATGCTCCTCTGACAAAGAAGCAAGATTGGTCAAGCATGAGCTAGAGTTGTATCTGCCTGTAGAAGAAATTGCTTACTACCCTGAAAGAGAAATATTGCCGTATGACAGATTCTCTACGTCTCAATCTATTATTCAAAGTCGCATCGGACTATTAAATTCCAGCAAAGAAAATCTCAAGGTAATAATTACCAGCGGACTTAATTTGCTAGAAAAACTTCCCGCCAAAGAGTTTTTTACAGCTCGCAAGATTTTTCACACTGGAGAAAAATTATCCATTAAGGAGCTTGCCGATAATCTAATTCAACTTGGTTACGAAAGAACTGAAAAAGTTGAGCTGATCAATCAATTTACCGTTAGAGGTGGCGTTGTTGATCTCTACTCTAGCTTTTACTCAACCCCCTTAAGAGTAGATTTTTTTGGTGATGAGATTGATGACATTAGAAGGTTTGATATTGACTCACAGGCAATGACTGAAAAACTCCAATCGTTTCAATTATTCCATGGCTCAGAGATTGCTCTTGAAGAAAACTCTATTAAACGTTTTAAAAATAATTGGAGGAATTATTTTCAAAAGCACGATGAAAGGTACTGTGAGATATTTCAAAACATCTCATCTGCTGTTTTACCCGAAGGCTATGAAATATACATGCCTTTGCTGCAAGAAAAGAATACAAACCTTATAGATTATTTTGATGGCTTCGGTCTGATGCAAAGCCCTACTCTCAATATTGCTTTGGCCAATTACAATTCTTACATCAAAGAAAGGTACGAGGAAGAATCCATTGATGCATTAAGACCTGTAATGCAGCCAAAAGATTACTTTTTTACCCCGGATGAATTGAGCCCTTACTTAAGCAACGCCATAAATGTGTCTGAAGCACAAAGTGAAGCTAAACCTGATCTAACTTTAGGCATCAATGATCAAATTAAAGAGTTGGTATCGCAACTTCAGGCAGGAAAAATTAAGACGTTGTTTGTGACTGCCTCAGAGCAAATAAAATTAGACGAGCTAAACAAAGAGTATGGCTTTAAAAATGCTCAGCTCCCGTTTGATATGTCGGAGGGTCTCTTCAGCGCACCTCATCATCCAACTCGATATTTTTACAACAAGAATAGTTCCTATGCCTATATCAATGTTGAAAATTACTTGGGTCAAGATACCTCAATCAATAAAAAAGTTGCCTCAGAGCAGGTGTCATTAGTTCACACCTTTGATAATCCCTTTAACGATGAGGAACTGGTCATCCATGTAGATTACGGTGTAGGCATCTACAAGGGTCTAACACTCTTAAAAACGAATACAAACGAAGAGGAGTTTATTCAAATTGAGTATTTCGACAAAGAGCTGCTATACGTTCCAATTAGACAAGCTTACTTGGTATCAAAATACCAAGTTTCACAGGTTGAAAATATTCCATTGGACTCTCTGTCATCTCTTAAATGGCGTCAGAAAAAAGAAAAAGCAGAAGCTAAAGCCAAAGACCATGCAGCTGAACTGCTAGACATAGAATCAAGAAGGTCTATCTCGACCTCACCTCAACTGATTTGTTCTAAAGACGAGTATCAAAAATTTTCCGATGACTTTCCGTACATCCCAACCTCAGACCAGCAAAACTGCATTAATGATGTGATCAAAGATTTAGCTCTTATTAAACCAATGAATCGAGTAATTTGTGGTGACGTAGGCTTTGGAAAAACTGAAATAGCCATGCGAGCAGCATTTGTTTGCGTCCAGGCTAAAAAGCAAGCCATGATTCTGGCTCCAAGTACTGTTTTATCAGATCAGCATCATGAAAGTTTTACTAAAAGATTTAGTAATTTTCCAATGAATATTTCTATATTAACTCGCCATACATCGCCAAAAGCTCGAGCGAAGCTATTTGAGGATTTTAAAAATAAAAAGATAGATATTCTTGTGGGTACCCATGCGCTATTAAATAATGAGATTGATCTTGAGTCTCTGGGATTGCTGGTGATTGATGAGGAGCACAGATTTGGAACCAAACAAAAAGAAATTATTAAGTCTCGCCAAACCACCACACATATTCTTTACATGTCGGCAACGCCAATTCCGCGAACATTAAATTTAGTCTATTCAGGTCTCAAAGATTTCTCCTATCTCTACACGCCACCCATGGAGCGATTGAGTGTTAAAACTTTTTTGAATGTTCAGAATAATCAGATTATTAAAAATGCCATTGATAGAGAGGTAACCAGAGGCGGACAAGTTTTTATTGTTCAAAACGACATTGGCAAAATGGATAACCTCAAAAACGATATTCAAGCCTTGCAACCCAATGCAAGAATTGGAATAGCTCATGGGCGATTAAGCAAGCAAGATATATCCCAAACTATGGGTGCCTTTAATTCAAATTCAATTGACATTTTGTTGTGCACAACGATTGTTGAAATGGGTCTAGATATTCCAAATGCCAACACCATCATTGTTATTGATGCTCAAAATTTTGGTCTTTCGCAATTACATCAACTGAGAGGTAGGGTCGGCAGAGCTTTGAGGCAATCTTATTGTTACCTGCTAATACCAACTCAAGATATTAAAAAGAATGCAAAAAATAAGCTTGATTCTCTAGTTAGATACTCTGATCTTGGTTCTGGGTATTTTATTGCACAAGAAGATTTAGAGATCAGGGGTGCCGGTGATTTTCTGGGCATCAAACAAAGCGGACATATAGAAGCAATTGGACTGTCGATGTATTTATCTATGCTGAAATCTGCTGTGAACGATCTTAAGGGCATCAAAACAGAAGTTGCAATAGACTCAGAGATTAATTTTAACGATAGAGCTTTGTTGCCGGATACATATATGCCAGTGGCCAACGAGCGACTTAAGATTTATAGATCTTTGAACGATGCCAAATCCACCACGGACATTCATAAAATATTTGAAGAAATTAAAGATAGGTGCGGTAAACCAAGTGATGATGTATTAAATTTGGTGGAGAATTCTAAAATCAGGGTTCAGGCAAACATCTTGGGCATTAGAAAAATTTACAGCAACAAAGACACAGCTCTCTTAACTTTTCATGATTCGCTTGAGGATGAGGTGTATAAAAAATTAATAGAATTAATTCAATCAGGCTCAACAGGTATTAAACTAGTGGGAGCAAACAAATTAAATTTAGATGTATCGGATCAATCAAATAAAAGAGAGGCTGTCTCTGCTCTGCTTCATCAGCTTTCTTAAAGCGAGCCCCCTGCTTCTATTCTTTTTTGTTAGCTCAAATGCACTATCCGCCAAAGATCTCAAAGAATATTACATTGAAGTCATAGTCTTTGAGCAGTTAGAGATTACTCAGGAAGAGGATTTATCCCCAGTATTGCTTGATTTGAAATCCAAAAATCTCATATCTCTCCTCGAGAGCCAAGCTAATAAAATTAATACAGAAGCTTTGGAAAAATCTTTTGAAAAAAAGGTCGGTGGTGATCTCCTCAGTAATTTAGAAATCATAGATCTAGAGCCACCCTCAATCATCGAGCCTGATGATTCAAAAGAAGAAAAGAAATATATCTTACAGATGGATAAATGGTTTGAAAGAAATGATCAACTAAAAGAGCTCAATAATATTTATAGAAGATTAGATAGACGAAATGAATATAAAGTTCTGCATAAAATTTCATGGATTCAGCCTGCACTTCCTGATGAAGAGACACCATACGTCCATGAAATATTTGATACTCATGGCCTACTAATTAGGCTTTATCAGAGCAGATACCTCCATTTAGATTTAATTGGATACATGAATGGAAATCTTGAATCCAATAAGAATGAAGAGCAAATTGAGTTGATTAAATTTACTGCCCTAAAGGAATCTATCCCTGAGGATGTAGAGCAAATTGATATACCTGTATCTAGTGACTTACTCTACCTAGGATCTATACCAGAGAAAATTGAGATCACAGGTGAGATAAACAAGGAGCAAGCACCAAAGATTATGGAAGGGATGGTTGAGTATATTTTAAGAGAAGATCGAAGAGTTTTTAAGAATGAGTCACATTTTTTTGATCACCCAAGAATGGGGATCATCGTATCTGTTTACGATTCTTCGCTATAAAAAGCGTTCTCATCCATGGTGTGATCTGTCATATCTCTTACGCCAGCCAGCTCAGGCATAGACTCTAATAAGGTTTTTTCAACCCCGTCTTTAAGAGTGACATCGACCATACTACAACCCTGACAGCCGCCTCCGAATTGGAGGATGGCATATTTGTCTTCGGTAATTTCTTTTAAGCTCACAAGGCCGCCATGGGACTCCAGCATAGGGTTAATCTCGTTATAAATAACATAATTAACTCTGTCTTCTAGCGGACTATCTGGCGAAATATTTGGAAGACGTGCATTAGGAGCTTTAATAGTTAATTGACCACCAAAATTGTCTATATCGTAATTAACTTCTGAATCTTCTAAAAATGGAATACTGCGCTCTTCAACATAGACTGATAAAGTTGGCAGGGAAATCAATACATCAGAAGGGACTATTTCATCTGGCTTTGCATATGCCAAGCAAGTCTCTGCATGGGGCGTTCCAGGATCAGAGATAAAAACTCTCACAGCAGTACCGGGTTCATTTTTCTCGGTGATTAGCTTGGAAAGATATTCTTCGGCAGTTTTTGTAATTGTGATAATCTGACTTTTCATATTATGTGGATCAAAAGAATATTAGCTTCGATAATGGGCGTCCGTAAATCTAGCGATTTAGAGGAGGACTTAAATAAGTTAACTCTGCCTAGATTCATTGTCTTGTTTATACTATTAAACGCTGCATTTATTTCATTTATTATACTCGCAATCAATTTGATATGAATAAGTTCTCTCAATTCTGTAGTGACCTGGCGCCACATACTGATTTAAAGCCAATTATCCATACATCTCCAGCCACCGGTTACAGGGCGAGAAGTGAATTCGGTATCAGCAAAGACTCTTACACCATGATTGAGGGCGGTCAAAAGGTATACATGAGTATTTCGGATTTACCTCACAGCAGCATTCAAGAAATTATGACTTTGCTGCTTCCAAGGATTCGAAGCTCAGAGGCAATCAAAAAGAAACTGTTTCAAATTAACTTTCGAACCTCTGGTCAGAAGATTCTAGCCACTCTCATTTATCACAAGCCTCTTGATGATGATTGGCAGTCAGAGGCATTGGCTATTCAAAATAGCATCAATAATTTATCTATTGTTGGCAGGAGCAAAAAACAAAAGGTCTTAATCGGCGATGAGGATTTAGAGGTCACATGCAACTTTGACGATTCAAGTTTTAAAATCTTGCAAAATGACTTGGTGTTCTTTCAGCCTAATTATTATCTTTATCCTCCAATGATTTCTTTTATCACCAGGCAATTAAAAGATCCCAAAGATTTATTAGAACTTTACTGTGGCTGTGGTGGATTTACCCTGCCCTTGGCCTCAAAGTTTAATAAAGTTTTTGCTACAGAAAATAACAGGCATTCAATTAGACTTCTCAAAGAATCCATTAAATTGAACAATCTTTCAAATATTGAAACAGCGAGACTATCCGATGATGAAACAGCTTCAGCACTGGCCAATGAGCGCCCTTTTAGAAGATTAGAAAACATTGACATGCAATCCTATGAATTCAGCCATATTCTTGTTGATCCACCTAGGGCTGGCTTAAGCGATGAGACAATCAGCCTATCAAAACAATTCAAAAACATGATCTATATTTCATGTAACCCGGAAACATTTCTAAGAGATATTATAAAGCTGGATAGAAAAATAGAATCAATTGGTATTTTTGATCAGTTTGCTAATACAGGCCACCTCGAAATCATTGCATTTTTGAAATAACAAGTTTTAGAGATGGAAACTACTAGTCCAAAGATCATTGATAAGTTCTTAAAATAAACTCAAGAGCCTTCTGGCTAAAAAAATATCTTCTGGTTCCCAAAGCTCAATCTGATTTCCTTTGCTGTCCGTCTGATTAGCATATTCAATAAAATAAATAGTTCTACCTTGTCGATCTAATTTTGTATCGCCGTAGGACCAAATTAAATTACTCATTTTTTAACTGGGGCAGATCCTATTTTGATTTTTTCATATCTAAGGAATTCTTTGGATTGTTCTTTTCTGCGGCCTGCTTTAATTGAGCTTCTGCGAGCATCCAATTAACTATCTTGTCTTCTTGATCTTTTGTTCTGGCTTGCAAGAGTTTTCGATGAAGAAAATCCATTGTTCTTGAGTAACTAGCCATGTCTAAATAATACACTAAGATATTGCCTTGAGAAAAGAAGATGAGATACTAATATCTGAAATGTTAATACAGCTAAATCAAAAACAATCGAAACTGAAAGATGAGCTTCAAGAATACTTTGAAGGCTTAATAACTCCTGCGCTAAGAGCAGAGTTAAATAACCCAGCACACTTCGAAGGCGGTGGCCCTGAGTTTAAACAGGCTATGCGGACAATGGGTGCAGATGGGTGGATAGGCTTAAGTTGGAAAAAAGAATTGGGTGGCAAAGAACTCAGCCCTATGGAGCAATACATCTTTGTAGAGACTGTCATGCGAACCGGCTTCCCCTTCCCCTTTCTAACAACCGAATCAGTCGGCCCCATGATTGCAGAGCATGGATCCGAGTGGGCGAAAGATGAAATAGCAACAAAGATTTTACAAGGTGAGCTTATATTTGGCATTGGTTATTCTGAACCTAATTCAGGGACTGATTTGGCTTCACTGCAAACAAAAGCTCTTAAAGAGTCTGATGGCTATTTAATTAATGGTCAAAAGATGTGGACTAGCTTGGCTAATTTTTCTGACTATATTTGGCTAGCGGCTAGAACTGATTTTGAGGCTAAGAATCATAAAGGCATCTCAATGTTTATTGTGCCGACAGATGATCCTGGATTTTCCATGTCCGCGATTAACACCTTGGGTGATGTGAGAACCAATGCTACTTTTTATGACAATATTAAAGTGCCAGATACTCATCTTGTGGGAGAGCCTAATCAAGGTTG
>Ga0209558_1002499_pt1 | contig 11981 bp, 8 predicted proteins | sample SaaInlV_150m_DNA_3_FD_184674 | JGI IMG/M metagenome (GOLD analysis project Ga0209558, IMG submission 184674) | Marine microbial communities from expanding oxygen minimum zones in the Saanich Inlet - Saanich Inlet SI074_LV_120m_DNA (SPAdes) (version 2) | ecosystem: Environmental > Aquatic > Marine...
CGGCGATACCAGGGCGGATCGCGCCTACAACATGCTCGCAGGCAGTCTGTTCTTCCTCTCCCCGGGCACGCTGTATGAGGTCGAACTCACCCTCGACGATCCAGACGGTGGTAGTGTCCAACGGCGCGTGCAGTTGTCGACGCAGCCTGAGCCGAGCCTACCAGGTGGCTCGGTGCTATACGTCCACAGCGATCCCACACCTGGAGACGGCACGCGAGATCAGCCGTTGACGCTTGGCAGCGCCTTGGCGCGGGAAGATGCAGGTGTCACGTATTGCCTTCTGCCAGGTGAATACGGCCAGATCGTCGTCGATCAATCCGGTCTACCCGCTGCACCCATCGCCTGGCTTGGACCCGCCGCTGCACGTGACGCTGGGTATGATGTGGCAACTGGCGACGCAGTCTTCGAACGCATCGAGGTCAGCGCCAGTGACGTCTGGTTCGAAGGACTCGTGTTTCATAAAGGCCAGGCCTGGCCTGACAGTGTCACTCGCGGTGCGCTACGCGGCCAGGCCGACGCAGCACGCGTCATCGTGCGTGGCAATCGCTTCCTCGACTATTCCTACTCCATCTGGCTGGATCCTGGCAATCGAGCCTGGGTGATCAGTGACAACACCATCGTTGGCCGCAAAGACATCGAGCAGGAGGGCTCCGCCGCCTTTTCAGGAGAAGGCATCGAGTTGCAGCACTCTTCCGACCACACCGTTGCCTACAATTCGATCTCCCAGGTGGCCGATGGAGTCTCCTACGCCCAGCGCAATGTCGACATCTTCGGCAACGACATCTTCGATACCTCCGATGACGGCCTCGAACCAGACTATGGTTACGCCAACATCCGCATGTGGGGCAACCGCATCGCCAATGTCCAGTATCATGCCTTCAGTTTTCAGGGAATGTATTGCGGCCCCTGGTATTTCATTCGCAACCAGGTGACCACGGCCCGCGGCGCCTTATTCAAGTTCCGCACCGCCAGCCGCCTCGTCTTCGTCAACAACACCCTCGTGGCGCCGACCTTCGGCCGCGACATCATGCACCACCTGCTGCACGGCCTCGTGCGCAATAACCTGTTCATCGCCGATGGGACCCAAGAGCGCGAGCCCTGGCGGGCACGACGCAAGTATGTTGGTGACGCCAAGGAGCACGGCTACTACACGCCAGACCTGACGACGCCGGATTGGCGCACAGAGTGGGACTACAGTGGCTACGACTTAAATACCGGCCGGTTTCATTGGTTCGATGAGAGTTTTGAGCGGGTCGAGGATCTGGCATTGGCTGCCGGTATCGAAACGCACGGACGACAGATCGAACGCGAGGCGACATTCGTCGACTACAAGTCACCGACAAACCCGGCGCGCCAGCCACGACCGGTGCTAAGCCTGCGTCCTGATGGCGCCGCCGTGGATGCCGGCGAACCGGTGCCAAATCTGACGAATGGATTCATCGGATCGGCACCAGACCTGGGTGCCTTTGAAGTAGGTGGTGCGAAGCCACATTTCGGTCCGCGGCAGCCGGCGCAGCGGCACGTCTGGCTGAGGATTGAGGAGGGCCACTGACATGTGTTGCATCATTTTCAGCGGGAGCGTCCGATAGATGCCAGATAGCAAGATGACAGATAGCAAGCCCAACTTCCTCGTCATCATGACCTATCAGCAGCGCGGCGACTGCCTCAGTGCTGCGGGACATCCGGTCTTGCTGACGCCCAACATGGACGCGATCGGCGGCGCAGGTGTCCGCTTTTCCAGAGCCTACTCTACCTGTCCTGTGTGTGTGCCGGCACGACGGACTTTCTTGACTGGACAACACCCCTCCACGCACGGCGTATTCGATAACAGCAGTGTGGAGTGGGATGGACCGTCGCTTCCCGGTGTGTTGCGTGACGCAGGGTACCAGACCGAATGGGTTGGACGCGGCATGCACCAGACCCCGGCCGACAAGCGCTATGGATTTGAGCACATGGTCTTCAAGGACCATCGTGTGTCGGATGACTACGACACCTTCCTTGCAGGTCGTCAACCGGAAGGCGGTGGCGGCTATTATGGAAGTGGTGTCATGCACAACGATTGGACGGCCCGCTCCTGGCACATGGACGAGTCACTCCACGCGACCAACTGGGCAGTCAGCGAATCCCTTCAGTTCCTGGAGCGACGAGACACGTCGTGCCCATTCCTCCTTGTCACGTCGATCCTGGCACCGCACCCACCGCTTGTTCCCCCGGCGTTCTACTTCGACCGATATCTGCGTCAGGACTTGCCGGTGCCAGCCATCGGCGACTGGGCAGTACCACCTGCAAACGATGGCGTCGGTCTCGATGCCAGTTCGGATCGGGTGAACCTGCAAGGAGAAATGCTGCGCTCCGCGCAGGCCGGATACTACGGCCTGATCAACCATGTTGATGATCAGATCCGACGTCTGCTGAACCCGGTGGATGGCATCCAGCGTCGCACCCAGCGCAACACGGTCGTCATATTTGTATCTGATCACGGCGAGATGCTCGGCGACCACTATCGATGGCGTAAGTCTCTTCCCTACGAAGGATCAGCCCACATCCCATTCATGATACAAGCCCCCGACCGGTTCGGTCTGCGTAAGGGAGCGGTCGATACAACCCCCGTTTGTATCGAAGACATTATGCCAACGATCCTGGACATGGCAGATGTAGAAACGCCCGACGGAATCGATGGACATAGCCTGTTGCCGTTGATGCGTGATGCGAGCCCGATCGACCGACCCTACCTGCACATTGAGACAGCGCCGACGTATCAATGCCTGACAGATGGCAGCGAGAAGTTCATCTGGTATGTGGAAGATGGGCGAGAGGAATTCTTCGACCTGACCAACGATCCACGGGAAGAACGAAACCTGATCCACACTTCAACAGATCGCGCTGCGTGGTGGCGGTCTGAATTGGTTTCTGTGCTTTCCGGACGAAACGAAGGATTCTCTGACGGGAGAGCTTTGGTACCGGGGAGGTCATTCCCGGGCCTGGCACAACGCTAGACAGCGAGAGTGGCCGACTCCGGGTTGCGAACTGACTGAAGTCAGGTCACAGGAACACACCACACTTCCGTCTTCGTCTCCGGGCTCAACCCCTGCCCCGCGTCACCGTGCGTGTACAGAATGCTCAGTTCATCGACAGGATGATGCGGACCCGAACGTGGCACCGACGGCAACCAATTCGCCACGTCCGGATCCGAAGGGCTGATCTGGCTACACGTGAAGGTCTCGCCCTTATCCTCGGAGCATAGATAGAACACTTCACTCGACGGATGACCCCAGTGACTTGCCGCACCGACTTCGTTCGGCTCAACCGTTGTCACGACGATGTGCAATCGATCTCGCGTATCGATCGTCATCATACTCTCAACGGCCATCCGGCCCTCTGGAAGGTTGGATTCAATCTGTTGTGTGTGCCAATCCTGGCCGGTCCAGCGACTCAGCCAGATTGGTTCGGATTCCATCCCTGGATTCAGTGTCAGGGCCCACAACGTATCCGATGAGTCGACGGTGATCGTGTTCACATAGATATTTTCGTCGAAGGGCGGAATGGCAATGTCGTGATGGTAGGTCGTGGGAGTGTGAATGAGATCCCCACGAAGATTGGTCCATGTCTCGCCAAAGTCCTGTGACCTGATCACCGCCGCACCGTACGAACGCATGCGTGACTTGTCGCCTGTCACGGCCTGATTGTCACCGCCACCGATGTTGTAGAAGTGGCACGCCGCATACAACGTGCCATCTGAGGCGCAGGCGATGTGACCATAGTGGTGTGTGTACTGGGGTTCGATCTGCTGACCGAACAGAGGTTTCGCCGACGTCCAGCCGCCGACCGCGCGTTGGGCGTGAAATACGGTCTGCGGCGGATGTTCACCGCCTCGGCAGACCACCGCATCAAGTCCGGATGGCGTGTTCACAATCGATGCCGCCGTCGCATTGTAACCAAAGGATGACCAGAAGGCCCTGTAACCTTCACCGACGGGTTCCCAACTTTCCAGAGATCCTGGGTGTTGAGACCGTTTCCACTTGACCCTTGCCTGATTCCAGTCGCCACTGATTCCGTGGGGCCCATAGGTAAGGCGTATGTGGCCGTCACCATCGGCGGTGATGCAAGGACAGGTGTGGTTGTCAGACCCCTCGTCGATCCGAACGATCGCCCCCCAGCGATCCGTCTGGTGATCGTACGTGCGACCGCAAACCATCGCGATCGCGTCGAGCCAGACAACGTGTGTCTTGCCGTCGAGCGTCAGGATTTTGTTCGACCAGTTGTAGGAGGTCGCGCGCGTTGATCCTGTCGTTGAGATCCGGAATGGGTCTGAGAATTCTGGCAAGGGGCGTTTTCTTTCGTTTAGCGAATGGATTTGCTGTGATGCACTGGCGGGCTCTGCCATCTATTTCACTGAGACTACGTGTTCAGGTTCTTCTCGTACATCGTCAGATCCATCCCCTCCGATCCGATCCGTATGCCATCGGTCACGCGTCCGATCGAACGATATCCCAGCCGCTCGAGCACCTGGCATCGTTCGGTATCCTCCGGGATCACATAGGCTATCACCTGATCGAGAGGCGTCCGCGCCTGCAGAGCCTCCACCATTTCGGCGTAGCGATCAGAGTAGCTAGGATGGATGACAACATCCAGCACACCGCAGTGCGTCTGATGGCGCCGCTGCTGAGGAAAGATGGTACCAAAGCCGAGGATCGTCTCCTCCCCATCCAGAACGATCGTCTCCACATCCTCGCGTTGACGAATCGTGTAGAATTCGCCCTCGAAATGGGATCCAGTGAAACACCCCAATTCGTAACTCTTGATCGACGCGGGTGATGCATTGAACAGCGAACTCAGATCACCCTGATCATCGGCGGCCAAACTGCGAAGCTCGGCTTGCTGCCCCAGAGCAAAGAGACACTCCTCTTCGCCGGCAGGATCAAGGGTCAGCTTGTAGGCGTAGCGTTCACCCATCCTGCCGACAAGCTGAAAACCGACGGACTGATAGAACTCTCGCGTGAATGGTTTCCACGCAGCCAGATAGACGGCGAGGGCCCCTTCTTGGCGATAAGCCTGGATTGTCGCCTCCAGCGTGATCCTGCCGATCCCCTGGCGTCGATACGCCGGGTCGGTGAATACCTGCGAGAGGATTCCCTGACCTCGCGGCCCGATGGTGTAGGCCGTTGTGCCGAGACACCGATCACCGTCGAAGACACTTGCAAGTCCATAGGTCTCCTGCCCCCACGGTTTGATCAGACGCGATTGCGAAGCCCAGAGATGGTCGCCACTCGAAAACTTCAGAGCCTCCGCCTTCTCTGCCGCCGATGATTGGTAGGTCACATGTTGCAGATCATGATTCATGCACCCAATGGAAGTGTACAGCACCAGCACCGACAAACAGGGATCTCAGGAACCATTTCTTGGGGACCATTCGACGAAACAGGGGCAATCAGACGCAGACCGGATCGTCACGAATCATGGCCACCATTTGCGCTCGCCCTTCTTAACGTCAGTTTTAGCTTAACGTCAGTTTTAGGCCGGACCGCTTAACAGGAGACCCGCCATGACCCTCCGCACACCCGACTCCGCCCCTGCCGACTTCGACAACGATCAGGCGCCTCCGCCTGCCCCTTCGACTACTGCCGAAGACATGGTCTTTCACGAATTGTGTCCCACAGCTGACGTCGAGGAAGGCGTGGGTAAGCCATTCTCTATCGACGGCAACCATCTGGCCGTCTACCGCTACGAGGATGGCTTCTATGCCTGCGATAACCGCTGTCCGCACATGGGGTATCCCCTGTCGGAGGGCAGCGTGCGTGACGGTGTGCTCATCTGCCATTGGCATCACTGGGAATTCGATCTGAAGACGGGAGGATGCTTTCTGACCAATGGCGATGATGTCGCCAGCTTCCCCATTGACGTGCGCGACGATGTGCTCTTTGTCGGTATCCCGAAGGGCGCCAAGAGCGCCGCACGGCAGCGTCTCGTCGATCGCGGCAAGCGCGCCCTTGAACAAGGCCTCAAGGATCGCTCCACCTTTCTCATCGCCAAAGCCGTCACCGCACTGCGCGAGTCTGGTGCCACACCGCAGGAGATCATTCAGCACGGCCTGTTCTATGGAGCACACAAGACGAGTGATGGATGGTCTTCCGGTGTCGCCATCCTCACCCTGTGCGGCAATCTCTGGGATGATATTGATCCCGCCGACCACAATCTGTTTCTCGTGCATGGCCTGACACAGATCGCCAATCGCACGTCGGGCAGCTCTCGTCGTCAGCGCTTTCCCTTTCCACGCACCAGCGCCGACCCTGACCTGGTGACGCTAAAACGATGGTTTCGTCGCTACATAGACCTGCGTGATCGTGGCGCCGCCGAACGCATTCTGCTCACCCTGCACGATCGCGGCGAACCGGTATCCGTGTTATCTGATTTCGTGTTCACCGCAGCGACGGACTTCTACTTCACCGGCGATGGACACGCTCTCGATTTCGCCAACAAGATGTTTGAGGGCCTCGACTATGTAGGTTGGGAAGGTGCTCACGAGATCCTGCGACCGATCATCGTCGACCTCGTCTCGCGCACCCGCCACGAGGAAACCTCACGTTGGCAGGACGCGGTGCCCGTCCTTGCGCCGGTCTTGGATCGAATCGAAGAGATCTGGGACGCGAATCAGGCAGCACCCGAAGAGACATTGGATGTGTCGGCCTTTACCAAGATCATGCTCGGTGACGACTTCGAACCAATTGTAGAGCAGATCGAGCAGAAGCTGCGAGCCGGTGTCAGCCCCCTGGCTCTTTGCCGCGCCATGACCTACGCCGGCGCCGTGCGCACCGTGCGTTTTCATCTCAAGAACGAGGGCGACTGGCACGATGTGGCCAACATCTACTCCTATGCCCACGGTTTGTATCGGGCCTTCCAACGTGCACCCTCAGCGCAGTTGCTGCGCGGTCTGTTTCATGGCGCCGTCTTCACGACCTACATGCGCTGGCTCAACATGCCCTCCGCGCGAGTGCCGCGCGAGGGCCAGCGCCTACTTGGCGAGGAGTCCTTCGATTCGCCAAAACAGATGCTCGACCGCCTGCAGGAATTCGCCGATTTCCAGAAGGTCGCCGAGGCGGAGATCCTGGTGAACCAGTATCTGGAAGAGGGGCACGACATCGCTCCCCTGCGACACACACTGGCGCACATCATGCTGCGGGAAGATGCCGAATTACACATGTTCCAGATTCTGGAGGCCGCCTTCCGTCACTACGAGCTGAGCAGCGATCCGGAGGAAAAGCGCATCCACATGCTGGCAGCGACACGCTACATCACAGCTCAGAAGGTGATGAAGAATATTCTCTGGTCGACGGAGAATGCCGAACGGTTGCAGCGAGGAGAGCTACTCAGCGACCGTGACGACGACGATTGAACACTCATGTAAGTCGCGGAAGGCCTTGTGCGAAAGTGTCAGCAATCTCACTGACACTCGCTGCTTTGGCTTGTATCTGCGATTCAATCACCTCGCCGCGAAGAGCCCCCGCGCCATCCTGTATGTGACCCACCGCAACGGGCAGCTCAGACGTGGGAATCGTACCCACATGCTGCTGCTCAGCGACCAGGTCGCCATCGACGAAGAGGCGGACTACTTGACCGTCATACGTCCCGGCCAGGTGGTGGAGCCCCGGTGACAACAGCCGCGAATCACTGACGCGAAGGCACGTGCCCTGAGTGTTGATGAGGAAACTGGGGCCGATGACTCCAGCATTCAGGCCCCCATTGTGACCTAAATCGCACCAGCGCAGACTGAAAGCACTCTCATCTCCGAGGGTATCACATCGCAGCACGATCCCGTGCGTAACGAATTCACCTTCTTTGTGAACCTTGGGTCCTTGCTGCCAGGGCGCTGCGTAGAAATACCTGCCATCGAAGGCCCCGCCATTGTAGCCCACACTGTGCAGTCCATCCGTCGCTGATGCGTCGTAAGACTGCCAGCTGTCGTCTTCATCAAAGGGCTGCGTCACATCATAACGCAGATAGTGCGAGTGGAACAGATTGTCCCGTGGCCCAGGCCCCTCGTGCAGAAAGAACGGTTGGAACGTCACGAAGCGGCCGTCGAAGAATCCTCCGTCAAAACCGGACGTCCGCAGGCCATTGGTCAGCTCTGCATTCTTCGATTCCCACGCTTGGGGGTCGTCAAAATCTCGACGCGTATCGAAGCGAACGATGACACCATGACCGTAAGCACAGTAGTAGAGCCATGTGCCATCGAAGACAGCCCCGACAGCGAGCCCAAAACCATGGGGTCGCACGTCATAGGCCTGCCAGGCTTCAGGGTCTTCGAAAACACCCAAGGTGTCAAAGCGCACAGCGAGGCCACTGTAGAGCGGCACGAAGTAGATGTATCGGCCATCGAAGGCGGCGCCGTCGAAGCATGCCGCATCAGCTCCGAGGAAGTCCGAGATATCGATGGATACATAGCTCGCTGCGTCTTGGAAGTCGCCCTGTGTGTCGAGGCGAATCACCCGCCCACAGTGTTCGTCTTCCTTGCTCGGATCGCCTGAGAATCCGGGACAGAAGTAGACATAGCGGCCATCGAAAGCAGCACTCTGCTGAGAGTGCTCTTCGCCAACATCCTGTGACGACCAACTCGCCGGGTCATGAAAGTCGCTCTGCGTATCGAGACGCAGCACCCGAGAGTGATAGAGTTCCATGTCGATCTGGCGTGGGACGAAGTAGACCCAGCGACCATCGTAGACAGCGCCATAAAAGCCCCGCGTGTCCAGCCCTTGCGTACGACTCGCGTCATAGGCGGTGAAACTGGCGGGGTCACGAAAGTCACCTAACGTGTCCAGGCGCAGCACATTCGCATGAGTCGGGAAGCCACTCTCCCCATGCTGCTCAGGAACGAAGTAGACGTAGCGCCCATCGCAAACAGCGCCAAAATATCCGCGTGTCGGCAGACCCTCTGTGTTGCCGGCATCAACGGCGGAGAATCCCGGCCAGTGATCTGGCGGACGCCACTTGGACACCAGCGCCTGGATCGCCTCGCCACGTCCATCAACGGATTGGGCCCAGGCGGAGACTGTGATACCCGTTGTCATCGCGGCGGTGACTGCTCGACTGATTCGCCCATCGCTACTGCTTCGCCCAGTGGCGTGGCGTGCCCGCCGGGATGCCCCTCGTCGTCATCGTCGAGCCACTCACCTCAAAGCGTGTGCTGTGCCGCTCCAGTTGGCCATTGAAAACGAAAGCCGTCGTCAGAATCAGATTGCGTATGACCCAGGTGCCTTGAATGAGAAACTCATCCCCATCCTGTCTCAGTGCTCCACTGAACCTGCCATTCGCATCATACGTGAGGGTCCGACCGAAATTGATACCGTCCTCAACAAAGGCCGTTCGCCATGCACCGATCACGGCGGCCGCGGCGATGCTGTCACGCTCAGCGGAGATCTCGTAGTCCACAGACAGATCAAGGCGAAACAGATAGGATGCCGCATCGAGTTCGCCAATGCTCTGCTCATCTGTCGAAGTCAGCATTTGCTCATGCAGGACCTCTTCATCTGCCAACAGCCGCAGCCGATGGATCCAGATTTCACCCAGATCCGCCGTTTTTATCCGGGCGATCCCATCATGATCGGTATAGACGCTGACCTGCGTAGAATTCACGTCTGCCACATCCGTGTGCTTCTTTGGCAAGTCTGCCGTTGCGTAATCGACCTGCACCAGCAACCCGGGCACGCCGCTACCCGCCCCATCGAGGACGTGGATCTCTCCTGTCCATGGAGCAGCAGGCATCGACGCAACGGGTGACGAAGAATCACTGCCGCAGGCACTGATCATGGCGGCAGTTGCCCACAGCAGCCAACGATTTGTCTTGATGTCCAATATCATAGGTTCCTAGAATAAGAATCTGCTCGTCTCGGGTGAAGCCGCGTGCCGCTTGGCCGATTAGAATCGATCCGGCCACCACATGTGACCAACGCGTAGCGGGAAAAGAGCCCGCGCCAGATCAAGCTCACGCGCCGAACCACTGACGCCACTCTCGGCGTCGTCCACGTCTCGGTATCCCATGACCAGTTGCATCATCACGCCCGTGTCGACTATCTGCAAACCGTGACCGCTCGACCGGGTGCTGACGCTGACCTTCTCCTTGCGTCGCAGGAGCGTCGCCGCTTCATCGCCACAGCGGATAACCAGTCGAGATGGCGCCTCCGCTGGCCAGAGACGCTCCAACTCGGGTATCAGGGCCGTCAAAAACCGTGGCAGGTGGAGACTGCGGCCCATAGCACCCGCATTGCGCTCGTATCTGGTCTCGTCCTGATAGCCCAGTCGCCGGGCGTACACTGCGACGGGATGATCATTGGGGCAGCTGAAGGAGACACGCTCCCGTCGCAGCAGGACAGATCGCTCTCCGAGGTAGCGCATGATGGCGCCAATCACGGCATCGCCTTGGCCGCCCACCTCGGCGGCGCGACAGCGATCGTCGACGTTGTCATAGTGCACGTAGCCCAGGACTCGTTTCCGCGCGCCAGGCTTGTACACGACGACGGTGGCATGCGACACACCGAAGCCCGATCCCATGACGAAGTCCTTCCAGCGCCGCTGACGAACGACAGACCCGGTGCGGTCGCGATTCTGCCGTTCGTAGAGAGAACGCACTTGCCCGAAATCGGCCTGTGTGATGAGACGCGTACGCAGGGGGGAGCGCACCGCTTCGGCCTTGCGCGTGTCGACGGAGAAGCCGTGCTGGGCAAAACAGGTCGCGAATCCGACGCGGCGATAGAAATCCTGGATTCCATAGAGGAACGAGGCGTCGTATTCCTCTTCGTGCATCAGTTGGATGGAGCGCTCCAGCACGCGCAGCGCGAGGCCCCGTTTGCGGTGCTTCCGGTCAGTGCCGACACCAGCGATGCCGGCGGTCTTGAGGACGGCGGCGCCAATGCGCATGTCGCGATCGACGATCCAGAGGCGGGAGACGGACACTCCGTCGAGAAGGATTTCGACCTTTCGCCACTCACCAGCTTTGGTCTCGATTGTGGGGGCCGGGTAGCGCGGCGGCATGTCTGTTCCTGTCGTGTCGGCTCGAGTCGATGTGGTTCTGAGGTGTCACCTGAATCAAGAGGCATAATGGTGAGTGTAGGGCGTGCATGGCAAGTAAGAAGTTGACTCGGACTTGCACCTTGGCCAGGAAGAGACGATGACGTCGACTTCACGCTACCCTTATGTATTCCGCACGCCGGTTGCCAGCGTCGGCCCACCACCCCACACTTCCTTTTGAAGTTACGATCCTCCGAGGAGACCACCACAATGCACTACTGCGACACCTGCAGGGCAGCGACAACCCATGGAGAGGCTGTCCTGAAGCGGAGCGCCGCTGTGTGCGCCGAGTGCGGGACCGAAAACCAGATCCCATTTGTTCCCCTGCTGGTGATCACGGGTGCGGGGGGTTGTGGAAAGACGACGGTCACGCAAGCCCTGCTGAAAAAGCCCAATCCCTACTTTATCGTGGAAGCGGATTACCTCCTCCATGGGCGGGGCGGATACGATTCGTGGGAGCGTTACTGGAATCATGTGGCAATCGTTTGCCGAACCCTTGGCCGAAATCGTCAGCCCCTCGTTCTGACAGGCTGGGCTTATCCGAGCCAGATGGAGCAATTCCACTCCACACAGTTCTTTTCGCCGATTCACTATCTCGTTCTGGCCTGCGACCCGGAGACGCAGAAGCAACGACTCGAGGAGAGAGCCTATCCCGATACACAGGTCGACGGCTGTATCGATGAGACACGGAAGCTGTCAGCGGAGGCGGACGAACGGGAGAATGCGACGGTCCTCGACACGTCGCACATGACGCTAGAGCAGGTCGTCGCCGAAGTTGACAGCTGGATTCTGCAGCGGTTGCCTGGATGACACGCTGCACACTATTACTTCCAACAGCGCTGCAAGCCGCTGTTGCCAACAGCAGCCAACAATTTCTCTTGATGACGAGTATCAAAGAATGACGCCGCCTGCTCACCACGGCG
>Ga0209558_1002503_pt1 | contig 11973 bp, 16 predicted proteins | sample SaaInlV_150m_DNA_3_FD_184674 | JGI IMG/M metagenome (GOLD analysis project Ga0209558, IMG submission 184674) | Marine microbial communities from expanding oxygen minimum zones in the Saanich Inlet - Saanich Inlet SI074_LV_120m_DNA (SPAdes) (version 2) | ecosystem: Environmental > Aquatic >...
GCATTCTTTTTTTATTTTCTCCAGGTATGGCGTTGATTTGTCATTGGGGTGATTGTCATTGGATATTATCCATAGTTTGTCTGCCTTTGTTTGTTTTAGTGGCAGTATGATTCTGTCAATTTCAAAGCCTAAGGGGGCAATATGCACTCGAAACGTGGCTAGATTTGTCATTATAGTATGATTAGTATGCATACTATGGTGTTATTATTATTATCTATGATTATTGTATAATAACCAATGACAGAACAAAACGAAACACAAGAAGTGCAATCAAGTACAGATGAATCCAAAGTAAATGAGGTCGTAATTGTAAAAAGAAGAACCCTCATCAACTGTGAAGAATTTGTATCAATTCAGTTGAAATCCTCGTCTGGGACTATTGGCGGGTTACTAAAGAAAGCAATTAGTGCAACCCAATTACCGACACAAAAAAACAACGATATGAAATTGGGGGTCCGATGACTTTTTCTTTTAACCTTCATCAAAAAATTATTTTGTTATCGCAAAAAATTAATCTAAGGAATTTTGACATATGTGCTGTAAATTTTTTAAAAGGTGTTGAATCTTTTGGTAATTTAATGGATCAATTTACTAAGGAAATCAATGATAACAAAGTTTCAGATAAGAAAAATATGGATTCCGTTTGGAAAAAATCTAAAAAACAAACACCAATTTGGTCAAATAATGATTCAGACAATTTAGATAAAATTTGGGGCAAAAAAAATGATTAAACATTACTTTGCAAACTATTTTGAAAAGATCAAGGACACCAAAAAAGTTGCAAGGGACAAAAACGTCGGAGTATGGTGGTTGCCTGTCTTTGATTCATTTCTTATCACGCTATACATGTCATGGGAGTTATCTGTGGGGGTTTGGTTTTTGCTTGATGCGTGGCAAAGTGGCCAGGACTATGTCCCCTGGTACATGGACTCCCTGTGGGAAATCTCGTCGTTTTCACTTTCCATATTCATGAGCATCATCACATTCACAATCCTTGACAAGCTAATCCTGTTTTTCATCTACGTTCACTCGTATGCAAACAAGATTGTACTAGGGGGGATTGCAAAACTTGACATGTACCTGTGGAGAAAGACAGGACGAGATACCGTGGTTACCAACTTCATATGGAAACTGCAAAGAAAGTACATGGGCCGCTCAAAGAGGGAGCGAAAAATTATGGCCTTTGCGTTTGTAGGAATGATTGGAGCATACTATGGGTGGATGATACTAACATGATACTAACATGAGTTTTCAAATTAGTAATTGATCAAAACAACTAATTCGCAGTCTGAATGTTTTTTTAGTTCTAGTTGAAGTTGACTTTTTTTATTGAGCGAATAATCTGCTTGCTGATCTTATCCATAAGATACGTGTCCACGTACTCAAAGTTCTCGCAAATTACAAAGTTGTCAAGGAAAATCTCCTTCATCTGCGCCGTATTCTCTGCGGTGTTGTCCCCGACATAGATTCCGTTGCAGCTAATTCCCTTGTGATGCATCTGCTTTATCCCCTTTCTTGCGATTGCGATATCGGCATGCTCGTTTGGATGCCCGTCCGTAATTAGGAAAAACAGGCGTCTCTGGCTGGTCATTTTTTCAATCTCGTGCTTTGCATACCCTATTGCCATTGCAAGCGGTGTCTCTCCAAACGCCTCAAGTGAGCCAATCTGCGTCGGTTTTGTGATTTTCTTGATATAGCAATGGCCTGCTGTCCCGTTCCAGCCCATGATTGTGAGTCTGACATGGGGCAGGTCAGATATCGAGTCGTAAAGGGTTGCACACATTCGCTTGACTGTGTCCATGTGGTCCCCCATGGATGAACTCTCGTCTATTGCCAAGATGATGTCAAAGCCTGCAAACTTCTTGGAATTGACTAAGAACTTTCCAATCTTGTTAATTTTAAAATCAATGTATGCCTCAACGTCAATGTCCTCCCCCGTGGAATCGACCTCGCTCATTCTTCCGCCCTGAATTTTTTTAAACGTGCTTTTTAGTTTTCTGGAAGTCGTCTTGTTAAACTCGATTAATTCAGTATGCTTGTGCTCGTTCACGGTGATGTGACTTTGGATGTTGTTCCAGTTGGATTTTTCCACCACTTTTTTCTTTGATATTTTTTCCAGCTCCTTCTCTACTGTGGAGATTTCTTTTTTTCCTGATTTTTTTAGCCTCTCACGTGTGTCCTCAAAGCTGGATTTGCTTTTGTCGTCAAGCTCAAATGGCGTTTTGAAATCAGAGAGAAGCTTGCTTTTTTTGTCCTCTGCTGTTTTTTCCTCCTTTGTTCCGCCGTCTTTTTCTTTTGACTTGTCCTCTCCCTCCTCCTCAATTTTTTCATTAATCACGTCCTCCAAGGTTTTTGAAGACTTGTCGTCATTTTGTTCTGAATTTGTTTTTGATTCCTCAGTGCCGTCCTTTGACTTTTGGTTTCGAACATCATCACTAAGAAAGTCCTCCAGTTCCTGGTTCTCGTTTTTTTCCTTCTTTCTGAACAAAAATTCCTGGACCACTTTTTCCCAGTACATCAAGGCAAGATCATATGCGCCCTTCTTTCCTGTTAACTCCACTGCTTTGATATAGTCAATGGCAGCTTTGAACTCACTTTTTAGAACCAAATCAATCTGATCATATCTTGCATAACGTAGTGCTTCTATTGGGTCGATTGGAATTATGTCATCTGGGACCTGTTTTTTAAAATTCTCGACTCTTGCATCCACAAACCTGTCGTTTGCACCCGGATAAATTTCCCCATAGCATGACTCGACACGCCTGATTTCCAGGATATCGTAGATGATTTTTAAATTTTTTAAAAGCAACGTGTGCTGCACCTTGGTCGTGTCTGGTTTTACCGTGTCGAGGTATTTTTTGAATTCCTTGTCGGGGGAATTGAAAATTATTTTTGACAAGACTCTTTCTAGCTTTGTTTTGGGGGTTTCGGCCTCCGGTTCGACCCCCAGTCTTATCTCGTATTCTGCACCGGTATTGTCTAATTCAGCTGCATTGCCATCGACAAGATTTAGCTTGATTTTCTTTTTTTTTAATTGCTCAAAGATACCAATCATGTTGTGGTATATTTCATATTCAGAATTTTTTTCAAAATTTAGATTGCTGCTTTCTGAAATCAGAAACATTATTGAGTTTTCTTTGACGTGTCAAACATTTCTTTACCAAAGATGCTCTCTATACGTGACTTGATTGTATCAATTTGATCCTCTGCATCATAGTTTCCTAGAATTTTTAAATCTAATACCAGCTGCTCTGCACTGATTCCCTTCACTGACTTGTAGCTGCGGTAAAGGTGAAATGCGTCGGATATGTCTCTGGTAGATATCGCATAGTCCAGGCTTCCGTTTTTCTCAAGAGCTCTTGTCTCCATTGCCAATAGGAATATTCCCTTTGAGAATTCCTTTGGAATGTCAGTGAGGTTTACCATTGACATTTCGTCTTTGGTCTCAGGATAATTCCAGTTCCAAATTGCAAATCTGCTTTTTAGATCCTGGTTAAGCTCGTAAATTCCTCCGTTGTTGCTTGGGTTGCTTGTTGCAAAAACTATTAGCTTTGCATCCTTTTCCAAGTGAAATATTTTGTCAAGGGCATCAACGTACATTCCAGAACGCCAGTCAAGTAGGGGGTTGAGTAATTTTTGCATTGCCGGTGCCAGTGAACCGACTTCCTCCAGACAAAGAACTGCAATCTTTGCTTTGTTTGCAAGCTCAATTGCCGTTGGAATCACACCAAGCTTGAAGGGGGTAGTTCCGCTTTTGTGAATTATAGAGCGGCCTACGAGGTTACTTTCCTTTGTTCCCTCGCTGCAATCGTATTGAATGAATGGCATTTTTGTTTTTTTAGATGATACCCATTTTGCGATACTGAGAGTCTTGCCGATTCCTTTCGGTCCCTGAATTAAGAGAGGCTTTCTGCTTGCAAGTAGCCCGTCATAGATTTTAAACTCGTTTCTAATCTCGTGATATGCCGGCACCTCTCGAACATAGTGATCCTCAGGTGTTACTTGGATGTACTCCAGACTTGCAGGGTTGATCGCAGATGATTCTTTACTCAATTTACTAACCTCGTGTTTTTATTTTTTAAATTATACATGCAGATGTGGTGTTTATCTCTCTCAATTAAACTGTGCAGTTTAACACACGAGTCCCAAATTCCGTTGTTATTACAATCTAAATTCGCAGACATTCTTCAAACTGCACGCATCGCATTTTCGTTTGTTGTTGTGGTGCTGTGGCTCTGTAATGTTTACTGCGATGCCGGCAAACCTCTCAAGTGACGTGTGCAGATAATGCAGTGAAAACGAATCCTGAACTTCGGAAAATATTTTGTACGGCTCTTTGGTTTTTCTGTCACAAATTCGAAGCTGCCACTGTTTTTGCGTATGCGGCATGTCAAAATAGTCATCAGGGTTTGCCCTTCTCTTCGAGGAATAGTTTGAGTTAAGATATGCCAAGACCTGCAGCAACTGACCTGGGTATGGCTGCGTTTTGGAATCATACGTCTGCGGCTTTGCTACAAACTTGTCGTCCTGAACTATCAGGGTACCGTCAACCCGCATGATTTTATCAATTCTTCCAGATAGAGACACCACGACGTTTTCGGTTGGAAATTCAAAAGGAATGGTTAGCGTGGTGTAGATGTTTTCACGTGCAAACTCGATATCTCTTTTCTCGTCCTTGATTTCAGTTAGGGTTACAGGTTCCAGTTCGGCATGTTCTTTCTCGTAAACGTCCTTTTCATGATGTGCTTTTGTTCCTTGAATTAATGCCTGGGACGGTCTAGGTTTTACTCCCTGCATTGATAGTGGAACTTTATACTCACAATATCCTAGCGAATCTGAAAAGTCTGTAACTGCAGCTAGAACAAATGTGATGTCATTAATTTTATTTATTTTGATCATGTCTTATGGTGTGCCTTTCTAATTGTCTCATAGCCCTCTTGCCAGGGATTTTTTTTCTAATGTTTTTTTACATTTAGAAAATTGCATCATCATCATTAATCGCTAAACATTTTACGCATTTATCTTATTTCCTATGTGATGTCTTTGCCGTAATAATTTACGTCATGATTTTCTACTAGGCATTTTTCTCATATGCACTATCTTCAGTTACGTTATCGTTACCCATTGCCTTCAATATGCCAACATTATTTCAAAATACGACTAAAATCTACTCATTGCGAGTATTTTTACGATTTTTTATTTTGATTAATTTTTAACCTTCACTCTGTTATGTTTTTCATGATTGAAGATTCAAGTTCACAGTGGAACGGGAACGGAATACATAAAATTACTGGAACAAAGTATGACGAATTAAGATTTGACATAGAGGGAAATAACAGACGTGGTTTTAACAAGGACGGAATTCATAAAATTACTAACCAAAAGTGGGATGAGGAAGATTATGATTGCAGATTGTTTCACAAAGACACAGGAATTAACAAACACACTCGAACAAAGTGTGCTGAAGACGGGTATGACATGGACGGGTATGACAAATATGGATTCAACAAGGACGGTTTTACCGTAGACGGGTTTAATCAGTATGAACTTGACAAGGACGGGTTCAACAAGGACGGTTTTAACAAGGACACCGGTTTTAACAAGGACACTCAAAGCAATTTTGGTAAAGACGGATACAACCTGGACGGATACAACAAGGACGGGTATGATGCGGACGGGTTTAATCTGGACGGATACAACAAGGACGGGTTCAACAAACACACTCAAAGCAATTTTGGTAAAGATGGGTATGACATGGACGGGTATAGCAAAAACGGGTTTAATCTGGACGGATACAACAAGGACGGGTTTACCAAGGACGGGTATGACAAGGACGGTTTCAACAAAAATAAACTTTATAAAAAAACTGGAAAAAAGTACAACGAATATGGCTTTGATGTAGATGGACTACATGAAAAAACTGGAAAAAAGTACAACGAATATGGCTTTGATATTGATGGCAACCCCGAAGATGGCTCTGTATTTACATTGGGATAGAACATTGTTCATCGCATCATAATTTTATTTATTTTCATTTGATACTCGTAAACTGATATTGCAAGGAATTAGAAGACTTGAGATGTGTTTTGCGTTCTCATGATGGATGCTGAGAAAACACAGGTGTGATTAAACCAGTTAATTGAAAATTTTGCGTCCTGAAGAGATATGACGTATCGACGTTCTTTATCCCACCAAGACTAACATATTGTGGATCGCACTAGTATTTGTAGATCGCGGTTCAATGGTTTTTTTATAAAATTGATGACAATCCGTGACTCGTACAGTGTGTTCATGGCGCTTCTTGCATGGAGTTCAGCGGATTATCACCTTGACTGTACAAGATAACTGATCGTGAGTTTAAGAGGTGGGGGTTATTTCAGAATGAAAATTGTTATGTATGAATTGCAAAAATTTTAGTTTGACGGGGAACTTTTGTATTCAAAATATCCCTGAATTTCCTCAGATAACTTTTCAATCATTTCTTTGTCGCCAAAATCCCTTTTTTTTAGTTCCTCCCATGTCTCCTCGATTCCCTGCCTCAATACAAACAACGTTCTCTTGTCATCGCAGTGCATGCACTGATCATGTGATGATGGGATTTATTTTCTTCTGATTTCTTGCTTGCAAATGTTTTCTACTTCAGATAGTTCAGAAAGATGGGATGGATGAGTGGGTTGTTGGACAGGTAATCATACATCCCAAGATTCATTGTTTTAAACATCTCAGAAAATAGTTTTCCGCTTGCAATGTCCGTGGTAAACATTAGCGGAATTAAGTATGCGCAATCATCTATTGATTTTTTTAAATTGATTGAGTCCTGGGAATCGTTCAGGTTCACAAGTGCGCTCCACTGCCGTTTTACCTCCGCCTCTTTGCTTTCAAGAAATTTGATTCCATCGTCAGTGAGTTCGGATAAATCGTGTGGCTTTAGTTCCAATCTGGCATAGATGTTTCGGATGATTTCCTTGTCGTTTGCGCTTAGTGACCGTGCCGTATTTTTGGTATACTGCTTGTATTCTACGGAGTTTAGCCAATTTTGTATTTTTAATTTTAATTCTGGGGACGGCTCGTGGCTCATTTTTTTCATAAACCCGCAGTCAAATAATTTTTCACAGCTTGTCACCAAATCAAGGGCGTTGATCCTGATCATTACTTTCAAATCCGTATAGTGCATGCATGAAAGAATCACGTAATCAAGGGAGGTGAAGTTTGAAACAATTTTATCAGAATCTGTTTTTTCCATTTTATCTAAAACTATTGCACGTCGGAAGAGCTGTGTGCGGACGTGACATACTTGAAAACCTCATCAATTAGTTCCACACTCAACTCTGATTTTATATCTGCAGGAATTACCTTGAGGACAAAATCATACATCGTGGTATTTTTAGGCAATTCTTCCCTTTCTTGCAACAGGGAGAATACGGCAATTCCGTTTGAGATTATTGAAATTATCTTCTCTCTGTTGTTTAGCGTCATGATTATTATCAAAAATTCTATTTAATTAATCTAAAACTGTCTAATTATCAGATAATCTTTGAGATACATTGAATGGTAATTTATGAAGATTAAGTAATACTTGATAATAATCAGATAATTGACTTGTATCCGTCCTGTTTCTCAATAATGTGCAACAACTCGGGACTGGTTTCTGCTAATTTTAGATCTATTGTCATTCCATGGCCTACAGCACCGCCCTCTGCAAACTCCTGGGATGCATGGTATCCTACGTATACTGCAACAATTAGGAACATTGCAATAACAAGTCCGATTATGATGTTTGCCATATTGTTTTGAATTTCTCTATTAGGTGACTATAAAGATTGTGAAGACTGATAATCGCATCATTCAATTTGAAAAAATTAATTACACCAAAAAATACGGGAATATTATAAATCATGATTGAAACTGAACTGGGAAAATTACGCAGATCACACTATTCCAACGAACTGAACGCCTCAATGGACGGGACTCAGGTCACTGTGATGGGGTGGGTTTTGACAGTCAGAGGTCACGGAAACATCAGCTTTGCAACCGTTCGAGACAAGAACGGTGACCTTTCAATTGTTGCAAAAAAGGGAGACTGTCCTGACGAGATACGTGAAAAAATATCGTCACTAAAAGCACATTCATCAATAGGGGTAATCGGTACGATAAAGGCATCAGAGAAGGCGCCAAGCGGATTTGAAATCATTCCAAACGAGTTGCGCGTATTTTCTGAGGTTACGACAATTCCGCCATTTGAGCCGACTGCTAAAACTGTGAAAAACATCGACACCCGCTTAGAGGTAAGACCGATTGACCTTAGACGCGATATTTTGCAGCATGTTTTCAAAACCCGAAGTTTGGTTCTGAAAACAATCAGGGATTACTTTATTGATCAAAATTTTGTTGAAATTAACACTCCAAAAATGATTGCAACAGCTACTGAAGGCGGAGCTGCATTGTTTCCAATATTTTACTACAACAAGGAGGCATTTTTAGCTCAAAGCCCCCAACTGTACAAAGAGCAACTAACGATGAGTTTTGAAAAAGTTTTTGAAATTGCACCTATTTTTAGAGCAGAGCCGTCAAGGACAAATAGACATTTGGCTGAGGCAATTTCCATAGATTTGGAGGAGGCATTTGTTGATTACAATGACGTAATGAGCAGAATAGAGGACATCATCAAAGTTTCCATCAACGCAGTTAATGATTATATTCAAAAAAATCCCGGTTCGGAATTTGCCCCAATTACAGTTCCAGAAAGCATTCCTCGATACACATACGATGATCTTGTGGACAGGATGCAAAAAGCAGGTGCAAAAACAGAATGGGGTGACGACCTGTACCCTTCAAATCTTAAAAAAATAGGACTTGATGGTTTTTACTTTATCACAGACTGGCCTTTGGGTCCAAAACCATTCTACGTAAAAGACAGCAAATCCAATCCTAAGATTTCAGAATCATTTGATTTGATGTTCGGGGATCTGGAATTGTCCTCTGGAAGTACAAGAATTGAAAAACGTGACGAGCTTGCTCAGAGAATGAGCAACAAAGGCATGAAGACGGACTCCTTTGAGTATCACCTTAACGCCTTTGATTACGGAGTCCCGCCCCACGCTGGTTGCGGAATTGGTCTTGAGAGATTGATCATGGCCTTGACTGGAACTGAGAACATTCGCGACACCACATTTTATCCAAGAGACGTGGACAGACTTACCCCGTAAAAGTTTGTAATTCTAATATTCTCATTGGACAAAATTTTAGATTCCAACAATCAGAAACAATTTCATAAATACCCGTAATTCTTAGAAAATAAATTGAAACCTGTTTTCATTATTGCGATAGTGGCAGTTGCCATGATTGCAGCTGTGACGCCAAGTGTTTTTGCAGAAACTTCTGTCCAAGAAAACTATGATCCTTTTTCAAGAGAGCAGTGTCGTAACGAGACTCACGTTATTCCGGACAAGTACATCTATGAATCTGGAGAAAAGATAACATTCACCGTCGAAATATTTGATCCATGTTATCCTGCACGAGGTAACGGGTACTATGATTTGGAATTGTGGATAAAAGGTCACGTTCCTAATGAACTGAAATCTGATGCTGAAGTTCGAAAGGATGGCGTATCAATTGAAACAATTCCAATTAAAACAGGCCAACAAAAAACATTTGAGTTTACTCCAGAAGTTTTAACGTGGACACAGGAATATCTAGTGCTAGAAAAAATTGAAAACGAGATGAATGAATTAATCCAATATGATCAAGAAAACAATAGAATGTTTGACGAGAATGGTGATGAAACACATCTATCATTTGTTGTCTTGGCATCAGAAAATGCTTCAGAACCTGCAACTTCTGAAGGCGGCTGTCTAATCGCAACTGCAACATACGGCTCAGAGATGGCACCGCAAGTTCAGCAACTCAGAGAGTTAAGGGACAACCAATTGCTAAACACAGCATCAGGTACAGCATTCATGGGAGCATTCAACGATGTCTATTACTCATTTAGCCCAATTATTGCTGATTACGAGCGCAAAAACCCGTACTTCAAGGAGGCCGTAAAGATTGCAATCACTCCAATGATTTCATCATTGTCTTTAATGGAAAATGCAAACTCTGAATCAAAAATCATATCACTTGGACTGTCTGTAATCGTACTGAACATTGGAATGTATCTTGGTATTCCAGCTATAGTTGTAATTGGAATTAGAAAGAGAACCTGAAAATCAGGCAAGAAAATAATAATAATCTGTTAGAGATAATACAGAAATTGAATGGTTGCTTGTTTTAAATGCAAAAAAGAATTGAAAGGGATTGACAAATTTTCATCCGAAAACTTGGAGTCGATGTTTGGGATGGGAATACCATCATCCGTAAGTGAAGATGACCGGTTATGTGGTGACTGTGTAAGGGATTTGCTGGAGAACGCAACAAAAACATGAATCCCTTCTTTTAAAATCACAAATAACATTTGAAAACTAAATAGAAAAATCAACTTTTTATATTGAATTTTAAATCAGATCATAGGTTGAAAATAATAATAAAAAATGGCGAATCAGTTGAAATCTATCATGGGGCTGGCGACGTAGTTGTTCTTCCAAAAAGCAAACTAGTTAGAAGATTTGATGAGTACGGTTCTTTGATTGAAGAATACAAGCTGGTGGATAAAAAAATCGTGTTAGACGATGACCTCGATAATGATCAAACCGAAATTGTTGTAACTTTAGTTGTTACAAATTAGCAATTAGAAAAAACTGTCTGAAAAAGTTAACGACGGCAAAAAACTCAGATTCTTTTTTTGTCAATGATGTATTTGGAAAAGGATTCCACTTTCTCGTGTTCCTCGCACACTAGCCATTTTTCTTCGTCACCAAACATCACATCGTAAGTTATGATGAATTTTTCTTGTTTCTGACAACATTTGTTAATCGCGATGGTCCCACCGGGACTTGAAATTTCATAATAAGATTTGAACCACTCAGGGTTTGAATAAACTTGATTGACAATTTTTTCAATCTCTATTGAATTGCTGGATTCCTCGATAATTTGTGCGATGTTCCTCATTGTTTCTGACCTTCTACTCTCAGGATCATGCGTAGTGGAGTTTCTGATGATTTTGGATATTCGAATTAATGTCTTTTTTGCTGAAGTAGCCCTGTCAATTAGTGTCATGTCTGGTTCAGTTTTTTGCACTACTCAGTATGGTGTTTCAATAAAATAAACATGATCTTTTGTGCAACTTATTGGATAGTTTCACAAACAGGGGTATCAAAAACGGTTAATATAACAACTGTACCTGACATATTTGGATATGTCGTCTAAAAGAATGTCAAATCAAACTGCGCGAAAAGATGAAAGCAACGAATCTGTAAAATCTAAAATAATCTTATTCATGTTAAAAGACAAAACCCAAGAAGTGGGATTGGCAGAAATTCATAGAAGCATTGAGACAAACTACACCAAAGAGGGCGTCAGCGGGATTCTGAAACAATTGGAAAAAGATGGCAACATCAAGAATGTGTCAGTTAAACCAAAGGATCCTAGGTATGTCGTTGTAGACGTGGAAAAATTCACTGCACAATTTGAAGCATACGCCTACAAAGATTTTACATCTTTTATGATTCAACAGTTGCACGTTGAGAAATCAGAACTATCCAAAATAAAAAAATATTTTACCAAACCTGAAAACGACATATCTGAAATGATATTCAAGTTTGGCTTAATCTCATTACAAACAATCCTTGCAAGTTACAGGAGAAGAAATGATCCAAAAAACCAAGAAGCATGGTTAAGAAATGCCATGTCCTTTGAGAGCAATCTTAATTCTGCTAAATTCTCAAACCAGGTAAAAACAAAATTGTTGCAAAATATTCAAGAAGACAAAAGAGAGACAAACCCCCTTGATGTAATGCCAAGAATGAGCAGGCCTACAAAGACAGATTATCAAAGACATGCTGGAGAAATGGAGCTTGCATTGACAAAGATGTTTCC
>Ga0209558_1002519_pt1 | contig 11924 bp, 11 predicted proteins | sample SaaInlV_150m_DNA_3_FD_184674 | JGI IMG/M metagenome (GOLD analysis project Ga0209558, IMG submission 184674) | Marine microbial communities from expanding oxygen minimum zones in the Saanich Inlet - Saanich Inlet SI074_LV_120m_DNA (SPAdes) (version 2) | ecosystem: Environmental > Aquatic >...
GTACTGGATTTTTCTGTGTTCTTTATCTGGACAGGTTGCTGGAACCCATGGCGGCTGGTCCGATCCGGGGCACTAATCCGCTCTGGCGCAGGGGCGCTTTTGATACCGGCATCGCGTATCAAGGATTGGGCGGCAACAAAATTGCCCCTGCTCCAAGCACCTGCGGTGTATGATTGAATTCCGGAATAATGCAAATTTCGACCCTGAATAAATTTATCTAAAATTTTATACGTTATTTATTTAAAAATTCGTGAGCGTTTCGTCAATAGTGCTAAATAATTATCTAAATTGTTTGTTAACCATGTTAATGGGATTCGTCGTTTATTCACAAAAACATAAGAAATATTGCCATTAATTTTTAAAAATATTTATTTTATAAAAATGCTATTTCGGCATTTGGCACCGTAGTTTTTCGGAAAATGCATTCATTTTTAAAAGGGCCTGAAATGACTGAAAACAAGACCACTCCTGTTCCCAATGATCTTGAATCGTACTGGATGCCGTTCACGGCAAACCGCCAATTCAAGGCAGACCCCAGGCTTTTGGCCAGGGCTAAGGACATGCATTATTTCATGGCGGACGGGCGGGAAATTCTTGATGGCACGGCGGGGCTGTGGTGTGTCAATGCCGGGCATTGCCGCGATGACATTGCCGATGCCATCGCGGCCCAGGCCCATGAACTGGATTACGCGACGGCCTTCCAAATGGGCCACCCCAAGGCGTTCGAATTGGCAAGCCGCCTTGCGGCACTGGCACCGGGTGATCTGGACCATGTGTTCTATACCAATTCAGGGTCCGAAGCCGTGGATACGGCGCTAAAGATCGCGCTCGGCTATCACCAAGCCCGGGGGGATGGCCGACGCACCCGTTTGATCAGCCGGGAAAAGGGCTATCACGGGGTCAATTTTGGCGGCATGTCTGTGGGCGGGATCGGCAACAACCGGAAACAGTTTGGACCACTTTTGTCCGGGGTTGATTATCTGCCCCATACCCACAATCTTGAACATGGGGCTTTTTCCAAAGGACAACCCCAATGGGGCGCCCATCTTGCCGATGATCTTTTGCGCCTGATCACGCTTCATGATGCATCGACCATTGCCGCTGTCATTGTTGAGCCCATGGCGGGGTCAGCAGGCGCCATCATGCCACCGGTTGGTTATCTGGAACGGCTCCGCGAAATTTGTGACGCCCACGGAATTTTGCTGATCTTTGATGAGGTCATCACCGGCTATGGCCGTTTGGGGGCAAGCTTTGCGTGTGACCGTTTAAACATCGTCCCCGATATCATGACAACGGCCAAGGGCCTGACCAATGGCGCGGTTCCCATGGGCGCAGTATTTGTGCGCAAGGGCATCCATGATGCCTTTATGGCCGGGCCTGAGGCGATGATCGAGCTGTTCCACGGCTACACCTATTCTGGTCATCCGCTGGCCTGTGCCGCAGCCCTTGCAACAATGGATGTGTATGAAAAAGAAGGCCTGTTTGATCGTGCCAAAAACCTGGAGGACTATTTTGAAAAGGCCATTCATGGTCTGGATGATGCGGCGAATGTGATCGATGTGCGCAATTTTGGTCTGGTTGGTGCTGTCGAATTCTCAACCTTGGACGGTCGCGTTGGTGCCCGGGCTTACGGGGTGTTCCTGAAATGTCTGGAACTGGGCATTCTGGTTCGCGCAGCGGGCGATGTGATCGCCCTGTCGCCGCCCTTGATTATTTCAGAAGCACAAATTGATCAATTGATGGATGTTTTAGGCACGGCCATCAAAACGGCTTAATCAGCCATCCGGGTTTTGACCATATTGGTATTTTCAGAAAAATCTTTCAGCCAGGCTGCCAGCTTTGGGTGATCGTTTTGCCATGGATCATCAGGCTGGATACGGTCCATGAATTCAAGGGCACAACCAAGGGCGATGGGCACGATGTTGTCGTATTTGGTGAAGGCCTCAATATTTTTTTCCAGCATATCGCGGGTTCGAATGATCTTGTTGATCTGGCGTTCATCCCACCAAGCGGAGCGTTCTGAATCTTCGCGCCGGGTTTCCATGCGGCGTAGTACGGCCGCATCCAGCATGCCGTGAACCGCGGCCTCTTGTTGCAAAACCCGGTGGCGCGCGGTGATATCCTTTGGATACAGGCGGTTTGCGGCCTTTAAATCATCCAGATACTGACAAATCAGCTTTGATTCAATCATCACCAACCCATCATCGGTAACCAAAGTGGGGATTTTGTCCAGCGGGTTGATGGCGGGCAAATTTGCTTCTTTGGTGCGCGCAGGAATGTGTTCCAGAGTGTCAGCCAGACCCAGTTCCAAAGCAACAATATGCACCATGCGAACATAGGGTGACGTTGGGGATTGATAGAATTTCATGGGCGTAATGCTCCCTGAGGGCGGTTGTTATTTGAAGGGCTTGATGCCCGATTATAAAGATAGATCAGAAATTATCTTTGCGCAGACGGGTTTGGGTAAACACGTCCAGGGCATCAGAATCGATCATGCCAACGGCCTTTTTAAGGGCAGGATTATCAGACCGGAGGAAGGGATTGGTCATGCGTTCATCGCCCAGCAAGGATGGGATGGTGGGAATGTCCTTGGCGCGCATGTCATCCACCTTTGCGGCCCGGGCCTGAAGGTCCTGATTGTCAGGCTCAATGGTCAGGGCAAACCGGGCATTGGCCTGGGTGTATTCGTGGGCGCAATAAATCTCTGCGTCATCGGGCAGGGTGGAAAATTTGGAAAGGGCCACCCACATTTGATCGGCGGTGCCCTCAGACAGGCGGCCACAGCCCATGGCAAACAGGGTGTCGCCGCAGAACAATGCCTTGGCATTGCCAAACCAATACATGATGTGGCCCAACGTGTGCCCGGTGACGTCAAAGACATCGGCCCGTTCATCACCCAGATCAAAGACATCGCCATCGCCCACGGCAATATCAATGCCGGGGATGCGGGCCTGATCCGCCACGGAGCCAACAACCGTGCAGCCAAACTTTTCTTTCACTTCCAGATTGCCGCCGGTGTGATCGCCGTGATGGTGGGTGTTTAGAATGTGGGTGGGGTGCAGCCCCAGTTCCATGCATTTAGAAATGACCGGTTCCGCATCTGCTGGATCAATGACAGCGACCGCATTGCTTGATGGTTCGCGCGCAATCCAGATGTAATTATCCGTGCGCACCGGAAGGCGGTGAATTTCAAGCATGACGGGCGAATCCTTTAATTCCTGATTTCAGGCCCGCGAAGATAGCATTCCCCGGGCAGATCGCCAATGCTGCTGTGCAGGCACACATGTGGTAATCTTGGCCTATGTGGACGGATGTTGTTGATCTCAGGGATTTTTATGCGTCAACCCTTGGCCGGGTGGCGGCGCGCGCGGTGCGGGGCTGTATTGGCGACCTTTGGCCCGATGTTGGGGGCATGCGCGTTTTGGGCCTTGGCTATGCGCTGCCTTATCTGCGGTTCAAATCAGAGCCTTCTGGTGCGCCCGAGCGGGTGATTGCCGCCATGCCAGCGGCGCAGGGGATTATTCATTGGCCAAAATCCGGGCCGAACCAGACGGTGTTGGTCGAGGAAGAAGAACTGCCCTTTGCCGATAATTCCATGGACCGGATCGTGTTGGTCCATGCGGTTGAAAATTCCGAACACTTGCGGCTTTTGTTGCGAGAGGTCTGGCGGGTCTTGACCGATTCTGGCCGCTTGATCGTGGTCGTGCCCAATCGCTCTGGCCTGTGGGCATTGTCGGAACGCACGCCCTTTGGCCATGGTCGTCCCTTTACGGCGACCCAACTTTCCAGGCTTTTGCGCGACAGCCTGTTTACCCCAACCAACAGTGTGCGCGCCCTGTTTGTGCCGCCAGTGCGATCGCGCATGGTGTTGGGTGGTGCCGGGGTATGGGAGAAAATTGGCAACCGATGGTTCCCGCAATTGGCAGGCTTGCATGTGATGGAAGCCGGAAAACAGATTTATGCCCCAAACCCCGTTGGTGCCCGTGCCCGCAGAGGCGTTGTCCCGGCCCCGGCCAATACCGGGATGCACAGGGATACACAGAGATAATTCTTAACCGATCAGGAAAACGGCCTGAATAGCGAACAGGTTGGCGAGGGGGCTGGTGGGGCTGGTTTCGCGGTGTGATCCCGATGCCCGGACAGAAAAACACCGCTCAATGGTGATGTTCATTTCATCGGCCAGCGCCACAAAATCCTTGATGGTGCAGGGGTGAATATTGGCCGTGTTATGCCAGCTTTCTTCACCGCCCTTGCCAAAGGGCACGCGCCCGCAAAAGGCAAAATTCATCCGGTTGCGCCAATAACCGCTGTTGGGAATGGCGATCACGGCATGGCGGCCAATGCGCAACAGGGTTTCCAGCATGGCTTTGGGATCATGGACGGCCTGGAGGGTTTGGCTTAGCACCACGCAGTCGAACGCGTCCGATGGGTAATCGCGAAGGTCGACTTCTGCATCGCCCTGAATGACGGACAATCCCTGATCAAGACAGACCGATACCCGGTCGCGGTTAATCTCAATGCCCCGGGCATCGGCACCACGGGTATGGCGCAGGTGATACAACAGCGCACCATCCCCACAGCCGACATCGAGAACCCGTGCCCCTGTGGGCACCAGAGAGGCGATCAACTGGTGGTCAACGCGGCTGGTTTTGATGGTATCAGGGGTGGTCATGACGGATCGGCCCTTCCCAACCCACGGTGTTCGGCGGCGCCATCCAGAAACCCTGTGATCACCCGGTGATAATCGGGGATATCCAGCAGGAAGGAATCATGGCCCTGATCGGTTTCAACCTCGACGAAGCTGACATTGGCCCCGACGGCATTCAGAAACTTGACGATGGCCCGGCTTTCCGATGTCGGGAACATCCAGTCGCTGGTAAAGCTGATGACGGCAAACCGAACGGATGTACCGGCAAAGACATTGGTCAGTACCCCATCACCTTCATCGGCCAGATCAAAATAATCCATGGCCCGGGTGATATAGAGATAGGAATTGGCATCGAAACGGTCGACGAAGGTAATGCCCTGGTGGCGCAAATAACTTTCGACCTGAAAATCGGCCTCAAACCCATAGGTCACGCGGTCGCGTTCTTGCAGGCTGCGCCCGAATTTACGGGTCAGTGCCGTTTCTGAAAGATAGGTGATATGCGCCCCCATGCGGGCGACGGAAAGCCCACGGTGGGGGACTTTGCCTTCTTCAAGATAGCGCCCCTGACACCAATCAGGATCGGCCATCACCGCCTGGCGACCCACTTCATGATAGGCAATGTTTTGCGCAGATGTGCGCGCAGCAGCGGCAATGGGGATGATCGAAAACACCTGTTCGGGGAACCGCGCGGCCCAAACCAGCGCCAGCATGCCGCCCATGGAACCACCGACGACCGAAAACAACTGATCAATCCCTAAATGATCAATCAAAAGCTTTTGCGTGTTGACCATGTCTCCGATGGTAATAACGGGAAAATCCAGCCCCCAGGGCTTGCCGGTTTCTGGATTGATGTCTTTGGGCCCGGTGGTGCCCATGCAGCCACCCAATACATTGGGGCAGATCAGAAAATAGCGTTCCGTATCCAAAGGCAGGCCCGGGCCAACCATGGTGTGCCACCAGCCCGGCTTGTCGTATGGGTTTATGCCGGTGACGTATTGGTCTCCGGTCAGCGCATGGCAAAGCAGGATGGCGTTTGATTTATCGGCATTCAGGGTGCCGTGGGTGGTGTAGGAAATGGTGATCGGGCCAAGGGTTGCACCGGAATCAAGGGCAAGCGGCGTGTCTTGCGCAAGGGTGACCGAAATCGCACTTGCGGCTGGTTGCGCAGAAGACGCGCCATTTTTTTTATCTTGGTCGTCTGTTTTCGCCATGTTTTGCCGGGGTTCGCCGTTTCCTGCCAGATTTTCCCATTTATGGGCTGACGGTCCACCTAAAAATATAGTCTGAAAGGACGTGATTGCTAAGGATGATCGGGGGTTCTGTCAACGTTTTCTTTGATTTTATAGGCTCTTGCCGCTAAAACTAGCGGCCTGTTTCCGGACCCCGCCGTGACCTATCCGGCGGGGTTAGGTATTTTGGATAAAGAAAATGAGCGATGAAAAACTGACCCTTGCGGACCTGCGCAGTGATGTTGACCGGCTAGACGATTCCTTGATCGAATTGCTGGCGTCTCGTGCGCGATTGGTTGCCGAAATCGGTTCCATCAAAGGGGCCGATGGCGGACCTGTGCTCCGGCCCGGGCGTGAAGCATCGCTTTTGCGCCGTCTTGTGGCCGAAGCCGGGCCAGAACTTGACGGGATGACCGTCGTTCGTATTTGGCGGGAAATTGTTTCTTCTGCCGTTCGTCAACAAGGCCCGTTTTCCGTGGCGATATCAGCACCCGAGGGTGAGCCCAGTTGCTGGGCACTGGCCCGGGCCCATTATGGCGCGGCAACGCCCATGACCGCCCATGGCGGGGCATCCCAGGTGATCAGTACGGTTGCACAGGAAAAAGCCACGGTCGGTGTGGTCCCGTTTCCGGGCCCCGACGAAGACAAACCGTGGTGGCCATGGATTATGGCTGAAGGCCAACCGCGCATTGTTGCCCGCCTGCCCGTGGCACCGGGGCTTGTGCCGCCGGAAGGCTGCGCTTCGGGGCTGGCACTGGCGTGCATGGCACCGGAACCTTCTGGTTCTGACAGCAGCTTTATCGCCGTGGAAACCGCGCGTACCTTAAGCCGGACCCGGGTTGCGAATGATTTTAAAAAATCCGGCTTTGATGTTCTGTTTTCTGCCACCGGCCCCCATGACGAAGCAGCAAAGCACGACTATTTTCTGATTGAGGTTGATGGATTTTTCAATGATGGCGCATCAGAACTTGATGCCCTTGTTGAAAACTTTGGCGATGACCTGTTCCACACCACGGTGATTGGTACGGCGGCATTGCCGCTTGCCCTTAAAAAAGGGCCGGGATCATGACCGGCAATGGACCCCTGATCCCATGTGCGGGCATTTTAGACATTGATGCCTATCAAGGCGGATTATCAGAAATCGAAGGCCGCGCCAACGTGATCAAGCTTTCGTCAAACGAAGGCGCCCTTGGCCCGTCGCCCAAGGCGCTGGAAGCCTATAGGGCTGCCGGGGAAAATGTTGCGCGCTATCCTGATGGTTCCGCTATGGCACTGCGTACCGCAATTGGGGCGCGCTTTGGCCTTGATCCCGCACGTATTGTTTGTGGCGCGGGTTCCGATGAAATTCTGGGGCTTTTGGCCCGGGGCTATGCCGGTGCCGGCGATGAGGTGATTTATTCCCAGCATGGGTTTTTGATGTACCCCATTGCCGCCAAAGCCGTTGGTGCAACGCCGGTCAAGGTTGCAGAAAAAAATCTCTGTGCCGATATCGAAGGCATGATCAAGGCTGCCCAAGACAAGACAAAGATCGTTTATCTTGCCAATCCCAATAATCCGACGGGCAGTGTTCTATCAGGCGATGAACTGCGCGCACTCCGCAAGGGGCTGCCATCACAGGTGCTTTTGGTGATTGATGCGGCTTACGCCGAATACGTCACCGATGATGCGTATGAAGCCGGTGCTGCTTTGGTCGATGAATTTGATAACGTCATCATGACCCGGACGTTTTCAAAGATTTTTGGCCTTGGCGGGTTGCGCCTTGGCTGGGCCTATGGGCCAGCCAAGGTGATTGATATCCTTAATCGCCTGCGCATGCCCTTTAATGTCTCCAGCATTGCACAAGCCACCGGCATCGCTGCGTTGGAAGACAAGGCCCACACCGACAAAGCCTGTGCTTTGAATTCAGAACTGCTGGCGTCCTTCTCTGCTGCTCTGCGTGATGGGGGAATAGAGGTGGTGCCGAGTGCCGGAAATTTTGTGCTAGCCCGCTTCCCCGGTGGCGTGGCGCAGGCAGAAGCGGCGGATGTTGCTTTGCAAGAAAATGATATTCTGGTGCGGCGCATGGGGGGCTATGGTTTGCCGGACAGTTTGCGCATTACCATTGGTCTTGGTGCGCAAATGGATAAAGTCGCCCGTGTGCTTGCGGATTTTATGAAGGGGGAGGGCCATAAAAATGGCTGATACGAAAAATTTTACCCCCGATTCGTTCCCTCCCGAACATTTTGGACGCGTTGCCATTATTGGCCTTGGCCTAATCGGGTCATCGCTGGCTCGTGGGCTAAAAGCGGCAGGCGCGGTGTCAGAAATTGTCGGTCATGCCCGCAGTGCAGCAACACGGGACAAGGCACTGGAATTGGGCTTTGTCGATCGCGTTGAAACGTTGCCCGAAGATGCGGCCAAAGATGCAGACATTGTGGTGATTGCGGCCCCGGTCGGGGTGACGGCAGATATCGTCAAGGCCATCGCTGCCAACCTGAAGCCCGGTGCCATTGTCACCGATGTTGGTTCGGTCAAAGAAGCAGTGGTCACGGCGTGCGCGCCCCATATTCCCGCTGGCGTTCATCTGGTGCCAGGACACCCGGTGGCGGGCACAGAAGAATCTGGTCCAGAATCAGGCTTTGCGGAATTATTTCAACAGCGCTGGTGCATCCTGACCCCGCCAGAGGGTACGGACGATGCGGCGGTTGCCCATATCAGCGATATGTGGCGTGCGGTGGGTTCCCAGGTGGATATCATGGCCCCCAATCACCATGACATGGTGTTGGCCATCACCTCTCATCTGCCCCATCTTATTGCCTTCACCATTGTTGGCACGGCGACGGAGCTTGAAAACCAGCTGCAAAAAGAAGTCATCAAATTCGCCGCTGGTGGGTTCCGGGATTTCACCCGGATCGCAGCTTCAGACCCGGTGATGTGGCGCGATATTTTTCTTGCCAACAAGGATGCGGTTCTGGAAATGCTGGGCCGGTTTGACGAAGACCTGACGGCCTTGCAACGGGCGATCCGGTATGGGGATGGCGATGCGCTGGAAGAAATGTTTGCGCGCACCCGCGACATTCGCCGCTCTATCGTCGATGCGGGCCAAGCCTAGGCCAATTACCACCTGATTTTCGGAATGCGGAACAATCTGGCCGGGCCAACATAAAGCGCGCGGTTCTGGATGGTCATGGGAATTCGGATCTCGACCGGTTTGTCCGGTGCGGGGCGTCGGGCCATCATGGTCAACACCAGTTTAATCCCCTCAGCTGATCGGGCCCGAATGACCCCGGCCGCGACAAGGGCATCGACGGTCTGTTCATGGCCTGTAATTCTGGCAGCAAGGGATGCTTCGGGTTGCAACCGGTCATCCAGTGAAAACGTACCCGATGCAGCCATCGTGGCAGGCCCCCATTCAAGATCGAGCTTCTTGATCTCCAAGGTGCCACCACCGCGACTCCAGCGTCCCAAACGGACCCGATCAATGGGCGTGGGCAGGCTGCCCAACACCATGATCTCAGTGCTTAGTTTCTTGATGCTGGGACTGAGGAACTTTCCAGCCGCTTTTGGAAGGGTGACATTGTCGATATCAAAAATAATCCCCGCAGACGGTTCGGTGGGGTCCTGATTTTGGGCCTTATAGTGAAATAATTGTATCCGGGCCTGATCGGCTGTGATGGTTTGTTTGGTGACGGCCTCCCTGATCTTCAGGATTTTAGGCGTGATCTGGAACATGTCCGGTGCGCCATTGGTGCCCCTGACTATTCGTCCGCTGGCATGGGTGGCGGTGATTTCAAGATCAAGCGGCATGCGGGCCGCATGGACCCGCACCCGATGCGTCCCGGCCAGGTCAAAGCGAATGTTTGAGGTTTGCCATGGGGCCAGTTGCGCGCGAATTTTTTCTGCCTGCCAGTCCCATGGTCCCCGGGGGCCACTTCCGGCAAGACGAATGCCTGTCAGGTGGACTTCGAAGGCTGTTGGAAACCCGGTAATTTTCATGGTCTTGGCACTGAAATGCCCACCATCGGCAGCCAAATCGGTGGCCATGGCGATGATATTTTCGCGCACCATTGTGGCGCCTGCAAACCATAAACCCGTTATGGTCGCGACCAGAAACAGGAACAGCGAAAATGCCCAAAGGGCGGCCCGGGAACAGAGGCGGTTTGTCCAAATAATGCGTGTTGTCGGCTCAATCATAGGGGACAGGCTTACATGTTGGTGACGTTGAGGGGAAGTTGCTAGATAAGTATGGCAGAAAAGTGGCTCAAGTCAGCGTCCCATGTCAGTATTGAGTCATTGTTAAAAGAAGTGTCGGAAACGTAATGGCAAAACGCGATATGTGGGTTTTTGGGTACGGGTCCTTGATGTGGGACCCGGGATTCCCATGGCTGGAACGCAAGCCAGCCATGTTGCGTGGCTATCATCGGGCGATGTGCATCTATTCCTATGTCTGGCGCGGCACTATGGCCAGGCCGGGGCTGGTGCTGGGGCTTGACCGGGGTGGCACGTGTCGGGGCATTGCATTTCGGGTGGCAGGCGATGTGTCGGCACTGGTGATCAAGCATCTGGACAAGCGCGAACGGGTGACAGAGGTCTATAAACGCCGCACCCTGCCAGTGACGCTGGAAACCCCAAAGGGGGGGCCAGCAGAGAAAAAACCGGTTCCCGCAGTTGCCTATATTGCAGACCGCCAACATGGCCAATATGCCGGAAAGCTGGCAGATGAAGATGCCGCGCGCTTAATCCGCCAAGGCCAAGGCCGGGGCGGGGCGAACATTCATTATCTGGAAAACACCGTGCAACACCTCGATGAATTGGGCATTCCCGATGGCCCCATCCACGAACTCTATCGCTATATTCGGGGTGGTTCCTAGACCAGAGTGTCTAGCCGCATTTAGAATGCCCACAGGAAACGCAGAGATCGCAGCCTTCTTGGCGGACCATGCTGGCTTCGCCGCATTTGGGGCACTGGGCAAGCATCAAGGGCTCACCGCCAACGACCTTTTGGGTTTTTTGTGCTTCAAGTTCCCGGACCTGTTTAGCGATGTCTTCTTTGCCCTGAATGAACCCGATATCGATCAGGTGGCTTTCGATGACATTGCCGATGGCGGCCAGCAGGGAGGGAACGTAATGCCCATCCATCCATTGCCCGCCGCGCGGGTCAAACACGGCTTTTAATTCTTCCACCACGAAAGAAACATCGCCACCGCGACGGAACACGGCAGAAATCATCCGGGTCAGGGCGACGGTCCAGGCGAAATGATCCATGTTTTTGGAATTGATGAAAATCTCAAACGGCCGCCTGCGCCCATCCTGAATGACATCATTAACGGTGATGTAAATGGCGTGGTTGGTTTCCGGCCATTTCAGTTTGTAGGTCTTGCCGGGCAATTCTTCGGGCCGGTCCAGGGGCTGGGTCATGTAAACGACACCAGATTCAAATTCATCGCCATGGCGCGCGGGTGGCGGATCAAGGGGCAATTCTTCCTGGGTGTCTTGTTCTGATGCCTCGTCCGTGGTTTCCAGAACGGCCCCGGTGATGTCGTTGGGTCGGTATGTGGTGCAGCCCTTGCACCCGGCTTCATAGGCCTGAATATAGACATCCTTGAACGTATCAAAATCAATTTCGGCCGGGACATTGATGGTTTTGGAAATGGAACTGTCGACGAATTTCTGAACCGTTGCCTGCATGACCACATGATCGGTGGGCGACAGGCGTTGGGCATCGACAAAATAATCGGGCAGTGGTGCGGTTTCCCCAAAGGTGCGCCGGTACAGGCGATAGGCGTAATCCGATACTTCTTCGCTGCGCCGTGAGCCATCGGGCTGCAAGACATTGCGGCGATAGGAAAAGGCAAACACCGGTTCCAGACCTGAAGAAATGTTATCGGCAAACAGCGATATGGTTCCTGTCGGTGCAATGGAGGTCAAAAGTGCGTTGCGGATGCCATGTTTGGCGATGGCGTCGCGCACGTCTTCATCCAGCCCCTGAATGGTTGCGCCGCTGAGATAGGCGTCTTGATCATAGCGTTCAAACGCGCCTTTCTCAGCTGCCAGTTCTGTTGATGCCA
>Ga0209558_1002540_pt1 | contig 11861 bp, 10 predicted proteins | sample SaaInlV_150m_DNA_3_FD_184674 | JGI IMG/M metagenome (GOLD analysis project Ga0209558, IMG submission 184674) | Marine microbial communities from expanding oxygen minimum zones in the Saanich Inlet - Saanich Inlet SI074_LV_120m_DNA (SPAdes) (version 2) | ecosystem: Environmental > Aquatic >...
GCTTCGAGTGTGGTGTCGTTAATAGGAGATGAAGCGGAGGTACTACGGGAAGGGAAAGGGGATCTGAGTTTCTTTGCGGATGAAGGCTAGAGAGTAGATCTGGTGGAGCGCCACTCTCCGAAACCTATTTCACTTATCTCGGTCTGCAAATTAATTCGCGACCAGATATAGTAAAGTAGCGCCTATCAAGTTGCTGAATCGGACTCATCAAACTGGCGCTGGGCCTGCGCGTTAGCTCAATAGATCCGGCCTGGGAATAGTCCCGCAGCGGATTGTTTAGTCAATTCTGCAGGACAGCAAATTGGCTAAACCCCCTCGGAATGGTACAGGACGTGCCAACATTCCCAGGCCGGACCGTCAGTTAACCCTTATCAGACTTCTCACTTTCACCCTCATCCTCACTTTCACCCTCACCCTCACCCTCACCCTTATCCTCACCTTCGTCAGTGCCTTCCTCCTCCTCCTCCTCTTCAAAATAATCCCCGTACAACTCCTTCAACGCCGGTGTCTCGGCCACATAAGCCCGCCACCCCTCCATCACCCCTTCGACATCGACACACTTCGAACAAGGCACCAGCATATTGTCCTGGTTGGTGCCAATATAACCCCGGTCATAACAAACCTTACACTTCTGTTTCGTCCGTTTCTCGGCGACGATCTCTCGGGCGCGGCCCAAGTGTTCGTCGGGCAGGCGCGGTATTTTTTCGCTCATTTTTTCCCCTTCGGTTGACAGGCGACCCCACAGGCCGTTTCATACAGGAAATGAATACTAAGTATAAAGGCATAAGGGCCATGCTCAAAGCCCTGTACTGCGTCTTCGCCATCGCCCCGGCCGACGCGCAAACCTCGTTTATCCCCTACGCCGAACGCAGCGAATTCTCCCTGGCCGCCGTCGGCGGGCTCGACACCGGACTCTACGGCTACGCGAATCCCGCATTACTCAACTATGTCGAAGGCATGGAGAACGCCTTCGCCTGGTCTACTGCGCCCGGCCGCTTCGCCCCAAGCAATCAATGGGGACTCTTCACCGCCTTGCCACATCTGGGTTTCGGCATGATCCGTCAAGAAGGGCACGGCCGCGCCACCAGCGAATATCGCTTGGGTTTCAGCCGCGGCGACCGCGGTTTCGGGATCGGTCTCGCAGCGGGTTGGGCCGGTGGAGAGACTCGCTTCTTCGAACGAGACAGCCACTTCGCGCTCGGCGGGTTTTGGCGCCCTTCCCCCCGGCTCTCGGCTGGAGCCACCCTGACCTCGACTTTCTCCCTCTCCGAACGCGAGGGGGCGTTTGATCTGGCATTGCGGCCTTTTAGCAGCGAGCACCTGACCTTCTTCGGCGATTACGCCAGCGCGATAACCGGCGCTAAAGACTTCTGGAGCGCAGGAGCCATCCTCGAACTCCGACCCGGTATAGCACTGACCGGCCGCTATTTCGACAACCGCACGATCAGCCTCGGCCTGCGCTTTGGGCTCGGTGCAGCCGACCTGCAGACGCAATCGCGCTTCGACCAGGACGGCGAGTACGCCTTCGCCACCTACGCCATCCGGCTCGGATCTCAACAGGGCAATGCCCTGCACACGCTATTCCCACCGCAACCGCGTTATTTGCAACTCGACTTACTCGGCTCGATCCGCCACCGCCGCTACGCCTTCTTCGACAAATCTCAAACCCTAGTCGAGCTTTTGACCCTGATCGAACGCGCCCGCCGCGATCCCGCGATCAAGGGCATCGCCATCAACGCCTCCGGCATGCGCGCCAATCCCGAGATGGCCTGGGAATTGCGCGAGAAACTGCGCCAGTTCCGCGCCTACGGCAAACGCATCGTCGTCTATATCGACCGCGTCGACATTTCCGGCTACCACTTCGCCTCCGTCGCCGACTACCTAGTACTAGATCCAGCCGGCATGATCGGGCTGCAAGGTTACCTCGCCGGCCAGACCTATTTCAAAGGCGCGCTGGACAAGTTAGGCATCGGCTTCGAAGAATGGCGTTTTTTCAAATACAAGTCGATGGCCGAAACGTATGCGCGCGACGCAATGTCCGACGGTGAGCGCGAACAACTGCAAGCCCTACTCGACGACTGGTATAACCTGGCCCGCGAAGAAATCAGCAAAGACCGCTCGTTACAACCCGCAGTCTTCGACCACCTCGTCGACGACACAACCGTCTTCCTGCCGCACGAGGCACTCAACGCGGGGCTAGTCGACCGCTTGGCCCGTTGGCACGAAATAGACGCGATAATAGAAGAGTTGGAGGTCGCCCCGCACACCCTGATATCGCCCACCTCCTACCCTCGCCCTATGAACCGACGCTGGGGCGCCCGTAAAAAAGTGGCTATCGTTTACGCACTAGGCGTCTGCGCTATGGACACCGGCCTGCACGCCCGCACCCTCGTCGACGATATCGCCGAGGCCTGCGATGAAGCCGATGCCGTGGTTTTGCGCGTCGATTCACCTGGCGGAGACGTGCTGCCCTCAGACTTGGTCGCCGCCGCCGTGCAAAAATGCCGTGGGCAAAAACCCGTCGTCGTCTCCCAGGGCTTTGTCGCCGCTTCGGGCGGTTATATGATTTCGATGTATGGCGATGCCATCGTCGCCGCTCCCAATACAATCACTGGTTCGATCGGCGTCATCGCCGGCTGGGCCTATAACAAGGGCCTAAAAGAAAAAATTGGCCTGAGCACCGACCACGTACAAGTGGGCCGCCACGCCGACCTACCCTTCGGCATGGCTCTGCCACTTATTGGCCTAAACCTACCCGACCGCAACCTCAGCAACGATGAAAAAAAACGGATGGAACATATCATCCGCGCGCTCTATGCTGATTTTGTCGCCAAAGTCGCCAGCGGTCGCGATAAATCTATCGACGAAATCGAGGCTATCGCACAAGGTCGGGTCTGGACTGGCCAACGAGCAGTGGAAATAGGCCTAGTCGATCGCCTCGGCGGTTTGGAGATCGCTATAAATATCGCCAAAGAAAAGGCCGGCCTGCCCGTCGACGAACCGGTCGACCTTATCGAACTTCCCCACTCGCAATTCTTCTCGCCTAACTTCCTGCAACCCAAACTCATCGGAGCCCGGACGCCGCAAAACCCGCAACTCGACTACTTGCAGTTTAGACTGCGCCACAATGGCCTGCCGCTATTAATGATACCACCCAACCACCTACCGGGGACCACCGGGCTCAACGGAGACCACACCTATGAATAAAGATGCCATAGACCTCTACGCCGACATGGGTGCCACCCCCGTGATCAACGCGCTCGGCAACCGCACCTTCCTCGGCGGCTCCGCCCCCACCCCGGAGATCCTCGCGGCCATGCAACTGGCCGGCCGCTACTACGTTGACATGGACGAGCTCTTGCAGAGCACCGGCCGCATCGTCGCCGAAATGATCCAAGCCGAAGCGGCGCTGATCACCCCGGGGTGTGCCGCCGCCCTGGTCCTGGGCACCTCCGCTTGCATCACCGGCACCGACCCCAATAAGATGGCCCGCCTGCCCAACGCCACCGGCCTAAAAAACGAAGTGGTCATACAAAGAGCCCAACGCTACAAATACGACCGCGTCGTGCGCTTGCCCGGCACCACCCTTATCGAAGCGGGTAACGAAGCCGGCACCACAGCCGAGCAACTCGCCCGAGCCATAAACGACGATACCGCCGCCGTGCTCTATCCGATGATCGACAACTCGGCCAATATCCTCTCCGTCGAAGAGACGATCCGCATCGCCCACGAACACAACGCACCGGTCATCGTCGACGCCGCCTTCGACGTCTACCCCTTAGAAGGCTTTAGCAAATACACCGCGATGGGCGCGGACCTGGTCGGCTACGGCGCCAAATACTTCGGTGCCCCAAACTCATCGGGCATCCTCTGCGGCCGCAAAGACCTCATTGAAGCAGCCCACCTGCACAGCTTCGCCTGCTTCGAAACCCGCGAACTGCCCGGCGTCGGCCGCCCGCTAAAAATCGACCGGCAGGAGGTCGTCGGCGTGGTCGTCGCCCTGCGCCGCTGGCTCTCCATGGACCACGACGTCCGCCACCAGCAAGCTGCACTTCGCGCGGACAACCTGCGCCGACAATTGGGCGAACGGCCCAAAGCAGCGATCTCCAGTGACGATTCACCAACGCTCACGCTCACGCTCGACGAAAAAGTCCTCGGCCAGACTTCCGCAGAAATAGAAACCGCGTTGCGCGATGGCAATCCCTCTATCTGGATGGAAGCCACCCCCGGCCAACTGCATTTCCATATGCACACCGTGCAAGACGGCGACGAGGAACTGTTGGCGAAACGCATAAGCGAAGTCTTGGCTTAGGGACCATTTCGCCATGACGGATCCTTTCACAGGAAGTACAATCCGCGGACTACACCTCGGAGCCTCGAAGGGCATATCCCATAACGGACCGTCCACCGCACTACCATGCACTGCACTCTAAGGAGCTCGCCCTTATGTCTTTTCAAATCTTCGACTACCGCAACGAAGACCACATAAAAAACCTGCTCGTCACCCCCAACATTCGCTCCCGCTTCCTGCGCATGGAACCCGGACAAGTCGCCGGCCGCCACAGCCACGACCTCGGCCACGAGATCTTCCTCATCCTCCAAGGCAGTTGCATTTTCGACATCGGAGGCGAGGAACAGGAACTACACGCCGGCCAACTCTGCCTGACTCTGCCCGACGAGATCCATCAGGTGCGCGTCACCAGCGATGAGCCGATGATCATGTATCTGTCGGTCACCCCGCATATCCAACCCACGCACACCGGCCGCGACCCCGACGGCACCCGCCACCCAACCGCCTTCCAACCCTCCAGTTCCTACGACGTCGAGACCGACAGCGAAACGCCGGTCGACGAGTTAATCGACACATTCGTCGACGCAGCCAGCGCCTTTGCCCAGGCCGCACGCTACAACGCGGACTTGCAAATAAAATACAAAGGCCAGCTCAAAGCGGCGCTCGCCGACGGCGACGAAGAAAAAGCCGGCGCGATCCGCGAGCAGATGTGGCAAGGCGTCTACCAAAGCCACAAAACAATCACCGCAATGGACGAACTCTGGAACGATCTAACCCCACGCGCAGGAAAGGTAGGTTAATATGGCCCCCCTCCGCATCGGCATCATCGGCAGCGGCGCGATCGCGCAAGTCCACCACCTGCCCAACCTCGCCATACTCAAAGACCTATTCTCGGTCGAAATGCTCTGCGATCTCTCTCCGCAGCTCGCACAAACCGTCGCCGGAGAATACCACGTGCCGCGCCACACCGGCGACTGGCGCGAATTGCTCGCCGCTGATTTAGACGCGGTGATCCTCTGCCACACCGACCCCAAGACCGAAATCGCCGTCGCCGCCTTCGCCGAAGGCAAACACGTCTTCATCGAAAAACCGATCTGCTTCTCGTTGCAGGAAGCCGATAAAATCATCGCCGCGCAACAGGCCGCTGGCACCGTCGGCCAAGCCGGGTATATGAAGGTCTACGACCCGGCCTTCGAAGCTGCCGAGTGCGAGGCGCAAAGCATGGGCCCAATCCGCTTCGTGCAGATCCACCATCTGCACACCAATAACTCACATCACTTAGCGCACTTCCGCCTGCACCGCTCGGACCCTGCCGACCTGCCCGCCGCCGAAGTCGAAAAAACCCGCGCCGCGCGCGAGGCCGCCATACGCGAAGCCATCGGCGAAGTGCCCGACGACATCAAAAGCGCCTTCGGCCATCTCTCCGGCAGCATGATCCATGATCTCTACGGCCTCCGGCACCTGATGGGGGTGCCGGAAAAAGTCGTCAGCACCGAGATCTGGTACGACGGCTGGGGTATCAGCACCATCCTCGCCTATGCTGGCGGCGCGCGCTGTTCAGCCACCTGGGTCGAGTTGAAAGACGTGCGCGACTTCAAAGAAACCCTCGAAGTCTGCGGCGACGACCGCCGCATATTGCTTTCGTACCCGACCGGTTTTTCGCGCGGCATCCTCTCGACCCTTGAAGTGCAGACTCTCGATTCGACCGGTGAAGCCATCACACAACGCCCAGCCATCGCCTGGGAAAGCGCCTTCGTACGCGAGCTAAGGCACTTCCACGACTGCATTACGGAAAATAAGACGCCGCGTACCCCCCTAGACGAAGCACGCCACGATATCGCCCTGGTTATCGACATTATCAAGGCCTATTTAAATCGCTGAGAAAGGCCCACACCATGCTACCACACCACCTAAGCCCGACACAAATCCAATTCTTCCAAACCTTCGGCTACCTCGGCCTACCCGGCCTGCTCGCCGACCGTGCACAAGAGATCATCGCCGCCTTCGAAGACATCTGGCAGGAACACGGCGGCGGCCACAACGGCCAACCGCACGACGGCCAAGCTCGCTCCTGTATCGTGCCCTTCATCGACCAACACGAAACACTCTGCTCCCTGCTCGACGACGAGCGCATCCTCGGCATCGCCAAACCGCTGATAGGCGACGACTTCAATTATATGGGTAGCGACGGCAACTACTATGTGGGCGACACGCAATGGCATTCCGACGGCTGGAAATCCGCTGCCGACCCGGTGCATATCAAAATTGCGCTCTACCTCGACCCGCTCACCCGCGACACCGGCGCGCTGCGGGTGATCCCCGGCAGCCAGCGCGAAGGTGAGGGTTATGCCGGTGCCTTGCAGGAGAATGCCCGCCAAAGCAAAGACCAGTGGGGCATCTCTGGCGCCGACGTGCCCGCCATGGCCCTCGAAACGCAAGCCGGGGACGTCGTATGTTTCAACCACAACACCAAGCACGCGGCCTTCGGCGGCGGCGGGCGCCGCCGGATGTTTACTATCAACCTCTGCCAGCGCTACCCCGAAGACCGCCTGCAGGAACTGCGCGATTATATCGCCGGCTCCGCGCGTTTCTGGTTCGAGCGCAAATACGGCGAGAAGATGATCGCCACCGCCGGCCCCGAGCGCATGGTGCACCTCGAACAGCCCATGGCCAATGACGGCGACCTAGTCGAGCTCGCCCGCAAGGCACGCGAGGAAATGCCCGAACCTTCACGCGGTTGAGCACCTCATTAGCGCTAGGCTAGCACACAACTCAACTGCCAAGAACAAAAAGAGCCGGCCTCTGCTGAGGCCGGCTCCCACGAAGAACTCAATTTACTGCTTCAATCCTCCAAATCCGCCCACGCCCCCTTGGCCAGCAGCCCGCCATCGACACTGACACTCTCTCCGGTCATAAACGAGGCTTTGTCGCTGGCCAGAAACAATACCGCATTGGCGATATCCGCGGGTTGGCCGTAGCGCCGCAGCGGATGGATCTTGGCATAACCTTCCTCGAACTCCTTGCGATCCTGCCCCAAGGCCTCGACCAACTCGTCGACCAATGGCGTGTCGATACCGCCGGGATTCACCGCCAAAACCCTGATTCCGTATTTTGCGTACTCCAACGCCAACTGCCGCGTCAACGAGAGTATGCCGCCCTTGCTCGCCGCATAGGCCGATACACCTAACGCCGACTGCACCCCCTGCACACTCGCCGTATTGATGATCACGCCCGCACGGCGTTCCATCATGCCCGGCAGGCAATGGCGGGCCATCAGGAAATGGCTTTTCAAGTTGACGCCAATAATACGGTCCCACATCTCCACCGGTAGCTCGTGCGCCGGCAGATAACTCGACACGGGCTGGATACCGACATTATTGCACAATACATCAACCCCCCCCAAATCGCCGACAATCTGCCCCACCGTATCCCGGCAAATATCATCTTGCGACACATCGGCGTTAAAATAACGTATCTCACCAGCCAGCCCCTCGCCCTCGGCCGCGATCGAAGCTCCAGCCTCCGCGTCGACATCCAATGCGGCGACCCGCGCCCCCTCACCGGCAAAAGCCCGCGAGATCCCGGCGCCGATGCCCTTGGCTCCACCGGTGACGATCACTATTTTACCATCAAACGCTCCCATTACACACTCCTTTATATATTGTATAAATACCGTATTATTCAGCAGAACGATATTAAACCTATATACGGCGCGTCAAGTCGCCACCGGTAACCCTACTATGCCCACAATCCTCCGCATCGCACTGCTCGCCGTCTACATTATCACCACAACCGGTACCGCCCAAGAGCTCACCCCCACCGTCGATCTCAACTTGCAACCCGTCACCATCGAGATCCCCGAGCGCTTCCGCGCCCAACTCGGCGATGAGAACCTCACACTCAATTTGCCGCCCGGCTTCAGCGCCCGTGTCTTTGCCGCCGACGGCCTTTTCGGCCCTCGCTTTATGGCTTTCGATGACGAGGGTGTGTTGCACGTGGCCAATATGCGCGTGCCCGGCGAAAACAAAGGACAGATCGTCGCCCTACCCGACCGCGACAAGGACGGCGTCGCCGACGAGCGCGTCGTCGTCGCCAACGGTTTCCGCCGCATCCACAGCTTGGCCTTTTATAAAGGCGACCTCTACGCCGCCGACAACCACCAACTCGTCCGCCTCATTGACGAAAACAACGATGGTTTTTACGAGCGTCGCGATCTGTTGGCCGTATTACCCTCCTCCGACGACGTCTACCAGGGCCGCAAACCCGGCGACGAAACCCCAGCACCAGTCGAAGATATTCACCCGACCCGCACCCTCGCCTTCGACGAGGTCAATCAACGAATTTACGTATCCGTCGGCTCGACTTGTGATCTTTGCCGCGAGGTCGACCCCGAGCGGGCGACCGTGCTCGCCTTTGACCTCGACGGGGCCAACCGTCGCATCTACGCCAGCGGCCTGCGCAACGCCACCGGCCTCGCCCTGCACCCGCAGACCAATGAATTGTGGGTCACGGTCAACGGCCACGACCGCCAGGGCAACACCTTGCCGCCGGAAACCGTCTATATCGCCCGCAATGGATCATTCCACGGCTGGCCCTTCGCCTACGCCGGCCGGACGCTCGTCGATTTCAACGTCCCGGCCTATAAAGCCGTCTTACCGCTGACCGACGCCGACCGCGCCCTCGTGCGCACCATGCCCGATCCCATCGCCGTAGCCCCAGCACGCCTGGCACCGATGGCCATCCACTTCAACACCGGCCGAACCTTCCCCGCCCGCTACCGCGACGCAGCCTTCGTGGTCTTCCGCGCCGGCCACAACGCCGCCGTACCCGGCTGGAAAGTCGTTACCCTCTTCAGCGAACCCGACGGCTCCGACGCTCGCTTGGCTGATTTTCTCACCGGCCTTGGATCTATCCCGGAAACCGGCCGCGGCGTCTGGGGCACGCCGGTCGGCCTGGCACAGGATACTGCCGGCCATCTCTACCTTTCCACCGATTTCGTGCACCACACCGTTTTGCGCATCGAAGCGCCGGTCGTAAAAACCGCCGTCGGCGCATCCGCCACCGGCCCCGAGGCCTACGCGCTCGCACAGAATAAACCGAATCCCTTCAACGCGCAAACACAGATCGGCTATCGCCTACCCGGAGCCACGCGCGTAACGCTGACCCTCTACAACGCGCAGGGCCAAAGCGTGCGTCAACTCAAAAATGCCTTCGAATCGGCGGGAGCCTATACTGCGATATGGGATGGGGAAAACAATCGTGGCCAGCGCGTAGCCAGCGGACTCTACTTCTACCGTCTGCAGACCGCCTATGGCGTCTTGACGCGACGGCTGATCCTGCTCAAGTAGCCTTTTTCAACTTAAAGAAAAAGGCCCTCTGACCCAGGACTTCGACCGGCATCAAGCGCTCGAGGTAGAGCATCTTCGCCTCACGCAGCGCCAACTCCAGGGTCTTGCGTTCGCTCGTCAGTAACACCGCCGCGCCACCGCTCTTGAGCACCCGATCTACTTCGGACACAAAGCGCTCGTAAAGCGAACGCATCTCCCGCGGCTCGCCGACCTTCTTACCGAAGGGCAGATTACACACCACCCGGTCAACGCTACCGTCATCGAGCGGCAAGCTGCCCGCGTCCCATTCGCGCACTTCAATCGGTTTGTAGCGCGGCCCGATATTCGTGCGAGTCGCGGCGACGGCTTGGGCGCGGATATCCCCCCCCAAAAGCTGGCTATAACGGCCGTACTCACCACGTTCGATAAGGATCGTCCCGGCCCCGCACATCGGATCGAGAAAAACATCGCCGTCAGCCGGTTCCGCCAAACGTACCATCGCCCGGGCCAATGTCGGTCTGAGCGACGCCTCGATCTGCGCTTCCTTGTAGGTCCGGTGGCGCATCGTGCGGTCCGAAAGCCGCACCCCGACCAACAATTCACTACCCGCTTCCAAATCCCACACTTCGATCAGCGCGTCTTCGTCCAGCCGTTTCCACTTCGGAAAACGCCAGGAAACCGCCCGCTCCATCTCCTTGCGCATCTCCTTGCGCATATAGTGCTGCCGCCCCCCGTGCCGCTGGGCGACAACGCGGAAACTGATGCGTTTGACCTTTTTCGGCCGGGCCCGGCGATGCGCACTTACGGCCTCTTCAAAAAGCGGCGAATCGGCTACCAGTGCGCCAGCCTCCTCCAACCCCTCGCGTTCGGTCGACACCTTGCCGCGACCAACGAGCGCAAAAACATCCTCGGTCGTCGTCAATCCCAACAGCGCGGCCGGATCCCCGTCCCACGTAAAAAAGACGATACCCCGGCGGTGCCCACCCAGTTGCGCACCGAAGCGTTCGACGATCTCCTGCCCGGCAATTTCTTCCAAACCCGGTATGACAAACGCGTAAAATTCCACTCGACCTCATCTACTCGTATAAATCGTCGACATCCGCGGCGGCGAAATCCACCAGGAATCCCGCGATTTGTGCCCCGGCCTGTTGCAAACAACGCTTCCCCTTATCTGGCGTCGCCAGATGCGGGTTGCCGATGCCTGTATCGGCCGTCGCCCGCGTCCAATCGCGCTGGGTCCAGACCCACCCCTCCTTGAGCGCGGAAATATTGAACTTGTGCTCGTACCCGTCCCCAGCTTCAGACAATGGCAACACCCAATCCGGACGCAAGTACTGCATCATACTCGTCTCCATCTCATCGGCGTGGTCGCCGTCCTCGACGAAGAGTCCGTCCGGCACGGTATTAAACCAATCCATACAGCAGATAAAAACCTCGTAGCGCGGCAATAATTCGCGTACCATCTGCTTGAAATCATTGCCGCCGTGGCCATTCATAATCAGCAGTTTCGGAATGCCCTGGTGCTCCAGCGCCTCGACCAAATCACCCAATATCGCCAATTGCGTCGAGGGGTTGAGGTTCAGATCGAGCTTGATATCGAGCTGCCCGGTATTCACCCCGAAGGGCACCGTCGGCAACACAACCACTTTGGCTTCGCGCTCCCAGGCGATGCGCGCCGCTTCGGCGGCGATCTCGTCACACTGCACCACATCAGTCGAATAGGGCAGATGGTAGTTGTGCGCTTCGGTCGCACCCCACGGCAAAACCGCTACCTCGTAGTCAGTCGCCTTGACCGTCTTCCAATTCGTCTCCGCAAGAATATAGGGTCTGCCGGCCATGAGCGCTCCTTTGTCTTTGGGCTTGAACCTGCACTCGAATTGTCTTTATATGCCACTACTATGCAATGGGCTTCCGCCATATCAATACAACCAGACGCCGCTTCGGCCCTCAGCGAAATTAAGCGCGCCATCGAGCGAACAGTTGCGCCAGGGCCAGACCGTACAATAAGCTCGACCCAGTCTACCCGAAACGCCAATCGCGGCCGATCTTTCAGCCAAAGGCCCTGGCGTACCAGTACTGCCTTCGGAGCCCACCTGGGATGGCGGGCGAGTTGGCGCAGGCCGCGAACTCTAAGAGTTCAGCGACATCAGCAAAGGGACTTTTCGAAAATCTCTACCCAGCACGAACCGATTACCTAGCGCCGCAAGCCTGCAAACAAGCGTTCAAATACCCCCGACTCTCCG
>Ga0209558_1002560_pt1 | contig 11817 bp, 11 predicted proteins | sample SaaInlV_150m_DNA_3_FD_184674 | JGI IMG/M metagenome (GOLD analysis project Ga0209558, IMG submission 184674) | Marine microbial communities from expanding oxygen minimum zones in the Saanich Inlet - Saanich Inlet SI074_LV_120m_DNA (SPAdes) (version 2) | ecosystem: Environmental > Aquatic >...
ACTTCTTTTGTTTTGGATCAACAGGACAATCACATTCATTGACTAGATCAAAACATGCATCCATAATATTTTCAAAATTTTCATAAATTATTTTACTACAACCATTATACCCATCTGATGTATTGTCGAACAAATGAATTGCCCCATTTTCAAAATATGCATCAATATCATTTGATTCTGATTTTGTTAAAATCTTACTTGCATTAACTAAAACGTGAGTTATTGTATGAATTTTTGAATCTGATATAATTGAATTTTTTACATCTGTTTTTATTTTTGTTGTAAATTCGAATGGAATAAAAATACTTGTACAGTAATGCTTAGAATTCCAATTAAAATCCTTCCAAGTGGATATTGAATTTCCATTAATTGTTTCAAATTTATCTGCTGTATCATTATAATTTCCTTTTAGATAACCTGTAATTGTTCTACTCATATCAATTAACCCATAACGTACAGTAATTTTTTTCATTTTAGACTTAATTTCTTTTTTAATTGATTTTTCTTCAGATATTTGTGTCAGTGATGTTTTAACAATTGGGATTGTTTTTTTCTGTAACTCCTCAGATTTTTTCAAATATGCATTTGCACCATTTTGAGTTTTAACTATTGATTCTACTTTATAATTTTGTTTGTTAAAATGATATATTCCATTTTGATGAAGTTGATAATATCCTGCAGGTACATCCCTGGTTCCAATTTTTTTAGAATTATGTAATATTGTAATCTCGCCAGATGCTCCTCTAAGATTCACACTGTTTGCAAATTCAAAGAATTTTGATTTATCTGATTCAATTGCTGCATGTTTTTCCATCCCCATTGCTACAATGTGTTTTTCTGAAATTATGGAATTATCCTTATTGATTTCAACATGATGATTTTGATTAAGATATGATGTAATATTTCGTGCAAAATAATGACATGTTGCATCTTCTGGATCAAATACACAAATTGCATATGATTTCTGACCTTTTCTTCCTGCACGTCCAATCCTTTGAACAAATGAATCATATTCATTTTTGAATGCAGAAATTACAACATCCACATTACCAATATCAATTCCTAATTCTAACGTAGGTGTACATGATAGAATATCTAATTCCCCTCCTTTCATTTGAGATTCATACAACTTTCTATCTTTTTGATCTAATCCTCCTCGATGAATCTGAATTCTAATTTCTTCATTTTTTGATTCCACATTTGATGCTAAAAATTCTGCATCATTGTGAGTATTACTAAAAACTAATTGTTTTGATTTTTTTTTGTGGCAAATTGATGATATCATTTCCATTGTAGTTCTTTGACCAAATTTTCTAGGCATAATGAAAAATTGATGCATATTTTGTTTTCTTTTAAAATCACTTTTGATGTATGAGAAAGAATTCACAGGTAGATCATACATATCTGAAAAAAATTCTTTTGAATTATCTAAGGTTGCAGAGGATCCTATTATTTGAAATTTCCCCATATAATTTTTCATTCTTTTTAATACTTGATACACATTGGAACCATGAAAACTTGTATAGGAATGTGCTTCATCCATTACAATTATTTTTGCATTTTTAAATAACTGATTCCATTTTTTATCTTGTAAAATTAAATGATAATTGATAAAATCAAAATTTGTTGCAAGAATGATTGATTTTTTATATGATTCTGTAATTATTTTGTCTTTGTATTGAGAACTTTGTCCTCCATGAATTGAATATGTGGAAATTATGTTGTTTAATTGACATTTTTCAATTAATTCTGAAATTTTTGATACCTGATCATCAATTAATGCATTTAATGGATAGACTAGTAAAACAAAAACTCCTTTAATTGGATTTTCTAATATTTTTTGTAAAATTGGAATGATGAATGCCTCTGTTTTTCCTGAACCTGTGGGTGCAGAAATAATTGAATTGTTTCCTTTTAGTATCGAGCGAATTGATTCTTCTTGAAATGGAAGTAATCCTGAAAATCCATATTTTTTTAAGCCTGATATAATTTTTTTTGATAAAATATCATTTAAATTTTCTAGGGGTATTTTTTTTGGTTCTAATGAAATCAATTTTTCATAATGAATGATTGCTAGTGTTTGATTTCTATGCCCTTCTACTAAATCATGTATTACTATGTCATTATCAATTTCTAATTTTGGTATTTTATTAATATCAAATAAAATACTCTCAGGTAATGTAGTTTTTAATTCTGTTATAATTTTTTTAGGTATTATTTTTTTGGTAATACTTCTTATTTCATCTGGAAAATATACGTCTGAACTTTCTGGACCCTTACAGTTATGTGGTTCATCTGTTCTTGCATCAAGTGGAATAAATTTTCCACTATCTGATTTAAATTCTTCATCCCAATAAATTTCTGAACCGCAACCCTTTGAACACTGTTTTGTTCTTCCTGAATAATTTACTCCATAACTTGGTTTTCTCGGAATTATTTTTTCTGGATTACATTTTGGGCATATCCATGGTGCAGCTAGATCTTTCAAATTTTTTGAAAGCTTTGTATCACATTCAGGACAGAATTTCATCTCTCTTGCTTTAATTTTTTTTTGTCATAAAAGGATTTTTTAATAATTTGAAATTATTGTTAATGTACTACGAGCTATTACTTTACATCAATTAAAAAGACATGATTATCAAATGGTTTGTTATTTAATAATTATGAGAACTGAAAAAGAATTCAGAACTTTAAAAATAGAATTAGTGAAATCCTTAAGCAAGGCTAATAATGAATATTTTGGACTATCTCTGGAAACTTTAGTTAGAGATCTTTAGTTACAGGCTTTAAATCAAAATGTAATTGATTATTTACTCTTGATATCTGTCAATAATTCCATAATTCCTTCATTTGTTATAATTCCTATAACTTTTTTATTATTTTCTGGATCTGTGATTGGTATGATGTCAAATGGATGAGAATTCATTTTTTGAATTACTGAATAAAGATACTCATCTGGTTGTGCTGTATTAAATTTTGTATACATGATATCTGAAATTAAAATTAGATCTAGTGTTTTTTTATGAGCTCTTTCTATTTCCCGTTTTGATATTATTCCTACTAATTTATCTGAATTATCAAAAACTAAAAATGGTATTTTTTTGATGCTGTTTTTTACAGAAAAATCTTTAACTGAAATATTGAAATTTGTTTTTGGATATTCTTTATCCATTACTGACATTGCTTGTGTATCTGAAACAACTCTTCTAAAATAAATTGGCATTAATCCTAATTCTGATGTACCTACTTTGAAATGAATTATCTTTTTTAATTTACGTTGAAGTTCTACACTTGATATTATCATGGTTATGAGAGTTCCGAGAACTAATAATGAAAATAATCTACTGTCCATAATTTGTGCTTGAAGTAAGGATAACATCAATGCTAAATCTACTGCTCCCTTTGACATTACCCCGTATGCTACAGTTGTTGCTGGTCGCATATTTGCTATTCTTACTGCAATATACGAACTCAAAAATTTTACACCTGTCATAATTACTAAAAATGTTGCAATTATCCACCATTCTAATTCTAAAAATGCAAAACTAAAGTGAATTCCAATACCTGCAAAAAATATTGGAATAAAAATTCCATATCCAATTACACTGATATTTTTTGATATTTCGTTATACTCTTCTTTATTCATCCTAGATACTGCAATTCCTAATAATAGCGCCCCTATAGCTCCATGAACTCCACTAACTTCTGCAAAGTATGCTACAAGAAGAATAACTCCGATTACTATTGCAAAATATGCTTCTTTTACTCTTAAATGATTTTTTATTAATCTGAAAAAATGTGGTAATCCAAAAACTGAAAGAATCCCTGCTACTGCAAAAAAGATTAACATTTTTGCAAATAACCACACCATTTCCCCAATTTCTGGAGTTCCAGAATTTGCATCTAATTGAATAAAAACACTTACAACAATTATTGCAATAAATTCCACAATTGCAGTTACTGTAAAAATTTCCAGACCGATTTTGGATTTTAATTTACCTAGATCACTTAACACTTTAGCTGTAACTCCTAAACTTGATGCTGCAATTACACTTGCAATTGCAAATGATTGTATAAAATTCAAATCTATCGCTAATCCAAAAATACCTGCAATCAAAAATGGAATCATAAATGCAGCAACAGATCCTGCAAAAATTTTACCTCTCATGACTTTGAATAAACCTGCAATATCAATTTCTTCAAGACCTATGAGGAAAAATAAGAAAAATACCCCAATTGAAACAAATAATTCAATCGCTTCTATTGGATGCACTATCGCTAAAAATGCGGGTCCAACAATAATTCCTGCAAGTACATTTCCTAGAATTGTAGGTTGTCCAATTCTGTGAAGCAGTTCTCCTCCAAGTTTTGATGCAATTACTAGAACTGCTATGAATAAAATGGCTTCAAATGACAAATTTGATCTAATCTTGTATTTGTCATTACATATTTTACTATTGTTTTAGTTTCATCATAATTGCTAATAGTGGAACTAATTCTTTATGCCTGTTTTTAATCAAATCTTTTCACTTATTCTCTGATTTAGTTAATTCTGATTTAGCATGATTCTCTTAAAGTATATTGTTCTAATAATTCCATGATAAAGCCTTCCATCGAACTTCCAATTTCTAGTAAACCTACAGATCTTGAATTAAAAAAAATAAAAAATTATTTTAAAGAGATGCCTGTCAGTGAAATTATTTCAGGGCTTAAATTTGCAAAAAGTAGGTGGAGCGCAAAAGATGCTGGAACTCTAAAGGTAGGGCGTAAAAGTATAGTCCAAAAAGAAGTACATTCAGTTACCACTGAACAAGCTCAGTGGAGATTAAAAAATTGGAAAATGATGATCTCTAATTATCGTAGGAGAGGATATAGTTACCCTACAATTTCTCGTATTAAAAAAATCTTAATTGAAAAAAGTAAACAAAAATCTAAATCAAAGTAATTATTTTTCTAAATAAAAATATCTGATCTTCTTTCTGTTACTTTTTCTTTTAATGATGTTGGGACTTCTGGAATTGATGATTTTGTTTGTCCTGCAATTACATTATGTGCTTCTTCTAAAATTGCAAGAGTATCTGAATTTGTTTCAGTACTTACACTAAAGTTATCTTCCATTCCAACCGATGATCCTGCCATTACGTCTCCTAGTATTTGTGATAAATCTTGCATTGAAGCATTTGCATCTGGCATAATTCCACTTAGAGATGGACTTAGTCCTTTAATTATCGACATACATGGACTTAATGTTACTACAACATCTCCAAGTTCTGAAACTGTATCTAATCTTAATTTTACTTGCTCCATAGATAATTTTGCCCCACTAACCATGTTTTTCATTTTTCTGACTTGAGTTAATTCTCCGGCATATGCTTTTGCATAAGCTGGTTTGTTATTTCTTTGTGCGTTTACTACTCTTTCAAATATTTTGTCATGTTTTGCTTGTAATTTTTCATTAATTCCTGATAATTTTGAAATTTGTACTTCTAATTTTTTTTGTGCAAAATTAATTTTATTTTTTATTGGTTCCTCTGGCTTTACTCTGCCCATCACTTTTTGGGTTATGCTTTCTCCTTCTGTTTTATTCCAAGAATTATTCAACATCTTAATTTCGCTGAATTTAATTGATTTTTTTCTTTTAAACAGACTTGTACCTCTTGCTAGTGTACCTTCAGTTACACTATCTGTAGTTACACATTATCCAAAAGTAAAAGTGAATGCTTGAAATCCTTTACCTTCAATCTTTATCTCCATTGTATGGGATATGCTTGTTTCACTGTTTATAATGTTGTACATCCCTGCATTTGAAACATCCATTTTGTTTCCGAAACTGATGTCGGAACCTGCATATTTTTTAGTTAATGCTACTCCATCGAGAAATATTTCTAATTGTGCATTATTTTTAGTAACAATGTTTACTTCTTTTGCATCAAATGATACAATGATCGATCCTACTGCTTCTGTTAATTGCATACTGTCTTCATGATTTTTCCAATTTCCAATTGGATAAAATTTATTTAATTCAATATTATTTGGTTCACTATATTTTACAATCCTTTCTGGTTGAAATCCTTCGTTACTTCCTAATTGATTTCTATTTTGTGCAAATTTATAGCCAAAATATAATTCTGGAGTTCTAAATAATGTGTGTTCGAATTCCTCAATTGTTACTAATTTATTTTCAGATATATTTTCAATACCCAATGCTATTGATCTCTCATCAAGTAATTGTTGTATGACTTTTTCTGTTTCTTGATAAGAGCCTTCGCCGATATGATCGTATCTTAAATTTCCTTCATGATCTGCGATATATTTTCTCGGCCAATAATTATTTTCAAATGCTTTCCATGTTTCCATATTGTTATCCATTACTACTGGATAAGTAATTCCGTACTTTTTAATTGCAATTTTTACATTTTGTGGATCTTTCTCAAATTCAAATTCTGGTGAATGTATTCCTATAATTAATAATCCTTGATCTGAATATTTTTCATCCCATGATGTGATGAAGGGTAATGTTCTGATACAATTAATGCAACTATATGTCCAGATGTCGTATAGTATTACTTTGTTATCCATTTTTTTTGTTAATTCCTCAGATGATATGTTAAGATAATGTGATATGCCTACTAAATTTGGAGCTTTTTTAATTCCTGAATCTTGATTTATTGATGCAGATTCATCCAGTCCTATGAATAATATAGCTAAAAATATTATTACTGCAATAATTATTCCGCCAAAAATTACACCTGTTTTAATTTCCGCATTCATCCTAACATCACAATCTCGTTAAGTAGTGGAAAATTTGCAATATATGCAAGTTGATTTGTAAATATTAAAATTCCTAATAAAATAATGAGCCCTCCTAAGACTATGTTATAATATTTCAAATGTTTTGTCATGGAAGAAATAATTTTTGTTGATTTAGAAAAAAATACTCCCATTAAAATAAATGGAATGCCCAAACCTATGGAATATGCTAATAGCAAACTAAATGAAATTGACGGTGTAGTTGCAGCTAATGTAAGTATTGTTCCTAATATTGGTCCAACACATGGTGTCCATCCTATTGCAAATGCTAAACCAAATACAAATGACATTGGATAACTTGATTTAAAATTTTTAATATGGAATTTTTTTTCTTTGTTTAAAGAATTAATTTTTCCAGATAATAACAAGAATATACCAAATATGATTATAATAATTCCTGCAACTGCATTCAGACTGTCTGTAAATTGATTAACGTTCTCTGACAATACACTATTAATTAAAACTCCTAAAGTTGAAAACACAATAGAAAATCCTAAAACAAAAAATATTGTATTTATTACAATGTTAATTTTATTTATTTGAAAATTTGATTTTTGATCATTTGTAACTTCAGTTAATGTTGTTCCAGAAATATATGCCAAAAAAGCAGGTATCATTGGTAAAATACATGGAGCAATAAAGGATCCTAATCCTGCTGAAAATGCTATTAGTATTGTAGGTTCAGTCATATGCTAAATTCATTATTTTTATTTTAAAGCCTTCTTACAAATTTTGGTTAATTCTAATACAATCCGTTTTTATCTAGGTATTTGATACATTAGATATGAATCCCCGATTTGTTATTGTAGGCATTGCTTTAGGAATAGTCATAACTATAGCAGTAATTATTGGGTCCCCCGCAAATCCATTAAACTTAGAATTTGGTGCCATGGATGCTCAAAGATAATTAAAAGAATTTTTTATAGCCTTTTTCAAATATTTTCAATGATTTTTCGATATCTGCATTCGTCAGCCATGCAGTCACAGATATTCTTAATCTAGCTTGATTCTTTGGTACTGTGGGATATCTAATTGGCTGTACAAATATTCCATTTTTAAATAAAAATTTACCAAATTCTATTGCAGTTTTTTCCTTTCCTACGATTATTGGTATAATTTGTGTTTTCGAATTAATTTCATATCCTATTAATTTTAATCCATTTGATATTTTTTCTATATTGTTTTCTAATTTCTTTTTTTGAATTTCTCTGTTTGATTGTATTCTTTTAATTGAGTGTTCCACTAAAAATGATGGTAGAGCTGAAGTGTAGATAAACGCTTTTGATTTGTTTATACATGCATCAATTACATTATTTTGTGATGCAACATATCCTCCAAATGATCCTAAACCTTTACTTAAACTACTAATATACAAATCAATTTTTTTTGCTACTTTGAAATATTCCGGTGTTCCTTTACCTTCTTTACCTATTACAAAATCCCCATGTGCATCATCGACAATAGTTATTGCATTTGTTTTTTGTGAAATTTCTGTAATTTCTTTTAATGATGAAAAATCTCCATCCATACTAAATACCCCTTCAGTAATTATGAACTTATTTTCTCCTTGCTTTTTTATTTTCTGAAATAAATCTTTCATATCGTTATGTTTGTAAATTGATATTTTGGCTCCCGATAACTTACATGATTCTATAATGCTGGCATGATTTAATTCGTCACTTAGTATCAAATCTCCTTTTTTTGCTATTGCTGATATTGATCCTAAATTTGCCATATAGCCTGTTGGATAAATCAGGCTACTTTGTTGTGATTTGTGTTTTGCAAGAATTTTTTCTAATTTTTTATAGGATTCATCATTTCCTGAAACTAATCTAGAACTTGATTGAAGTTGATTTGTTTGAATTTTTGTAATTGGAATTCCTAGGTAGTCATTTGAGCATAAATTGATCAGTTTTTTATTTTTAATTGTAATGTGGGCTCCATGGGCTTTACCATATTGTAATTTTCTATGCAAATTATTTTCTTTAATTTTTACTAACTCTGAATCAATGAAATTGAGTTTATGCTTCAAGACCAATTTTTTCAATCATTTTGCGGTCTTTTTGGGAATCATTTCCATCCATTGTTAGATACCCTTGAGTGATAATTCCATTTGCTCCGCTTTGCAGTAGTTTTTCTCCTGAATCCTCCAAATTTGTTTCTCTGCCGCCTGAAATTTTAATCACTGATTCTGGTAATAGAAAACGTATCACTGAAAATATTCTAGTAATTTCTGAATTATGTAAATTGACTTGTAATTCTAGTGGTGTTCCTGGTACTGGAACTAGTATGTTTATTGTAACCTCTTCAGGATATATTCTTGCTAATTCTAATGTCATTTCTATTCTTTGTTCTCTTGTTTCTCCTAACCCAATAATTCCCCCTGTACATAATTCCAGTCCTGCTTCCCTGGCAATTTCAAGTGTATCTAATCTATCTTGATATGTGTGAGTTGTGCAAATTTCTGGAAATTTTGATTTTGCTGTTTCTAAATTATGGTTGTATCTTTTTACTTTGAGTTCTTTTAGTTTTGTTGCTTGTTCTTTTGTAAGAAAACCAAGACTACATTCCACATCAATCCCAACTTTTTGATTTATTTCTGTAATAATTTTACAAACATCTGTGAAATCTTTTGGTGATGGTTCTTTCCATGCTGCAACTAGACAATATGATTCTGCCCCTTCCTCCTTTGCTTTTTTAGCTTTTGTTACAACTTCATCAGGTGTAGGCAGTTGATATGTTTCAATACCTGTATCAAAAAATGCTGATTGTCCACAAAATGTGCAATCCTCACTACATGCATTTTTTTTAATATTGTTTAATTGTTCAACATCTACTTTATTTCCATTATAATCTCTAGTTATTTCATTAGCACATTTTGCTAATTCTTCAAGATCCTCATCTGGGACATTGAATAGGTTTTTTGCATCATCTGCAGAAATTCTTTCTCCTGAAAATACCTTTTCTTGACATTCTTTAATGAATTCTAAAGTACTCATGTTCAAATATTTTCTATTCCATTTATAAAAATATGGTAATTGTTAACCCTTCTATTTTTAGTGGTTAACAGTCAAATTATCTTTGATTTTGCTGCCTGAATTGTTTTGACGGTTCTTGTTAGGAGCATTTCTAGTTCATTTTCTCGGATTGATAATGGTGGAACTAACATTACAATATTTCCTAGAGTTCTAAGATATATGCCCTGTTTTTTTCCTTCTTCAAAAAATATTTTATTGATTGATTTTTTCGTATGAATTGGTATTTTCTTTTTCTTATTTGATACTAGTTCAATTCCCATAAGCATGCCTTTGTGCCTGATATCTCCTACAATGCTTATTTCTTTAATTTCTTCATAGAATTTTTCAAATACTTTAGATGTTTTTTTAATTTTTTTAATCAAATTATATTTTTCATACATGTGAATATTTTCATTGGCAACAGCTGCTGCTATTGGATTTCCTGTATATGTGTGACCATGAAAAAGATGTTTCCAATCATAAAATTCTCCTGAAAAGGAATCATAAATTTTTTTATTTGCAAGTGTTGCTGCCATCGTCATATATCCTCCTGTTAACATTTTTCCATATGCTACTATATCTGGAATACTCTTTTGTTCTTGGTATTGAGTCATTGATCCTAATCTCCCAAAACCGGTTGCAATCTCATCTAACACAAATAGAACGTCATATTTTTTACATAATTTACTAATCCTCTTTTGAAATTCTTTTGGATAAATTATGACTCCCCCTGCCATTTGTGCCCCACTCTCCATTATGAAAGCTGCAATGTTATTATTTTTAGAAAATCTTTTTTCAATTTTTTCTAAACAATCATTTTGATAATCTAAAAAAGTAAATTCTTTTGGAATTCTATACTTGTTAGGAACTGGAAATTGTATTGTTGAAAATAGTTGTTTTTTAAATTTTCCAAAAAATTCTGGAACGTATCCTACAGACATGGCACCAAATGTATCCCCATGATATCCATTTTCTAATGTTGCAATTTGTGTTTTTTTTGTTTCTCCAATATTGCTCCAATATTGTAATGCCATTTTAATTGCAATTTCCATCGCAGAGGAACCATTATCTGAATAAAATACCTTATTCATCCCAGGAGATATTTTTATAAGATTTTTTGCTAATTTTTCTGCAGGTTCATTTGTGAGGTTAAACAATGATGAATGTTGTATTTGTTTAGTTTGTTTTGTTATTGCTTTAACTAATTGGGAGTTAGAATGCCCCCAAACATTACACCACATTGAGCCTACTGCATCAATTATTTTATTACCATTAGAATCAATTAGCCATACCCCTTTACCTTTTGTTATTGTATCAAATGATGTCCATTCTTTCATCTGTGTATTTGGATGCCATATAGAACTTTTCAAGTAATATTACTGGATTTCAGAACTTAATAATTCAGTTGCTCTTAATTGATTTTTTATAAATTAAATGACACTCTTCAATTTATCATCTTTTTTGCTATTTTTTTTTCTAAATTCTCTTGATGATAGGAACGCTGTTTTTTTAAATTGAGTAATTCCTTGTATTTTTGTCTATATCTCTTATTTTGCTCTCGTCTTTTTTCTTTATCCTCTTTTTTTAAATCATTTAGAAAACGTAAATCCATAATTTGCTTTCTAATATTTTTATATTAAAATAATATTTTTTTTTCATGATGCTTAGAATTATTCATATTAGTTAGCACTAGTGTTTTATTTGATTTTTATATGGAAATATTTTTTTTATTTTAATGATCTAGAATGAGCGTTTTATTTTTATAAAACTGTCTTCTAATATTGTAAAATGCATGCTGTTAAATCTAACCATTTAATTGAAATCTCAGAAGCGGAGATGGCTGTAAACATTGAATTAACTGCCCCATTGTTTATGTTGATGATCTTAGTATCTGCAATGACTACTGTTAATACTCAAAAAATTAGAGGCGCATGTGTGGATAATATATTGGATATAGTTTTGAGTCGCCCTATCACATTCATGAAATTAG
>Ga0209558_1002568_pt1 | contig 11799 bp, 8 predicted proteins | sample SaaInlV_150m_DNA_3_FD_184674 | JGI IMG/M metagenome (GOLD analysis project Ga0209558, IMG submission 184674) | Marine microbial communities from expanding oxygen minimum zones in the Saanich Inlet - Saanich Inlet SI074_LV_120m_DNA (SPAdes) (version 2) | ecosystem: Environmental > Aquatic > Marine...
TTACAATAATAATGAAGATTAAAAGGGGGTTGGTTATGTTGAAAAAGAATAACAATCTGGTAGTTGTTGGAACATTGATTTTAATTTGTAATGTAAATTTACTTAGCGGAGAAGTAGAGTTGGAAAATTTAAGGACTCCGTCATCTAAAACATATTTGTTAGAAAATGGATCTTTTCGGACAGAGATATTTCCGTATGAAATATATAACATGGATGAACATGGAGGATATCAGGCTCGCGAAGATACAAGTGTTGCATACATTTATACCGGATCACCCAATCGTTTCAACTTGGATGGATCCACGTTCTATGGTGATGACTTAAATATGCGTGTAGGGCGCAGTGATGTGACCAAAAACAATTCTCTTTATTTTACCTTAACAGGATCTTCGATATACACAAATGTGAAATATCGTACGTACAGTACCTGGGATATCAGTGGGGTTGGCAAGGAAAACTTGATTGATAATTGGGGCATAAAGATAAATAGTATATTTTATGCTTCAACTTTGAATTTCCACTTTCAAAATAATACTTGGACACAAACAGTATATATGAAGTATGGATATATAATACCATTTTCTAGTTCTAATGCCCAATCGAATTACAATACAATCGGAAGCGCTCCAACAATTATTAGTAAAAATTTAACGGGAGACGCGTATGGGAATTGGAGTGATGAATCGTTTAATTATGCTTCAAACGGTTATACGAATCTGGATCAATATGTTAAGGATCTACGAATAAACGGCGAAAATGAATTAGACATTTTATTCAAAGCCAGCAATGAATCATCAAATTTTACTTACAATAGCGATACATCAATTTATTGGGATTATAGTGTTGAGATTTCACCCCAAAGTCTTATGGTAAATTGGGAATATGAAAGTCCAACATTATACCTGGCAAATGAATTGAATGGCATTAATCTATATACAACTTCTTTGTATTTAGAAAACCTAACCACCGGTGAGGTTTACAATTCTATTCCTTCCGGAACAAATGTACCTGTGAGTGATGGTGACAGCTGTTTTGCTGAAACGGATACACAGTTTGTCAACTGGTATGGTAATTTATTACAGCATCACCATTGGAAACCACTCGCGGGTGAAGAAATTACTGAATATCTGTTGTCACATACTTTTACCCATGACGTCGATGAAAGAAACGATGATATAGCAGAGTTTGAAAAAGTTGAAGAGGTAACAATATCAACATCATTTCCGGTACAAATACAAATTCAGGACCCCTGGTATGTCCGTGAAGATGGCACCCAAAACGGCACAGACTGGGTTCAGGTTGAAGGCGGTTCATATTTGGTGTTCCTAGATCAAGATCCAAATGAAACCCCCGTTTACTATACCCTTCTCGCTCCTCGTATTTTTGCCACACAGGATAGCATATATGTGTTTGATCGGTGGACTTTTGTGACAGGTTCTGCTTCTTTTGGTGACGAGTATTCTAGAAAAACTGATGTTGTATTCCATGAAAATGTCGAGACAACTTCTGTGAAACCCTTGTATTCTTCAGTTAATGATAGTACCAACTATACTTTAACATTAAGTGACTTCGATACTTTAACAATTCCTAAAGGTGCAAATATTGATTTTGCTCCGGGTTTTACAATTGAAACGGCACTTATGAGCAGTATTATTATTAACGGTACAGAAGAACAGCCTGTTTTGCTTTACGGTGCAAATGGCGAGTGGGGCGGAATAAAGTCAGGCAGCGATGATACACAGTCAATTGTGGAATTAAATCATGTACACATGTTTAGCACACCTGTTGCATTAGATTTAAACTCCCCTAAAAAAGTAATCATAAATAATTCCACTATAAGCGGCCGGGTGATCTTAAATGAACCGAATAATTGGCTTAGTGAAGAAGGTATTGATATAACCCATACTGTTTTTGAAAACATTCCTGGTGCAGCCCTCGATATCACACGACTAAGAAGTCCTTTAAATATAAGCGACACTAAATTTTCAAATGTTGGTACAGCAATCAAGTTAAACAAGGTTTATGATTTTGTCACTATGAGCGATTTAAATATAAAAGCGGTTGAAAAAGGCATACATATTATTGGACGTGTAATAGAGGATGAACATATAATTAGTATTGAAAAAAGCATAATATCAAATGTGGCAAATGGATATGGTATATTTTATGAAAATATAAGTTTTTGGTATCATCTATCCTTAAACAGAGTTTATCTGACACAGGTTACGGTCACCAACAATAAGTACGGTATTGAGTTGATATATACTGATGGCAATCCATCTTTTAAATTGGACGAATTAGAAATAGTTAACAGCATTATCTGGAATAATGAAGAATGGGATTTTGACATTACTGATTTGGAAAACATTGCCATTACATTCAGTGATTTTGGTATTACATCTGCTGGCAGTGGTAATATTAATACGGACCCATTTTTTGTAAATACGGGAGAGGGCGATTACTCATTACAATGGAATTCACCCTGCATAGACGCGGGTAGGCCTTATAGCCCGCTCGACCCCGATGGCACCATCGCTGACATGGGCGCTTTTCCATTCCTGCATTATTCGGGTGAAGTTACAGGTGAACTGGCGGATGGTTCTGTTATCATGGGTGAAGTCTTACTTTCCGGTGATGTCTGGGTACCGGCAAATGCTTCCGTAACCATTGCACCTAACACAAACATTTCTTTTTTACCGGAAGCGTCATTAGATATCCAAGGTACACTTATTTCAGATGGAAATGAGGGTACAATAACTTTTACTTTCAACGGCAGTAATGCCACTATCACAGGCGAAGCGCAGTTTACAAATACCTATTTTACGAACGGCAACCTAATCTATGATGGGGATGCCAGCACCGGATCGGTCAATCAATGCAGTTTTACCAATGCCACCCTTATAATAAAGCATGGTGCCTTTGCAGAGGTAGGTGGTTCTTCTTTCAATGAAAGTGATATCGGCCTGATTACAAACGGCATTGATACGTCTCCCGAAATAACAAATTGTACCTTTACCTCAAACGGGATATCCATTCTATCCAATTACTATTCTTCTCCCATCATCAGGTACTCAACCATTGCAAACTCCGGGGTTGGGCTTGATGCAATATATTCATCATCACCAAACCTCACCAACGGCATCACTGCCATGAGATCCTGTAATACCACCAATAATGTGATTAAAAATTGTGATGTTGCAGTACACACCTGGCATATGTCTTCCCCCAATCTGGGTCATGGTCCCTACAGACTCAGACCCTGGCTTGATGTTTCATACGATTTATTGGGTTACAACTATATTTACAGCAATGAAGTCAATTTCCATAATCAGGGCAGCACCATTTACGCCATAGGAAACAATTGGTCTGGTTCAGAATGTTCCTTTAACAGTCCATTTGATTTTGATGAAGAACCTGTTGAGAATGTTTTGTGGGATCCGGTTCTTGCAGAACTGGTGCCTGCACTTGAGATTGCCAATATTGAAGAGCTGTATCACAAGGCTTCCAAACTGGAAGCCATAGGCGAGTTTGAAGCAGCACTCGATCTTTATACCCAAGTTATACTGGCAGTCCCGAATGAAAAACCGGGTGAACTTGCACTCTACGGAATGGCTCGGTGTTACAAGGCACTGAATCAAGAAGACGCCATGATACTGGCACTTGTATCTATTTCAGAGCAATTTGAAGGAACCGGTGTACATAAACACGCTCACTCACTCTTGTCTTCTCACAAGATTAAAGACGGGGAACTAGCAATGCTTTTAGAAGCAGAAGGTCACATCCATACCATCCGCACTGAATACCCGAATAATGAGATGGAACCTAAACTGTTGTATGAAGAATTTTTGATTGCCAAAAAACGCGGTACCAATCCTTTAGGCAGAGCTATTCCGGGCAGCCATGTGTCTTTGGGAACTGCGGAAGTTTACCGAAAACTAAAAGAAAACTATCCCGACTCCCCGTTTACGTTTCTGGCTGGTTTAGGGTCAGCAAACAGTAAAAAGACAAAAACCACCGCAGCCGTTCCAACATCATTTACACTGTATCCTGCCTATCCGAACCCGTTTAACCCCGTTACCACCATTCGGTTTGATATTCCCGTAGGGGTAATTCATGAATTACCCCTACAATTGCGGATTTACGATATCACCGGACGGATGGTGGAAACTTTGCTTAATAAACCACTCGCGTCAGGAACCCATGAAATAACATGGAACGCAGAATCATCATCAACCGGGGTTTATTTTATCGTCCTCACTTCAGGAAATGAACGGCAGGTGCAAAAAGTGGTGTTGATGAAATAAGACATAGCAGCAAGCGGATAATCAGCTCCAATGTCCATTGGTTTCTAACATCTGATTATCTAAATTCGCAACCGTTTTTATAACATCTTGTAAGGAAATTTATGGCAATCATGACATCCATCAGGAATCGCATGCACGTTGTGCTGTGGAGTCTTCTCGTTTTATTCGTCTTAAGCATGGCGGTCGGTGGGCTCGTTGGCGGTGCAAATATTATTGATCAATTGCTCGGAAAAATTAAACCATCAGACGCTATTGGAATTGTCAATGATGAAATAATTGTTCCGGAACAATTTAATAATTCAGTTACCATGCGAATCGAACAACTTCGGCTCGATGGGCAAGAATTGAATGATCAGCGACTTTCCCAAATTCGGAACGACGTTTGGGCTTCTATGGTGGAGGATATTCTACTGACCAATGCGATTAGAGATTTAGGAATTGAAACTACAGATGACGAAATCCTGTTTCACCTTGAAAATAACCCACCACCTCAAATTCGAAATATCTTCCAAAAGGATGGTCAATTTGATATTCAAAAATATCAACAAGCTTTAAACGATCCCAATGCCATGGATTGGGCTTCGGTTGAAAAATGGATGCGCTCGTTTTATCTTCCGAGATACAAATTCCAACAATATCTAAACGCGACTCTAACCGTTACTCCGGATGAAATATTGGAAAAATATGTTTTAGAAAACATCCAATTTACATTTGAAGGAATTCACGTTACATCTGCTGGTCGAGAAGTTGAAATTGAAGAACCTACTGAACAGGAAATTGTCGCTGAATATCAAAAAACTATTGACGATTACGAACGAGACGAAACACGAGAACTTCGATACGTTGTTTGGCCTAAAGTTCCTTCCAATCTTGATTCTCAACTTGTATTAGATCAAGCGAATGAGCTTAAATCTAAAATATTTTCAGGGGCAGATTTTGCGGAACTCGCAGATTTGTATTCTGAAGATCCCGGTAATAAAATCACTCCGGACTCAGGCCGTGGCGGATCGTTGGGTTGGTTTGGTCCAGGTCAAATGGTGAAACCGTTTGAAGATGCCGCATTTAAAGCAAAACCCGGCCAAATTCTAGATCCGGTATTGTCGAGATTTGGATATCATGTAATCAAGGTGCACGATAAACGAACGAAAGACCAAAAAGAAGAAGTCAATGCATCACACATTCTTTTGAAAATTGAAATGGGACCATCCACTAGAGATGAAATCCAACGAAAGGCAAAATTCTTTTCTTATGATGCAATGGACTACGGATTTGATGCAGCGCTGGATACACACTCTATTTCTTCCGGACGCGCAACGGGAATTCGCGAAACATCCCAATTCGTACCCGGAGTCGGATCCAACCGTAATGCTGTTCGTTTCGCTTTTGATGCTGAAATTGGTGACATCTCATCCGTACTTGAAGTGGATCGTCTGTTTACGGTGGTACAGTTGGATTCCATCGTAGAAGCGGGACTCATTCCAATTAATGATGTAAATGAACGTCTTGCTAATCGCCTGAAAAAACAAAAAACCAATGACCTTGCAGAAGCATTCGCCTACGAAATACGCGCACGGATTGACAGCGACGAATCATTCAATACGCTTCTCGACGAATTTAAAGATCGCCAAGATATTCAGCGTGTAGAAAAACAAACGAAACGATTGAATCAAAACTTATTTACAATCGGAAGAAGTAATTATGTATCCGGTGCGCTCCTGTCCGCCAAACCTAATGATATTCTTGGACCGCTAAAAACAGACCGTGGATATGCAATTATTCGAGCGATTGGTTCAACCAAAATAGATTCAGTGAATTTCCAACAAAAAGAAGATGCTCTATTTCGACTGATTTACACCGAAAAACAAAACAATCTTTATCCTGATTGGGTTCGGGATCAAAAAGAAAAAGCTGACATTGTAGATAATCGGAAATATTTTTTCTAACATTTATAATACATTCGTTTCATTGTTTGAATCGAATGTCCTCTACGTCGTACTTTAATCAGCTTATAGGATTCATAAAACCACATGGCTGATTTTAAAACCATTCAATTTCGTATGGACGGAAACATTGCACGGGTAACCTTAAACCGTCCTGATGTCCGCAATGCGCTGAACACGAATATGATCCGAGAAATTAAGGACGTGTTTCAGCAAGCTTCATCCAATGATTCCATTCGGGTGATAATTCTTAATGGCGCAGGGTCTTCCTTTTGTGCAGGCGCAGATTTACAATCCATGAAAGATTCAGGTCAACAGTCCTTTGAAGAAAATAAAGCAGATGCCGAATTGCTGCAATCTATGTATGTGTCCGTTAACGAATGCCAAAAACCGGTGCTTGGAAAAATCCATGGTCATGCTTTTGGTGGCGGATTCGGATTGGCAACTGTGTGTGATATTGTAGTTGCGGAAACATCAACCGTATTTTCTTTGAGTGAAGTATTGCTCGGCATCGTTCCCTCAGTAATCGGACCCTTTACAGTACATAAAATCGGAATGTCTCACTTTCGTGCTTTGGGTATTTCCGGTGAAAGATTTGATGGCGCTTTTGCAGAAAAAATCGGCTTGGTGCATTTTTCTGTTCCCGGAGAAAAATTGGATGAAATGACAGAAAAAGTTGTTACACAATTATTAAAAGCCGGACCGAACGCAATGACAAGTTTCAAAGCGTATTGCCAAACTATGGATTCGGTAGATGCTGCCGGACTGATTGCAGAATTGAGATCATCCAAAGAAGGCCAGGAAGGCTTATCTGCATTTCTAGAAAAACGCAAACCGAATTGGATGGATGTATGACATTCCCCGATTCGGTCAAATTGGTTGAAGTTGGCCCGAGAGACGGACTTCAGAGTATCGAAAATCTGATCAGCACAGCAGAAAAAATTCAATACGTTAATTTGCTTTCTTCCGCCGGGGTTTCGGAAATTGAAGTGACCAGTTTTGTTTCACCCAAATGGGTGCCGCAACTCGCGGATGCGAAAGAAGTTTCATCGCAAATTGAACAAAATGAAAACATCATTTATACCGCGCTCGTCCCAAATAGAAAAGGGCTCGAAGGCGCTTTGGAATCCGGATATAAATCCGTCGCGATATTTACAGCGGCAAGTGAAACTTTTTCTCAGAAAAACACCAACTGCAGTATTGATGAAAGTTTTCAACGGTTTGAGGCAATGAAACCGATGTGGGAAGCTAATCAAATCAGAGTTCGCGGATATATTTCCACCTGCTGGGTGTGTCCGTACGAAGGCATCATCAGTATTGAAAAGGTTTCGGATGTTGTTCAGAAACTCGTGGACTTAGGCATTAGTGAAATTTCTCTCGGCGATACCATTGGAAAAGCTGACCCTGATTCTGTGGAAGAATTGCTCGACTCTCTCCTATCCGATTTTAGCTCATCACTTTTTGCGCTTCATTTTCATGATACCTTCGGAAATGCTCTGGACAACATTCGCAAAGGATTGGAATATGGAATCGGTATTTACGATTCGAGCGCCGGAGGGATTGGTGGATGTCCTTTTGCTCCGGGTGCATCAGGGAATGTCAGCACCGAAGCTGTGGTAGATTTGTGCATCAAAGAAAAAATTAGGTCCGGCGTGGATCGCGATTTGCTCGAAAAAGCCGGCAAATTTATTCAGTCGGCAACATTACAAACAAAGGTCGCTACATCATGAAACAGATTGAAACACGCATTGATATAAATTCTGAACCATTCAAAACAAATGAAATGTTCCATAAAAGGTTGGCAGATGACTTGAGAACACATTTGCAAACAATTGAAAAAATGGGTCCTGAAAAACGGGTTGAAAAACATCGTTCCCGCGGGAAAATGACAGCGCGAGACCGCATAGATTTCCTCAAAGACGATGGTACGGATTTCTTGGAATTTTCCCAATTTGCCGGGTATCAGGTTTACAAAGATGATGTTCCGGCTGCAGGCATTATTACCGGCATCATTACCGTTCAGGGAAGGCTCTGTATCGTGGTTGCGAATGACGCCACGGTGAAAGGCGGAACCTATTATCCCCTAACAGTCAAAAAACATTTGCGTGCGCAGGAAATCGCCATGGAAAATCGCTTGCCGTGCATTTATCTCGTGGACAGCGGTGGTGCGTTTCTGCCGAAGCAGGATGAAGTTTTTCCGGATAGAGATCATTTCGGGCGGATTTTTTACAATCAAGCGAGAATGTCCGCAATGGGAATTCCGCAGATTGCCTCCGTAATGGGTTCTTGCACAGCCGGCGGCGCATACGTTCCGGCTATGAGTGACGAAGCAATTATCGTGAACAAAACAGGAACCATTTTTATTGGCGGACCTCCGCTCGTAAAAGCTGCTATCGGACAGGACGCAACTCCCGAAGAACTCGGCGGCGCCAAAATGCACACCCAAATCAGCGGTGTGGCGGATCATTTCGCCAAGGACGATCCCGAAGCGCTGGAAATCTGCCGATCTATTATTGAGCATTTTCCGCAACTATATTCAACTAATATTGATGACATTGAAGCGCCGCTGTACGAAATAGATGATGTGTACGGAATTCTCTCCACCAATCATCGGAAACCGTTTGATGTGAAGGAAATTATCGCTCGGCTTGTGGATGGTTCCCGGTTTCAGGAATTCAAAGCGGATTATGGAAAAACACTTGTTACCGGATTTGCGAAAATTGACGGACAATCACTCGGAATCATCGCCAACAATGGCGTACTTTTTAGCGAACCTTCCGTCAAAGGTGCTCATTTTGTTGAACTCTGCTGTCAGCGAAAACTTCCTATTTTATTTCTGCAAAATATCACCGGGTTTATGGTCGGGAAAAATGCAGAAGAAGGCGGCATTGCCAAACATGGCGCAAAATTGGTTCAAGCTGTGGCAACAGCCAATGTCCCTAAACTAACACTCGTAATTGGCGGTAGTTTTGGCGCCGGGAATTATGCAATGTCAGGTCGAGCGTATCAGCCACGATTCCTTTGGATGTGGCCTAATGCAAGAATTTCCGTTATGGGCGGCGAACAAGCAGCTGATGTGCTGGCAACCGTGAAATCTGACCAAATGAAATCTGAAGGAACAGAAATGACTGAGGAAGAACGTGCTGCCGTCAGAAATCCTATTCTAGAAAAATATGAAACCGAAGGACATCCGTATTATTCCAGCGCACGCATCTGGGACGACGGCATTATAGATCCGAAAGATTCTCGTAAAATTCTGAGTTTGGCACTCAAAATAGTTTCCAATGCACCGATAGAGGATCACCATTTTCCCGTTTTCAGAATGTAATTCCCTACCCCTTTGAAAACCACTAAATCGCTTCTGTACATCCTCATGGCGCTCGCGATGATAACATGGGGAATTTCCTGGACGAATGCCAAAATCCTCGGCGAATATGCTCATCCATACACCCTTATGTTTTGGCGGTTCCTGACAGGTGCATCCGCTCTGATTCCTGTGATATTACTATTAAAGGAAAAGTTGAAGTGTTCCGCACATGTCTTTAAATATGTTTTATTGAACGGTCTTTTCCTCGCGACATATAATTATTTTTATTTTCGCGGTACACAGCTTGGACTCGCTGGGTCCGGTGGAGTTTTGGTCACCACGCTTAACCCGATTTTTACGGTCATGATTACATCTATATTTTTAGGAGCGAAACTGCGAATAAAAGACGTTACCGGCCTCCTGCTCGGAATCGCCGGTGGTGTGCTAATTATGCGCATCTGGGAACTGGATGCTACAGAATTATTCGCATCCGGAAATGTTCATTTTGTTATGGGCGCATTCACATGGGCATTTGTAACTATCTTAGCCTCCAAAGTGAAAAATCATATTCGCATTCTTCCCTTCAGTTTTTGGTCGTTTTTAATCGCGGGAATCTTGTCCTTTCCGCTGGCGGTGTCTCAGCCGGATTTTTACATCTTTTCCCACGATAGTATTTTTTGGATGAACTTCTTCCTTGTGTCCGTCGGATCGATGACATTTGGAACAACCGTGTACTTTATTGCGGCGATGGAACTCGGCAGCGAAAAGGCGAGCGCATTTATCTTTTCCGTTCCGGCTATTGCCATGCTAACTGCCATAATTTATCTCGGTGAAAAAATAACTCTCACAACTGCGGCGGGAATGCTGTGCGGTATGACGGCTGTGTTTCTGATCAATCGAAAATAAATGGTGCACGAGCACAAGAACCACGAACCAGTCTGGGACGAAGCCGCTGCCGAATGGTACGCTTCCGAATACGGCGATCACATTTCCAATAAAATGACCATAAACGCAATCAGTCTGAAAGCGGATGACACTTTGCTCGATATCGGCTGCGGAACAGGGACCGCCTGCCGCATTGCTTCCCGAATATTGACGGAAGGAACTGTGATAGGAATTGATCCCACGCCGGCGATGATTCGCATCGCCAAAGAGCAAACCGACGCATCCTATGCAAACATTTCATTTTTAGAAGAATCCTCGGAAGACCAACTATTTGCGGACGAATCTTTTTCTGTCGTAACGGCAATCAATTCACTGCATCACTGGACAGATCCGAAAAAGGGATTAAAGGAAATCCGGCGGGTGTTAAAGTTAAACGGACGATGTTTTATTTCGGATGAAGTCGTGGAAGGTGGCGGCTGCGGACACGGTGATGGTCCTCTGTCAAATCCGGACGCCGTTCAGGAATTTCTAGAGGATAATGGATTTTCGGACGTCGCAATGGACATCATCAAAAAGGACGGCGAAGGGATCTATCTATTTAAAGCAATAAAGAAATAAATTGATTAACTTTCTGAAGAGGAATGGGAATACTAAACTTTGAAATGAATTGCATTTTAGGGGAATAAAATGAAAACACAGCATAGTACATCAATTGAGCGCGTATTCATGCAAATGTGCTGTATAGAAACGGGTTGGCAAGCCACTTAATAATCAAGTGAAAGGGTAAAACAATGAATAAACAAATAGCGATAATATTATTATCATTTTATTTTTTAGGATGTGCGGCAACAGTCCCACTAACTGAAGAAGAAAAATCATATCAGAAAGTTTTTGAATTTGAATCAAGCAAAGTCGAATTATTCACAAAATCGTTAGATTGGTCAACTTCAACTTTTACGGGTAGTCATCAGTTAGTCTTTAAGCAAACTTTATTGGATCCTGGTGCAATATTGGAAACTGGTGTGCAACATAGCGATAAAGAAACCGGCGTAATTATGTCAAATGGATATGTCGAAATTTTATCCTTCCCAGTTTTAAAAATAAAATATACCTGTAGAATTGACTGTAAAGAAAAAAGAGTTAGGTTTACTTTTAGTAATTTTCAATATTGGTTTGATGCAGGTGTGAATATTCGTGATTGGGCTGATATACAAAAGGGTATGCTCACCAAGCTTCACCCTGAACTTGATAAATTAATTGAAGATTATAAAACTAAAATGAAATCCCAAACTCTTGATAATAATTGGTAAAAGTAATTGAGTGGCTTGCCAACCCCCACTCCACCGGACGGCTAATGCTGGCA
>Ga0209558_1002571_pt1 | contig 11791 bp, 10 predicted proteins | sample SaaInlV_150m_DNA_3_FD_184674 | JGI IMG/M metagenome (GOLD analysis project Ga0209558, IMG submission 184674) | Marine microbial communities from expanding oxygen minimum zones in the Saanich Inlet - Saanich Inlet SI074_LV_120m_DNA (SPAdes) (version 2) | ecosystem: Environmental > Aquatic >...
ACTTATTAATCACACTATTATTAAAAAATTTAAATATAAAAAGTAAAGTAGACTTTACTCTGTAGACTAAAAAAGTTAACCATAACCTAAACAAAGGTGAGGTGTCTGTACCAGTAGCATTATTAACATTCAACTTCACTAAAGCGCCAAAAGGTTCATTTAATAACTTTCTAAAGCCATAGATAACAATTTCAGCCTGATAACTCTTAATAGGTAAAGAATGCGTAGCATCTATAATAGGCACTATATTATTCTTCGATAAATAATCGTATAAATCACTTGACATATCACCAATAATATTAAGATAATCATGCCAAAGAAAAAATAATTGATTTTGACTTTCTATGCTGCCCAAGCTAGTCAAAATATCACCAACTGGAGCTTGTAATTGCTTGTTCAGGCCTTTATAATAAAATATCTCAACTTGATGATGCTGAAAAATATCTACGACCATTGGGCATATAAAACTTGGCAGAACTATTGCCTTAATTGACAATGACTCTATCAAATAATTAATTGCATTTCTTCCCAGTAAAAATGGAATAAAATTATCTTGCTTGTTATCTTGCTTCAGGTAATAGTCTTGTAATGGCCTGTTGTATATCATTTACAATAACGACGCTAATCTGAATAAAGATTTAATCGGTTTAGTAATGGGCTATTTGGATTTTTCTTTGCTAATATGTACTGACTTTTAAAAAACCAATTCCTCAAAAAAGGCAGTCTGTTTAATAATAACTCTAATTTCTCTATTATTATAAAGCGCCTTTTTGGTAAATTAAAATACCCTGCTTTAACAATGTCAAAACCGAGGGAAATAAATATTTTTTTTATTTCTTTATGTGTTGGCTCCAGCCAGTGTTCTGTTTGATACATATCATCAAAAAATTCCTGATTATAGCGACTATTAAATGTGTTTTCTGTTTCAAGATAAGACAACATATAATCACCATTTGGGCAGGTAAAGACTAAAAACCCACCATTTGATAAAAAATTACCTAATAGGCGCAGTGCATAAATTTGTTTTTCGGCAACTAAATGTTCATAAACTTCAGTAAAAATAACCACATCATACTGTTGATCAATCGCTTGAAAATCTAAAAAATAATCATAAGAAAACTCTACATTTTTAAGCCCCTTCTTTCGAGACAACCTTTTAGCGTCGTTAACCTTATCCTCTCGAAAATCTACTCCATTAAACTGAATATCAGGATATTTTTCTGCTAAATTCCTAGAAATTCCCGCATCGTCACACCCTACTTCAAAGACAGACTTAATTTGATGACAAGAAATTAATTCATCAATAAGATTTATTGCTTGTTTTCTCCACTCTGACATAGAACTCCTATAATTTTAATTCAGAACGCACCACTTCAAAACATTCGGCATAATCAGTTCCCATCTCAAACCCTCTAAATTGGGCTCTAGCCACAACAGCATCTATCCATTTATCTGTATATTTATCATATTGTGATTGGTGGGCTTTAAGTGAATTAACCTTTTTATCAATTGTTTGGGTTATGTCAACATAAACTTGTGGTCTAAATGGAACATAACCTTGGCCTGATGGATTGATAGGCTCATATAAAAAAATCGTATTTTGGCGTCTCGCTGCTGAAATAGTAGAGTGCGCAGTACGAATATGGTCTTGATGTGTATCAAATACAAAATGAGTAAAAATAATATCAGGTTTAAGTTCGCCAATGATTTCATCCAACTTTGCAACCAACTCAGCTGAGTACGGTACACAAGTATCTTGGTATCCCAGAATATGCAACTTAGAGACTCCTAGCACTTTTGCCGCAGCCTTCGCCTCTTGCTCAGCTATACCATCTGCTCTAATTGTTACATCGTTATGATCACTTGAACTATTGCCAGTCACCAATACCATTTCAACTTCATGATTGTGTTCTAAGGCCTTTGCTAAAGTACCTCCACAAGCAAGCTCAATATCATCACCATGAGCGCCCACAGCTAGAATTTTTAATTTCTGTTCAGAGTTAAACATATTCGAACCCCTTTTGGGCTTTCATCCAAGGAACTAGGGTTCCACCCCAGCCTGCTTTAAAATGCGACAAGTTTCTTTCTTTATTACTCAGCTCCATAGATTCCGCAACTTGCTCTCCAATTTCAAATAAATCAAATCCTTTTTCCTTCAAATACACAATAGACTCCCAAAGTAGAAAATGATTAGGATATATAGATTTATCAACATCATAATCCTGCACTGAAGAATTATATCTTGCTTTGCCATTGTATATATGTAATGCAACAGCACCAATCAATATGTCCTTATATTGGCAGAGTAATAATACCTCGAAGCCTTTTTGTATAGCGACAGAATCTAACTCAAAAGCTCTTGGATTGCGCTTTTCACCCTTAATCTTATAATATAATTGAACATATTGGTTGAACAAGCTTTGATCAAAATTATCTCCATCCAAAACTATCAGTTTTGTTTCTCTTCTAGTTCGATTGATGTTTGGTTTACTGCTTTTTCTTACACAACGATATAACTCATTCTCTTCTATGAGTAAATTAATGACATAACTAAATTCTGCCTTAAATATATACCAATTTGGGTAAAGAATATCTTTTCCATATCCAAATTCAGTAAAATAATTGTGGTTAACTTTTGTATGCAATAATGGAGAATAATGAAAACGCGCTAGAATGCATTGATACTGCGAAGCAATTCGATCTATTTCGGCAACTATATACTCATAATATTCCGAAATAGCATTATTTGGCACATTTTTGTTAAAAATAGGTGCAAAAACAGGCTCTTGCCCCATCGACATTTGCCAATGGCTATCAATCTTCTCAACATAAAGTGGAACAATTGCAATAAACACGCTACCATTAAGAACTACAAATGATAAATTTTTAATGCTAGATTTGACATTTAACACTTCAATATAATTAATAAACCAAGCGGTATAGTTAATCGTTCCTTCAAAAGTACTCAGTAATTCATCCCACTCATTAGCTGAGAAATCTTTAAATAATCGAGTGTATAAATTATCTTTCATAGTCATTATTGTTTCAAAAGATTTTCTGTTGCCCTGTAGCCACAATTAAAAATCACATCCATTATTGAAAGTCCAGGGATAAATTCACCTGATATTTGTGGATATGTTGGCACAATATAATCCTGATAAATAAAATTAAGAGAATTAGCTTTATACAATTTATGATCGTTATAAACTTTAGCACCATTACCAGAAAGATAAATATCGCCACCTACTTTCTTACAAAGTGAAATATTTCTTTGGTTTGATATTCCAAAGTCTTGATTGAAATCAGTATCGACATACAATTCCGTGTCAATATTAAACTTAGAAATTAAAAATCTTATAATATTAATACTGTAATCTGAAAAATACTCGTACTCGCACATGAATAAATTTTCAATATCAATATATACCTCATCAAAATTATTTGAGCCTCGATACGATTCTTTGATAATATTTAATACTTTAACCTTCCACTGGTGATCTGCTGGCATTATTAATTGATTAATTGGTATTTGTTTATTACCTAAAGGTAACGATAAGTATTGTAGTTTTGAATTATTATTTAAAATCTTTGTTCGAGTGAGATATTTGTCGTTCTTTGAACGCAAAGAAGATGTTAAAAACACAAACTTATCACTTTTATTGATTTTGTCAAAATAACCCATCCATGGAAAAAAATTGGGCTGATGAATAGATACAATCATAAGTTTTAAATCTTACTTAATTGATCAACATACATATAAACAATATTCTCTGTTTTATATTGTTTGGCCTTTTGATACGAATACTTTGACAATTGTGCTAGTAACTTTTGGTCATTAATTAGTTTAATACTTTGCTCTACAAACTTATTTTCATTATCTAATGGAATCAGCAATTCCTCAATTGTATTGTCCGGGAGTATGTTGGCAACGCCACCAACCTCAAATACAAGTGCTGGACACCCACAGGCCATAGCCTCTAATAATACTCTTGGAAACCCTTCGCCTCTAGATGGTATTAAAAATAAATCAGCCAGTTGATAATATTTAACAATATCTTTATTGGCCACCTCACCTAAATTTATCAAATAATCCTGTAAATTATTAGCCTTAATTTCTTGGTCTAATTGGCTTGAATAATCGCCAGGTCTGCCAATAGCGGCAATAATTACATTTAAATTATTATCTTTAATCTTCTTAGCAATTAATGGTAATAAATCCGTACCTCGGCACTTATTAAACGTGTGCACAAACAACATTACTTTCTTACTTGTATCTAATATTATTTCCTTGCTAATTAATTTTTCCTTTTCTAATAGTGGATAGAACCGCTCCGTGGATATATCGTTGTACAAAGTAAGCATCTTGTTTCGTGGGATTTTATAATACTGATGATAATAATCAACCATTAACTCGGGGCCTGTCGCTAAAAAGTTTATACCTTTAAAAGCAAACCAAGCTAATAACTTTGAAACTAACCTCTTGATATTTTTTTTATTGGGAAAAAATAATAAAGGAACCACATCCTGTCCACAACTCCAAAACACAACATTTGCACGACCAAAGTTTAAAAATCGATTGGCAATAATCAATGGCAAAACACCTGTTAAAGATGATCTAGCAAAGAAAATACCTACACCTTTTTTATATAATACAAAATAAATACTTATTAGCCTAGCAAATCTAGATACAGATTTTAATTTATCATCCAAAATAAAAATCTCTTTTGTGTTATTAATTTTAGGTGTTATATCGCAATGCTCAATAACTACATAGAGCTCCACTTTTTTTCCTAATTCAGAAAGAAAATTAATAATATGATAAAAATTTTCTGCACTATTTTTATAGTATTGAGGCAATACATAACAAACCTTCATTAGTTTAGGTTCGCTTTAAATAATTACGATTCATAATAAATGGTAAAAACAAAATAAACCAAAATACGAAAGATGTAATATTGTTATGAAATAATGAAAATGTTAGTGAACCTATTAGGAGTGATAAAGATATATAAAAATATTCTCGACTATTATTTAATAATTCTCTCAATCCAAAATATAGTTTATAAAGGTAGAATAATAAAAAAACTATGCCTAGAGACCCTAATTCTGCAATTATCTTTATCAGATCATTGTGCGTCATTTTCTCTGTATTCCTAGTCATCTCATGATCCTGGATATATTTATCAGTTAAGTTTACATCGTACGATAAAACTGCTGTGTGTATTTCTAAATTTTTCAAAAATTTATCATCAACATACTTGTAGTATTGTGTCCTAAATTGACCATAGCCTATACCATTAATAAGATTATCACTATAAGCATTTAAACCTGTTTTAGCCAAAAGAACCCTAACTTCATTGTGATAAATTTCATCTATTTTTTGATAAAATAGGGCGCTACTCGAAATAGCTAATATCATTAATCCCGTAAAAAAAATAGAACTAAACCTGCCTCTATTTTTAAAGGCATATAGTAATAATAAGATTACAATACCGACAATCACAGCGTCAGATTGAGTTATGAATATTGCAGAAGTCACCAAACCTAATTTCATAATTTTAAATTCAGTCTTGATAAATAACAGGATGCTAAAGCCAAACATTAAGGCTATAGCAAGATAATTAGGGTTCGAGTAAAACAATTTCACCCTAGTTACATTACCCATAAATATGCCTTGAATAATGGTAAATATTGACAGAATCAACACTAACCCAACAATGAATCGAAGTAATTCATCTACTTTTTTATTGGTATCTAATTTGAAATAAATAAACAACACCAGTAGCGAGATGAAAAGAAAGTTTCTTACATAATGTAAATAATGCTGAATATTCAATTCATTGCCAAAATAACTAACACCAATTGCCAATAAAAACATCAACAGCAAATAGAAAACACCATTATTAAGTATGGTCATATTATTTTTAAACACATGATGAGCCAACCCTACAACCACCAACACCCCTATAAACTTATGCAAATACCTATACAAATCGAAATCCAGGCCGTAGTTAGTATAATTCGTTGCAAAAGCAAAATAAGATAAGAATAAAGTCATTAATAACAAGTTATTTAAACTACGGTCCCTTCTAAAGTAGAAAAGATACGCGATCATAATTAAAGGCAATGTACTATTTATAATATTCACCATTGTTTATTTTATTCTTGGTATGGCTTTATATTTTATATCACTCTCAGCTTCTTTTCGCCAATAACTTCCAGAATTATGCAAGCATAGATAACGAACATCAGAAATAGCCTTTAAATACCCTTGTAAATACCCCGTAATAATTTTACCTCTGGTGGCATTAAAATGAATTATTTGATTAATCAGCATGCTTATAATTCGTCCAAAAATATACAAATTAAAATGTAAAAATACTAGTATTTTTGACTTGCCCAGGAGTCGAGCATATTCAAAAGATAAATACAGCCTTGAATAGGCAACTCTTTTCCCAAAAGAAATTAAATCTGCTGAATAGGTACTATCATCCTGATCATCATGATAAAAACAATTGTCTTTAAGATAAACAATGCTGCCTTTATCCGATAGTGTAAACCCTAAAATTGCGTCTTCAGCCTTACCCATCTTATCCCGATATAAGTCAAATAAATTAAAATTAAAATTCCTATATAAAAATTTCTTTCTAGCTGAAAACACTGGACCATTAAACCATTCTAATGATTTGCCATTATCTGGATTTTTACCCCTGATTCCAGCTAACCAAAATTTTCCATTTTTTATATTAGGATTTCCAGATATTGTTTTTAAAAACTTAAAAGTAATATTATTTTTTGCAAGCTGTCTAGTTTTTGATTTAGGAACTCTATAATTAAAAAAGTTGTGCTCATAAACAAAGTTTGGTTGCACTCCAACCACATCATTATTGGCATACACGGCAAGTATTTTTTTAAAACACTGCTTATCTACGATACGCATATCATCATCAAAATAAACTAATATATCATGATTAGATGCTAAGCACCCAAGATATCTCTGATAAGGTTGATTACTATGACTTGAGCGGATATAGACAACCCTATCAAAACTTTTAGCTTCTTGATTTTCATCTATTGACGAATCAACAATGATGATTTTTTCTGGTAAATCACTACATTCTAAAATTTGCTCAATTAGAATCCTTAAACTTTCTCTACGATTATAGGTTGCAATAATAATATTAAATTTCATTCAATATATTTCGCATTCTTCTCAAACCAAATAGACAAAACTAATAAAATCCAAGTTTGATAATTATCTTTAAAAAAATATTTTTTAGCCGCATTAAAAGACACATATGAAAAAATAGTCTGATGTTTTTTGAAATATTCATCTTTCAAGATTGCCATGCTTTTTTGCTTGAGCCATCTATCAACTGGAGCGCCAAACCCTTGCTTACCCCTCTCTCTTATACTATCAGTCCATGCATTTTGGTAAGCTTGTCTCAATATATACTTATCTTTTTGACTGGTTATTTTTAGACTGGCAGGCAAAGATATACAAAAAGAAGCAAAATCTACATCAAGAAAAGGGGATCTTAGTTCTAATGAATTAGCCATAGAAGCCCTATCAGTTTTGACCAAAATATCGCCCGCCATATATTCTTGCAAATCTACTTTCAGTGCATCATTAATTGTATTTTCCTCTTCAAACGCATAAGATCTATTTTTAATGTAATTTATATTAAGCAAGTCATCAATCTCATTATCTTTAAAATTAACAGATCTATTCAAATGCGCACTCATTACTGTCGTATATTTCCTACCACACTGCATTTTATTTACTCTCGATTGATATGATTTAAAAAAGCCTTTTGCTAAAATCCTTAAAGTCATCTCTTTAAAATAATTACTTGATTTTCCAATTCCCAGAAGTGGGTTGTACCACCATCCATAACCTCCAAGTAATTCATCCGCGCCATCGCCCGTTAGTACCACTTTTGAATGCTCTCTTGCTAATTTTGAAATAAGATAAGTGGGAATATTGGAAGAATCTGCAAATGGCTCATCATAAACATCAGCCATTTTAAGTAGTATTTCAGAAATGTCTACATCTTTTGCAAAAAATTCATAATGATTAGTATTGTACTTGTTGGCTATCTCTCTTGCATAAGATAACTCACTCTTAGAACCCTCAAAGCCAAATGAAAAAGTTTTTAAGTTGCTTTTATATTTTTGTGCTATCGCAACAATTGTACTGGAGTCCAGCCCCCCACTCAAGAAAGCACCAACATCCACATCTGCTATCAACTGATTTTCAACTGATTTTTCAAACTTTATTCTAAAAATATCAGTAGCATCAGCTACTGATATATCCTTCGTAGTTGGATAACTGTAGTACCTTTGTATATTTATTTTTCCATCAATAAACTCAAGAAAAGAAGCTGGCGGTAAACTATATATATTCTCATATATAGTTTCCAACGGGTCAATATACAAATGCTGCAAGTAATTACCTATAGCCTTTCTAGAAACTTTTGGACTTATCAATTTAGACGCAATAATGGCTTTAATTTCAGACGAAAAGATAAACTCTCCATTGTCACCAAAAGCATAATACAAGGGCTTTTCTCCGAACCTATCCCTAGCCAATAATAAAGATTTCTTCTCTGTATTCCATATGCCAAAAGCAAACATACCCTTTAATTTTGAGAACATTTTAAGATTGTACTGCTTATACAAAGCGATAATAACTTCAGTATCACTGTGTGTAATAAAGTCATAACTTGAATCTTTTCTTAAATCTTTATACCCATATATCTCACCATTAAAAGTTATGGTTACGTTTTTGTCATTACAAGACATAGGCTGATGTCCAGAGTCAATATCTACAATACTAAGCCTCGTATGGCCTAATATTGCACTATTGAGCTTCACAATGCCACCACCGTCCGGACCCCTGTGTTTTTGAGAAAGATTCATTTTTTCAATACTTGCATAATAGCTTGAGCTATTTTTATGAATAATACCCGCTATTCCACACATTTATTTTTTACCATAGATTGCAATATCTTCCGTTTTTAAATAATCTCAATCAGTTTTCTTGGTGGAACTCAAGAGCTACACTCCAAGAGTATTTTATTCACTATATTCAAGGTTATTTTCTATTATATCCACCATTCAAAGCTCCTAAGATATACATTATGAGCCATTACCTTTTTTCTGTATCAGGATAGGTTATTGGTTAAATTTTACCTGTACTGGATTATCAAGCTTGATCCATTCATAAAAATTCTTTGTTACTTTGTTATAAAATTTTTCCACTTTTAAATGGTTTGTTTTTTGAGGGTATTGCAATTCATTCTATAAATTTTTTTATATTTTCAGCTCGCTTGTCCCAAGTATAGCTTTGAACATCCTTGTATGCCTGATTAACAATGTCTCCACAATCTAAAGAGGTAGATTTTTGAATTTTTTCCGCCAAATCTTTTGCATTATCTGGCTCAAATAAAAAAGAATTTTTATTTGATAGCACCTCGGAAATTGAGGATAAATTTGAAGCGACAATCGGCCTATGAGAAGCCATATATTCAAACAACTTAATAGGGGATGTATACAAACTCATTTTATCTTTTGCAGAATTTGGCAATACCAATACATCTGCAATTTCTATGTATTTTAATAGCCCTCCTTTGGGCATATGTGCAACAACTCTTATCCGGCTAGACTCTAAGACCTTACTGGTATAGGATTTAAAATTACTTAAATACTTTCCACTGCCGCCAATACAAACTAGATTAAAGTTTTTTGGCAAATATTTCATACAGTCTACCAATGTCTCAACCCCCTTCCAAGAGAATAAACTCCCTGTGTAAAGAATTGTGTACTGCTTTTTATTAGGCATAAATTTATATGTACTAATGTCCTTATACTCCTCAATATTTACCCCATCATGCGCTGTAAGTACCTGCTTAATATTGCTCTTTTTGTACAAATTATTCAAATATTGGTTAATTACAACTAGTCCATCGATTTTTGATATAATTTTCACGATAGACTTAGAGAGTTTGTGACTTTCATAAAATATCTTATTATCAACCAAGCCTATTTTTTTAAACAGCATATAAATAAATAATAGATGCCAGGTTCTTGTATAAATAATAACTTCAGGTGAATTTTTATACTTAATAAGATGTAGGCAAGTGTTAATAGAATAAACCAACCCCCTTAAATTAGCCCAAATAAATTCATTTAAATGACCTAAAATAAATGAATCAAACTGAAAAAAACGCCTAATTATGAATGTTTTTTTAACATTATAATACCCAAAAACATCTTTAATATTGTCAAGTTCTTTAGTATTTCTAGCCTTTCCCGTCCATAATTCCACCTCATTAAATACCTTAGAAAAACTATAGCACATCTGCATAGATTGATAACTATTGGCTTTTTCAGAGGGTAATCGAGTATTGGTAATATAAATTAATTTCATGGTAATTGATTAATTACCATTTCTGGATCAATACTAGATAAACAAGGTTTGCTAATAACCCCGCATTCTTCTAATAACCAACACGGTGAGCTATCACACGAACCTTCAGCATTAAAAAATACTGAATTCTCATACTTCGACAAACTGACACTCGAGAAGCCAGAAGCTATAACATACGACTTAACCTTGAAGGCCGATGCAATATGGTTAATAAGCCCCTCATTTGCAAAGACAAACTGTGCTTGGCTAATAATATAAAACAACTCTCTTAATGTTGTTTTTCCCCTGAAATCCTCAACATTATTAAGTAAAAACTCATTCTGATCACCAGCTTGTATCCAGTGAATATCCATCCTATTATCAACCACTTTTTGGAAATTACCTACATCCCATTGTTTATTTGGCGTATAGCTTATTTTGGAATTAGGCTGGATGATACTGTAAGATTCTGGCAAGTTAAATTTTTTAGCGTATTTATCTACCTCTGATTTTGATAGATAAATCTCATTCTGAATTTTTTTATAGTTAATTACATGATTAAAATGCAATGAATGTGCTTTAACTAAATGCAACTCTTTGCCACTTGAGCGCATATATTCTTCAAATGAGTATCGATCATTTTTAAATAAGAAGTTTTCCAATTGTGGGCCGGATAAAAATCTTAATATTCTTGAGATATATAAAGAATATCTTTTAACGCCAATATTTCTCCAAACCCTAGGATTGCCCTTAAAAATCTCTGGATAAGATGAAATGACCACTATTTTATATGGGTACTGTTCATCAATTAAACGCACAATTGCACTCATACATAATTGATCACCAATTGCATTACCAATTCGATAGATGACAAATATATTAAAATGCTTAAACAGATAATTAATGACACCACTTAAGGGATGTTTGAGAGTTTTTACAATTAATGCTTTAATATTCACAAACTAATGAACGAACTTTGCATATTGTTTAATACAGTTGTCAATAGTAAATAAGTTATCAAATCTCTTTTTTGATTCTTTACCCATATCACCAGACAATTCATCGTTATCCAAAATTTCTGTAATTCTATTGTAAAAATAATCAATATTAAATGGATTTACTACAAAACCAGTTTTACCATTAACAATAGCCTCTTTCGCACCGCCAAAACAAGTTGCTATTACAGGGGTTCCAGACTGCATAGACTCTAAAACAACTGTTGGAAATGGATCAGGATATATTGATGGAGCAAGTGTTATATCCGATATTTCATAGGCTATTCTCATGTCTTCTGAGCTCAACCATCCTGGTGAAATTATATGTTTCTCTAATTTATCATTTTTAAATATGTCACCGCCAACAACTAATAACCTTACATTG
>Ga0209558_1002613_pt1 | contig 11681 bp, 9 predicted proteins | sample SaaInlV_150m_DNA_3_FD_184674 | JGI IMG/M metagenome (GOLD analysis project Ga0209558, IMG submission 184674) | Marine microbial communities from expanding oxygen minimum zones in the Saanich Inlet - Saanich Inlet SI074_LV_120m_DNA (SPAdes) (version 2) | ecosystem: Environmental > Aquatic > Marine...
CATGTCGATTTCACCGGTAGCAGCGCTATTCACCCTGGCAACCTCAACGCCCCGGCCTCGGTATGTAAGGCCGCGGTCTTGTATGTGTTTCGCTGCCTGATCAATGAAGATATCCCACTCAATCATGGCTTTCTAAAACCCCTGAAAATAACTATACCTGACAATTCCATACTTAAACCCAACTATCCCGCCGCTGTCGTTGCCGGCAATGTTGAAACCTCGCAGATCATTGTCGACACCCTGTTCGGCGCTCTGGGTATCCAAGCCGGTTCACAAGGCACCTGCAACAACTTTACCTTTGGCGATAATGAACATCAATATTATGAAACCTTATGTGGCGGAACCGGTGCCAGCGCTAACTATAACGGTTGTGATGCCATTCATTCCCACATGACCAATTCTCGCCTGACCGACCCTGAGGTCCTTGAACAACGTTTCCCCGTATTACTTGAATCCTTCTGCATTTGTAAAGGCTCTGGCGGCACGGGTAAACACAGGGGCGGTAACGGTGCCCAGCGCCGCCTACAATTCCTACAACCCATGACAGCCAGCATTATATCCGGTCAGCGCAAAACGACACCTTTTGGGCTTGAGGGCGGCAAACCCGGACAATGCGGGGATAATTTTATCGAACGCATTAACGGCCAGATAGAACAGTTATCTAGCTCCGACCAAGCCGACATGGAAAAAGGCGATGTCTTTGTGATAACGACGCCAGGCGGCGGCGGGTTTGGCAAAACATAATAAAAAACCATTACCCCATAGTGTCTATCACAGGGGCAGACATAGATTTACAAGGTACGACTAAAGACCGAACTTTCAACCCACTAAACCTAGCTCACAACGTCTAATTTGGAGATTTTCATACAGCACCCTGACCGTTACCCCCCTCAGGATCATTCATTATTAAATTTCCATGAGATCCTAACGTTCACAGACTATCTCTTTGTTATACAACTGCACTGCCAAGATCAAGTTCCACAGAAAGTACAGTAATTCCTATCGTCATCCATGGGAACGTCTTGATAATGAATGGTATTAGCTATTTCATTGTACGGCGAACGTAATACCGTAAGAAAATCATCTGCCGCCTGCGTATTACCCGTTTCTTCGCACGCTTTTAAAACCTTTTCTACATGATGATTTCTTGGAATAACAATAGGATTATTGGTTTGCATTAATGCTTTGGCAATGTTGATATTTTCTTGTGAATCACCTGAATATACTTTCCACCTGTCATACCAATCGCCTAATTTATCTTTTAATTTATGAGCGAGGTTGTCATCATCCAGTGATTGAGTTAGATCCGTAAACAATTGGGTATAATCCAACCGTTTGTTTTTCATTATTTCTAATAACTCTGCGATAAATATTTGATCACTGGGTGCTATTTCCGTTAAGCCTAATTTATTGGCTAACATCTTGAAATAAGCATGTTCAAATTGCTGGCTAAATTGCATTAGCAAAGGCTCAACGATGGCTATAGCAGCTTTTTCGTCATTACTTATTAGAGGTAACAAACATTCTGCAAGTCGAGTCATATTCCATAAGGTAATATTAGGCTGATTACCAAAAGCGTATCGTCCTTTTGTATCGATAGAGCTATAAACCGTATGGGGGTCGTAAATACCTATCATTGCACAGGGGCCAAAGTCGATAGTTTCCCCCGAGATAGCAACATTGTCAGTATTCATCACCCCGTGAATAAAGCCAACCCGCATCCATTCAACAACCAATGCGATTTGTTTGGCTATCACCATTTCAAGAAACTGAACGGCCTTGTTTTCAGGGGCGATATTTATCTCAGGATAATGACGGTTTATTGCATAATCGAGGAGTGCTGTTAGTGACGCGATGTCATTTCTGATCGCGAAGTACTGAAATGTTCCTACACGGATATGGCTTGAAGCTACTCGGGTAACCACAGCACCCGGCTTTAAGGTTTCTCGGGACACCGGCTCGCCCGTAGTCACGACAGCTAAACAGCGTGACGTAGGCACAGCCAGAAAATACATTGCTTCACTCATAATGTATTCACGAATCGCAGGGCCCAAGGCACAACGACCATCACCTTGTCTTGAAAATGCCGTAGGTCCAGAACCCTTGAGTTGAATATCAAACCGATGATTTTTTTGATCCAACACTTCGCCAATTAAATGCGCGCGGCCATCGCCAAGCTGTGGGCTAAGATGACCAAATTGATGCCCACAATAGGCCAGCGCGATCGATTCAGCACCTGCAGGCAATTGATTGCCTGAAAAAAATTGTGCTTTCAGAACCGCGTTATTTTGTAAAGATTCGTTTATTTGAAGATTTTCAGCAAGCTTGTCATTCCAAAATAATAACTCAGGTTTAGGAACAGATGTTGGTAAGACACGTTGATAAAATGCATCACCGAGATGAATGTAACTGTTAGAAAATTTCAAAATTACCTGACTTTTAACGGGCTTAAACTAATAAACATAAAAATAAAAATAAACTATTTTTACAAATGACAATTGTAGTTGCAACGGGTCCTATAAAGTGATTATACGTTTTAATACGAGATAACCAACATTATAAATAAGTGCCGAAAAGATTTTTTTAAATGAACAACTTGATCGAGTTAATTTCTTTCAGCACTTTTATTTCTAGCATAATAATTATTATAGTAGTAATTAGATTCATCAGCCCAGAACACTCCCTAGGCAAACGGAAGATTAACATGATTGTTGAACAGATATGGACGGCTAATACGTTTCGTAATTTCAATTACCTAATAGCCTTTCCGGAAATGGGAAAAGTCATACGCTCATTGTAATAATTGGCCCAACTAGAAGGGTGGTAAAAGGTAAGATAGAACCAACTAAATTAAGCATTTTGAATCCCTCACTATTCCAGCCAACCCCTATTAAGAGGTTTAAAATAAACTCGCCGTATATGAGCGCATGTCTCCTGCCAATAGTGCTAGCCATGAAGGCGCAGGAAGGTGCCACAGAACCCCATAGACCAAATAGTCTAAAAAGGTTTAACGACGAACAAGATCCATTTGCTCAACCCATACTAGTCACTTTTCATCGTTAATGACCGCCATTCTTCATTAGCCCGCACAACAGGAAAGTGCTTTTACATCTTTGCTAAAGGTTTGAGCGCAAAGTTTAATGGCTTCCACCATGGTTAAATAAGGGAATAATTGCCCTGCCAGCTCTTCTATGGTCATTTGGTTGTGAATAGCTAATACTACTGTTTGGATCATCTCACCCGATTCAGGAGCCAATATTTGAGCACCGATCAAACGGCGACTCCCCTCTTCCATGACTAGTTTGACAAAGCCTCGAGTTTCAAAGTTAGCGAGTGACCGGGGAACATGTTCTAATGACAATAGGCGACTATCGGTTTCTATCTTGTTACGATGCGCTTCGGCTACACTCATCCCCACGGTGGCCATTTGTGGCTCTGTGAACATGACAGTCGGCATCGTCGATAAATCAATGGCGGCATTACCGCCGGTCATATTAGTGGCAGCACGGGTTCCAGCAGCTGCGGCAACATAAACAAACTGGGGTTGATTGGTACAGTCACCCGCGGCATAAATATGTTCGACGTTAGTGCGCATGTGGTCATCAACGAGGATAGCACCGTTTTGACTGATTTCGACACCGGCCTGATCCAATGCCAAACCCTCTGTGTTTGGCGGGCGTCCAGTGGCGATCAATAAATGATCCCCTCTAAGTGATTGTCCTTTGGTGGTTTTAATCGTGAATTTTCCCGAGGAAAACAGGCCTTTTTTATAGCTCACGGCTTCTGCCTGAGTATGGGTTAGAATAGTCATACCTTCCGTTTCCAGAATTTTGTGCAGTTCTGCGCCAATATCAGGGTCTTCTCTAAATAATAAGGAACTTCGAGCCAACAGAGTAACTTTGGAACCCAATCTCAAATACGCCTGCGCCAATTCCAGTGCTACGATAGAAGAACCGATCACTATTAAATGGTCGGGCAGCTTTTCTGACTCCAAGGCTTCTGTTGATGTCCAGTAAGGCGTACCGGCCAACCCTGGAATCGGCGGAATTCTGGACGATGCACCGGTAGCAACGAGAAATCGGTCGGCAGTAATTTCAATAAAATCGCCATGCTCCTGATCCACAATAAGCGTATTCGTGTTTTTAAACCGAGCAAACCCTCTCACTAAGGTAATATTTGGATTTGAATCTAAAATATTTTCATATTTAGCCCCTCTGAGTTCATCAACCCGGGCTTGCTGTTGGATAAGTATTTGTTTGCGATTAATAACAGGTTTTTGTTTTTTAATGCCGACAAATGGATGATCTTTTTGCAAATGGGCGATATGCGCCGCACGGATCATGATTTTGGAAGGTACGCAACCAATATTAACGCAGGTTCCACCAATGATAGGTTTACTTTCCACCAAGGTGACTTTAGCACCGTTTTCCACCGCTCTGAGCGCGCAGGCAAATGCACCTGAGCCTGAGCCAATAATGGCGACATGCAGTTCCTGACCGTTTTGGACAGTAGCTTTCCTTTTGTTATCAGTAACGGCTGGTTGCCGATCAAATTCCGTTACGTTATAACCTTTACCTTCAATCTGCTTTATCAGAGATTTTAAACCGATTTTACCTTTGACCGTCAAGTTACCAATGCCTTCAGAATATGAGACTTTAATATCAACACCTTCAAGTGCATTTAATTTTTTCTCGATACCCCCTGCACAGCTTGGACAGGTCATCCCATCTATTTTCAGTTCTTTAGTCCACATACAATTCCCTGCGTTATTTTGACTGGCTAACGGTTGCCGGGTAGCCTGCATGGGTGGTAGCTTTGATCAATACTTTGCTATTAGCTTTTTGTGGATCAAACGTGACGGTAGCTGTTTCTGTATCAGAATTAACATTAACCACCTGCACACCATCGACAGCCTGCAAAGCCTTTTTAATGGTAAATTTACACATAGGGCAGGTCATATTTTGCATGTCGAGCGTCACAGACTGACTACTGTTTTGCACCTGAACCACTGGTTCAGCTTGAACGGTCTGCACTAAAAAAAACCCTGCAAATAAACTTAATGCCAAAAATAAAGTTTTAAAAGTCATTACAATTCTCCTTATTCCATAAAAAAAGGGGCATACCAAGGAAATGCCAAGAGCAGTAAAATAAACACTGAAACTACCCAGAATATTATCCGATGTTTTTGTTCTACTTCGGGTAATACGCAGACTTCATCCTCTTTACAGCTACCCGGTTTTAAATAGAGTTTACGATACCCCAAACCAATAAAAACTAAGGTTAATATCAGAAAAACAGGCCGGACCGGTGACAGTGACGTTAATGTGCTTATCCATGCCCCACCAACCCCCAAAGATAAAAGCAAAAAAGGGCCAACGCAACAAACCGATGCGCCGATGGCGGCCAAAGCAGCACCTAATCCGAACCAAGATGGGTTTCTATCTGGAGTTTCGTGTTCAGTTGTCATCATGGTTCTCCTAAATCAATCTCGTTAATGCCTGTCACTAACATTTCAGTAGTACATTTATAGCAAACTTCAAAAAATATGAATTTAGCTCAATTTAGAGTATAAACTCTGTTCTTTAGTACAGAGTCAAGATGAATTTAATACCCTATGGCCTTTTGAGGTCGTTTAGAAAGTGAGGTGGACCATTCCATTGGAGTGTTACGGATGTAATTCCGGCTCCTCTCTGACACTTCGCCAAGCGCGCCACTATTTTTGCGAAAGCTTGTTTTGGGCATCCCAACCCAAGCAAGCGGCAAAAATCACATGGCAATTAATGCCTTCGGCGCCCCGATTAGTCCTACGTCCGTGTCACTGCGTCAGATCATTGCAAGCTCGATGCTGACTCAGTAACACTACCTCAAATGACTAGACGGCGTTTCGGATGTAATGCCAGACCCCCTCTGGCGCTACGCACGACGGGTGCCTAGAATTACCTACGCCTATCGCGGACTACCAGCCCTCGCTTCGCTTTCCATGGCTGGCAGCGATAATTGTAAAAGTGACGTTATCGAATAGATAAACTGCTACATAATTTTAATCTGTCATACGCGGCTCTATCATTTCTATATCCAGTCATTCTGAGTAAATGACACCCGACCGGTAAGGCCTTATTATTTGAGCCACTGCTAACGCTGTATACTCAATGGGTACAAATACACTCAGAGTTTCGTTATTGATATAACGACTCATAGCAAGCTTTTGTTTTTAGTGGTTATAGACTAGGAAGCTGCGATGGAACTATTTAAACTTAGTCTACACATCAGTACCCTACCGATACATACAATCAAGCAAGTAGTGATCAAACAATTCAGGATGACTTTTAACCTGCTCAATCACTGGACTAAATTTAGAACGTAACTTATCACTGCCAAATAATGAAGCCCGGTTAAATCGCCCTTGCTTTTTAAGCCGCTTACGCCCTAATTTTATCAAGACCTCTAAGTTTCTTTTTTCGGTTCGCTCTCTGATTAGCGATAGAAGTCGTTCTGAGGAATCATCATTAACGCAAGTTAACTGGAGAAAAATAAAGTATTCCAAACGGCCTTCTTCTTTTGCTAACAACTGGCTAAAACTGATTGCTCCTAACAGATTCATTCGGGTGTAATAATAACTAACCATACGAAACCATTGAATGACTTCTAACTCACCAGTGTCAGGGTACTTTTTAAAACAAACGGCTATCATCTGTTCTAAATCAAGATTACTTTTTGCTTGATTAGCTTTAGCAGAAACCACAACAATATTATCAGGTTCATAACCACGCGTATTATCTACACGGTCAATTGACCAATCTGTTAACAACCCGCCTGAGAAAGTAAAGCGCTGTTTAGTAACCGGACAACAATAATGCGTTTTAAGTAATTCATTTTCTAAGTCTTGAGCACTGATAGAAACCGTTAACCCCTTTGCATAGGCTCGACACTTTATGGTCATCAATTTCTTTTCATAAAGCGTTGGCCGCTTACGGCTTGCCTGTTGTAATTCTGCTGCTTCATAACCTTCTGAGATAGATTTACGCACATCAATCGGGAAACGCCATAGTTCTAGGGGGAAATCATAGCGAAACTTATCAAAACCTAATTCAAAAAATTTGCAACTCATCCTTCACCTCTTTAATAAAAAAGTTCAGATAAATTAAAACACTGTTAGGTAAAAGACATTGTGGGTAAATGATGAAGGAAATATTAATTAAATATGAACCTAGTAGTGGTCAAGTAATTTTGACCACAATTTTGTATTCAGACCAGTAGATCTTTTAAGCAACATTTGGGGCAAAGCCATCGTTATATTGATGAGGTCTGACTTGAGTGTCATACCCGTTTATATAATCAAAAATATTTGTTATAACCACCGGGGCTATGACTTCACCCTAACCAGCCTTAGAACCTGACTCGAAATCGCTATTCTTTCTAGGGGTTGATTGTGATCAGTTCAACTTCAAATACTAATGTCGAGCCTCCGGGTATACTGGATTGGTCTGTATTACCGTAGGCGATGTCAGAAGGAATATAAAGCGTAACTTTGCCACCTTCACCAATCAATTGTAATCCTTCAGTCCATCCTTTGATTACTTGATTGAGACCGAATGTTATCGGCTCTCCTCGTGCAATTGAGCTGTCAAAAACGCTGCCATCTATAAGCTTACCTTCGTAGTGGACTTTTACCTGATCCGTAGCTGTTGGCTTGGCATCGCTTCCTGCTGAATGAATTTCATAATGCAAACCACTATCAGTTTCTTTAACATTTTTATTTTCGCTAACTTTTTCATCAATGAATATCTTGCCATCAGCTATATTTTTTTTGGCATTCTCAGCACCTTTAGTCCTAGCTGCTTTTTGTTCTGGTGGAACATTTTCTTCAACTCTTTTTTGAAGGTAATCTTGCATCTCTTGGTTAACGAGTTGTGGATCCTTTGCGGCTTGCTCTCCCGCATAGCCCGTTTTGAGACCCTTAATAATTAATTCAAATTCTTCATTACTCAAACCAAATTGAGTAATCCCAGATTGCTGGGATATGATCCATCCATAGGTCTCTAGGTAACCGGCTTCATTTTCTGGAATAGTCTCTGTGCTTGTTGATGCCATAATGTTTAAAATGTCCTATTAATAATTTAGAAACAAGATTCTATCATGGAACAACTGCCAACATTGAAGCCTTAGAGATTAGAAACAACAAAATAAAGGGTAACACCCCGTTATGTTATGACATGACAACATTGACCATTAATATCAGGCGATACACCTCACAATTGACTCAAAATTAACAGCCCAGCACTTATAACTCAGCAGAAAATATACTCGGGGTTAGTGTTAAGTTTTACGCTGTGTTAGCTATTCATGGTCAAACTGAAATAGCAGATTTTTAAGAGGCGTCATGAGACGATTTATTTGCGGTTCTGACTAAGGTAAAAAAGACTAACACTTGATCTATCATATATTTTTAAACCTGTTAACAACCACTCGTGGAGCCAAACCATAGAAGTTCTCAAGGTGAATTTCCAATAATAGGCAGTTTCCTACTTAAAATTCAGCTTCAACCTGAAAGTGCATTAATGCTTTAGTCGTTGGATGATTAAATTCCAAAGTTTCAGCGTGTAGATATAAGCGTTCAGCTTTTGTCCCATAAAGATCATCACCTACAATGGCTGTGTTCAAACCGTTAATATGTGCAGAATGAATTCGAAGCTGATGCGTTCGCCCGGTTATGGGGTGAAAGTAAACCTTGGTCTGGTAATTGTTTCGGGCTATCACTTGCCATTTAGTTTTAGCTGCTTTGCCATATTCATAACAAACAAGTTGTCGAGGCCTATCATCCAAATCAACACGAAGCGGTAAATCGACAATGCCTTCATCGGCATCTAATAGACCGTCTAAAAGAGCAACATAACGTTTTTTTACCGTGCGATTAATGAATTGTTTTTGTAGTTTCTTATGCACGTCTTTATTTAAGGCAATAACCATGAGCCCTGACGTTAACATATCCAGTCGGTGTACGATCAAAGAACCGGTGGCAGATGGATAGCTTTGTTTCATCCGTAAATAAACAGAATCTTCGATATTCTTGCCCGGTACAGATAAAAAATTTACAGGTTTGTTAATCACCACCATGACATCATCTTGATAAACTATCTTGATGGTTTTTCCTTCAGCAGGATTAGTTAATAATGGATTTTCATCAACATCGATGCCTTCAAGCATATGCGTTAAGATAGGTCGACACTTACCCAAGCATGCTGCATAAAAATGTTGGTGTTTTCTGATTTCTGATTTAGGTGATTCACCCCACCAAAATTCAGCCATAGCAAGAGGTTTTAAATCATGTTGAAATGCATACTGTAAAAGTTTCGGAGCTGCACATTCGCCTGCTCCTGCTGGCGGATCCTGTTGAGGTGTAACTTTAAAAATATCACGTAAGTTTTTGTGTACACCATCCTTATTTAAGAACCGGTAATTATCAAATAACCTTTGCTGTAAAGAATAAGATAAATCTCTACGTTGCCTTTTTAAAACCGTAATCCCATCTGTAAAATAAGAAAGATTATCACGTGCTTTTTGGCTTTGCTCATCCCAATAAAACTTTAAATCTCTTAAATGGTTCTTTTGCTGAATACTTTCTTTACTTAACGTGTGTTTCATTTGTAAAAAGGCTTCATTATTTAGGCTTTTGTGAGCGATAACTCTCCGTTCTTTTCTATCTCTTCGCCCCGTTATCATACGAGCTCGATGATCTTGTATGGCTAAAAAACCTGCTGCCTCTTTAGCCGTTAGCTCTGTTTTATAGGTTGCAATTAGAGGATTTCCTTCTAACTGTTTAATCTGTTCAGTTATTTGTGACAGTTCATCTTGTCCTTTTCTAAAAAAACCATCCGGTTCTAACATATCAAATACAGGCGGAACAAAGTGTGCAAGCTGATGGCCATCAGCTATCTTGCCTGAAAACGCAGATAAATAACCGACTTCACCTTGTTGATTCTGCACTAATAAAACACCAAACATCTTTCCTACAGCTGTTTCTGCACTACCGGAAAAACCAAAGTTATGCTGCCAATTTGACTGAGTTTCAAGAAATTCTTGCAATTGTTCTACGGCCAGCAGACACAAAGGGTGCGGCTGATAATAAAATGGAAAAGTAAACCGCTCAGGCAAGTCATACGAATCAATGGATTCTTTAAATGAGGTAAAAAGATTATCTTGCACAGGCATTGTTGGTTTTATTTTTGAGCTTAAGAGTGTTAACTTTACTGTTAACTATTTCAAACAACAAGCTGTATAAATTATAGAAATTAAAGGAACTGCATAAGGTCGTGCCGACAGGCAACTGACTTCAAAAATTATTAATACCGAGAAGACTATCTCAAATTCATTTAAACTCACTTAAATCAATGTGTCAGCAAAAGTCCAAGCGCATTTAAAGTAATCTTAATTTATTTAAAAACGTATCCATTTACGTGGTTTAAACTTGTGCTCCGAATCCAAAAAAACATGTCATAGCATATCTGCCTAGCCCTACCCTTTTATGTCAAACTGTCAACATTAACCCAATAAAAAAACGCACCCCAACCAATGTCAGGATACGCCTTCATAACGACCGATGAATGAAACGTCAGTTAGACGTTAATTTTCTAAACAACACCTATCTAATTAATATTATTTCACCGGTCACCATCCTACCCCAGTAAAATTATCAATGAGCTAGATGCATTACTCATACAACCTGTCTAATTAGTCTAAAGACAGTTAACGGAAATCAATAATGACTCCCCGATTTAAAACTGAAAATAAAAATCTATTTTTTTGTTAATGAGTAATAACGAAAACGGCATTTAAGTAACAAGTCTGATCCGTTCATTTCAACTGCAACACACGAGTCTTCTGTACTTCTTCCTGGAGCAACTTGCTTAATTAATTTACCCTCTTCAACGCGATATTTTAATGTCGCTGCAAAATTTTTCACTCTTGCATTTGGGTCAAAATCGATAGAACTACTTGTCAATGAACCGTCAGCTTTAAATGACCAATTTGTTTCCATAGCTGAACCTGTATTTGCACCTTCACCTCTTGGGTTGTTCGCTTCCCAATTTACATTCCAACCACCTAAAATATCGCTTTGAGTAAGCGCTGTTTCAGCATTAGCAGTAAAAGGAACAATAAGGCTGGTGAAAATAATTAATTTTATGAACTTCATTTAAAACCCTCAAAATGTAAACACAATTAAGTAAATGTGCTGTGAAATAAAAAAATGATTGATTATGCAATCGTTGAAAGTATCCAAATTTGATAGAAAGAAGAAGTTCTTGATGCGATCTCGTCACCTCACATGAATAACCGCATGTGTCTACCAACAACAAGAGCGGATTATACATAAAAATATCAGATTAAATAATGTGACATATTGTAGCGAAGAATAAAATCCCATACACCTTCAATCAACTATACCGTAACCGTCTGCTAAACAGCACATTCCAATCTTATCTCAATTAACTAGACTGTCTCCAATCTTTATTTATCCTGAAGACAATAATGAGAATCGAGACCCAGAAAAAATGGCGAACTCTGATCAAACAACATGCCGATAGTGATTTATCTATCGGTCAATTTTGCAAAGATAAACGTATAAGCCAAGCTGGCAAGGCACAGTGGGCTATCACCCACATTCAAAAACTCTATCGCATTGA
>Ga0209558_1002632_pt1 | contig 11616 bp, 6 predicted proteins | sample SaaInlV_150m_DNA_3_FD_184674 | JGI IMG/M metagenome (GOLD analysis project Ga0209558, IMG submission 184674) | Marine microbial communities from expanding oxygen minimum zones in the Saanich Inlet - Saanich Inlet SI074_LV_120m_DNA (SPAdes) (version 2) | ecosystem: Environmental > Aquatic > Marine...
CTCTCCGGATTTGGAATCCCGGCCCTTGTTAAAGGGGTGGTTGGTGGATTGTCGTCAAAGGGGGTGCCGGAAACCAAAAGCAATTCAGTTGCAACGCAGCGCTCTGGTGGGCCATCGGGAGGGTCCGGGGTGTCTGGCGGGAACCGGGCAAAGGCAAAGCTGGATGGCATGCAGAACATGGCTGAGCAAAACCGCCAGCGAAACCGTTTGGCGCAGGCAGGTGGGGGTAATGAAAAGATCGTCCGCCGTGTCATGGGGGCTTTCAAGCCATCCAAACGGGGCCAGAAAAAGAAAGAAGTGCTCAGCCCGAAGAAATCCTTTATGCGCCTTGCCGGCATCATCACGGCGATAGCAGGGGCTTTGATGACCTTTCTTATGGTCGATTTTGGGGGTGATAGCGCGGGTTTACCGGGAAAAGAAAAAAAGAGCAGTGTCACGCTGGTCTTTAAAAAGAATGCGCCAGACAAGGTCGCAGCGGTGCGCAGACAAGTCTCACGGGTGCGCAGAAATGTTGCCGGGGTGCCACAAAAGGATGCGCTGGCCGATGGAGAACAAGGACCCAAAGCCGGCCAGGGCGGTCTCAAGAAGGACGGCGTTAAGACGGATGGTTTAGGGGAAGGGGCCACCGATCTAAAATCTGACAAACCCTCTGATAAGGTAGCCGAGGCCCTCTCTCTCAAGAAAGTTGTTTCTGCTGTTTCATCGTTTTGGGGGGGTGATAAAAAAATCGCAATTGTGCCTCCGGCAGAGGCTGCCAAAGCAAAGTTGGAATCAGAACAGCTTCGTTCCAGAAAGGACAGGGCCCGTGTTCTGAGAAACAAAAAGAAAAAAGGCGGCGGTCAGGTTAGAATTTTAGAAGGCACTGCATTTGTTCCCCCGTCCTCATCTACGTCCTCATCCACGTCCACGTCCTCATCCTCGACCAGCGCCTCCGCCCCCGCCCCCGCATCTTCTGCTTCGGGTGGATCTTCGGCCTTTACCGCGGTCTCTGCAGCCCTCCAGCCCGCCCCAGCCCCAGCCCCAAAAGCAGCCCCCCAGCAGGCGGCAGCGCCTATGCAGGCAGCGTCGGGACAGCAGGGTGTGGCAAATCAGGCGGCACCCGTGCCGGTGGCATCGGGGCAGCAGGTCGCGCCCCAACAGGCGGTGCCTCAGCAGGGCGTTGCCGAGGCAGGGATCGCGCAACAAGGTGCACCCCAACAGCCCGGCGCTGCACAAGTGACTGCGCCCACATTGCCTCAAGTGGCATCGGGGCAGCCGATAGCGCCGCAAACGCAACCCCAACAGGCGGTACCTCAGCAGAGCGGTGCCGAGGCAAGGGCTGTGCAACAGCCCGCACCCCAACAACAAGGCGCCGTATATCAGGCCGCACCGCCCACCCCGCCTCAAGTGGCATCGGGGCAGGCAGTCCCCGTGCCAGTGGCATCGGGGCAAGGCGCGCCTCAACGGGTGGCATCGGGGCAGGGCGTTGTGGGACCGGGCGTTACCGTGCCAGCGCCTCAACAGGGGGTCGTTTTGCAACCGGCATCTCAACAAAGCATCGTTTCGCAACAGGCCGCGGCCCAGCAAACCGCGAGCCAGCAGGCGACATCTATCGAAAATGCATCTTTATCAACCGCGCCCCCAACCGGGCATGATGCACCTCCCTCAGCACCTCCCTCAACAACCGTTCCAATGGCGGATTCCACGCCCATTCAGCAGGCAGCAGCACAACCGGCATCTCAGGCCGCATCTCAGGCAACATCTCAGGCTGCGCCTCAACTGATGGCAACTGGGCAGGCAACGTCTCAGCAGGTGGTGGCTCTTTCCCCTGAACAAATGGCCCCAGGACAAGTGTCCCCAGGACAAGTGTCGCAAGAAACAATTCATATCAAAACGGAATCTGATGGCACAGCCCCGGCCTCAACGCTGCGGGCACCGCTGAAGGCTGCGCCACCGCCATTGGTAAACAGCAGCAGCGAAACAGGTGTCACCATATCTCTTTTTTCAGCACTCCCGGATCCGGGCGGGATCGTGGCAAAAGATAAAGCCCCCATGGTGCCCCCCGGGACACAGGATCAGCACGTGTCACAGCATTCAAGTGTGTCGTCAGGGGTGTCATCAGAAATTTCAAATGCAACGCAACAGGGCCCCAGCCCAATGGCCGCAAATGTTGCCCGAAATTTAACCGAAGCAGGCGCGGTGGTTCGCGCTGCCACCCCCCCCGCTGCTGATACCACAAATGTTGCCACCTTGCAGGACAAGCCACAATCGGCGGGGGATGACGCTGAACCTGATCCTGATTCTGTGACGCGCCATCAGGGCCGGGATAAAGCACCTTGGGAGCGCATTTTTGATATGCCCGGATTTAAGACTGAGGCCCTTGCGGTTTTGCCCGATGGCGGGATTCTTACTGCCGGGCGGAATAATTCGGGGTCATGGCTGCTGCACATCAATGCGACTGGCGATAAGGTTTGGGGTCGGGCCTTTGATGGGCATAAGGCGGATGTGCTTAAGTCTCTGGCCATCCTTCCCGATGGCGGGTTGGCGGTGGCTGGCGGGCAATATCTTCCAATCAGAAAAAATACAAATGGGGATGCCTGGGTTATGCGCCTTAAAACCATCGGCAAAACGGTTCGGGGAAACACGGTTGGCCTCTACACCCGGGCTCACAGCATGATTGCTCTGGAAAATGGTGATCTGGTCGTTGCCGGGGCCATTAATGCCCAGGCGCTTTATGCCGCAAACACCAGTGGCCCATCAACCGGCGCGGACGCAGAAGCTGGTGAAATTGTGCTTCTAAAAGAGGGTGGGTTTGAAGTGGCGGGCTATACATTTAACAGCCAAAGCACGCATCAGCCATAAGCATCTGGATTTACAGTGGCGAGGTCTAGCTGGCCAGTGCCGTACCTTCAATGCGGGCATCTTTCAGTTTGATGCCCTTTGTGTTGCATCCCTCTAAATCAGCGCCTGTCAGGTCGGCACCGCTTAGATCGGCATCGGTTAAATTGGTTGGCCATTTGCGCCCGGTGGAAACGCCGTAAGCGTCCATGATGTCCGCGGCCCCAAGCTTTGATTCGCATAAGTTTGCTTTTTTAAGTTTGGCCTGGCTGAGGTTGGCACCGCTTAAGTCTGCCCCGCGAAGATTTGCGCTGGAGAGTACCGCACTACCGAGATCAGCCATCAGGAAAAGACAGCCTGCCAGATTAGCACCGGAAAGGATGGCCCCGCGCAAGGTGGCGGCGCTCAGATCGGCACCGGCCAGATCCACATGGGCCAGGTCGATTTCATCAAGATTGGCTTGTTCGCCTTTGGCACCGCCGCTCTCGATCCAGCTGTAATGGCTGTTAAGCAGGTCCTGGACGCTGTCAGGCAAGCTGTCTTGGGAGCGTAGGAATACGGCATCTTCCATTTTGGCGGTGGTTAAATCCACGCCTTCCATGTTGCACCCAGCAAGATTGGAGCCCGACATATTAACATCCGTGAGCACCGCCCCGCCCATGTCTGCGCCCATGAGTGATGTGTTTTCCATGGAGGCTCCGGCAAGGTTGGCGCCAGAAAAATTACAGCCATTGAGGTTTGATCCGGTGAGAATAGCCCCGCTTAAATCCGCACCATGCAGGTTGGCATCGGTCATATCCGTTTGCAAAAAGGTTGAATTGGCAAGGTGACCATTGGCGAGCTTTGCACCTCGCAAATCGGCATTGCGCACTTCCAGATTGCCGCCATCAAGGGCGATCAATTTTATTTCATTGCGACCGTCATCATCTTTTTCTTGGGCCATGAGCGTGCCATCACGCATGTCGGCACCAGCAAGACACGCCCCGGTCAGATCCGCCCCGCGCAGACAAGCCCCCCTTATATCGGCCCCGGTGAGGTTGGCTTTCCGTAAATCACATTCGCTGAAATTAGCACTGAACAGATCGGCATCGCTAAGATCAGCCCCGCGCAGGTCGCTGCGGGTAAGATCGGCCCCGGTGAGTTTGATCCTGGCCAGTTTTGCGCCTGAAAGGGCCATACCGTACAGTTTTTCAAGGGAAAGGTTGGCCCGTTTTCCGCCTTGTTGGTGGCAGGCCCATTTCTCATGGTTCATGAGAATGAGGACAATTTCTTGAGGCGTCATAAAGTATTCCGATCATGCAGCAGAATAGCGCGATAGCTGGTCAATCGGGAATTCTGGGTAAAATGCTTTTACGAAGCATTAAGATTAATGGAAATCAGCAGAAAAAATCGTAATTACACTTAAAAATCAAAGCGCTATGCGCATAATTCCTGATTTATCTTAATTTATTTCCAAAACCCAAGACTGCGCCCGCTTTTCCGCATTGGATGGCAGAGTGGCTTTTTGGTCTTTTAGCCATGCCAAAACATCTTTAAAGACGGTCTCTGCCTGCAAATCGCGAAGCAACATGTGATATCCCGCGTCATACACCGCAATGCGTGTGTGGGGGCGCTTCAAAAGAATTTGGGCGACTTCTTTGGTGGGGCGGGAGGGAATAATTTCGTCGCGCGCACCATAAAGCAACAAGACCGGGGCCTTGATATGGGGTGCACTCTTTAAGGCACCATCCATGAGGTTGACCAACCCCCAGATGGTGTCGATCCGGGTTTTCTTGATCACCAGTTTATCGGCGGAAAGCTTTTTGAGCATTTCAATATTGTCAGATGGCTGGATGCCAAGCCCTTTGCCGGAAAGTTTGAGCCATGGAACCGTGTGGGCCGATAGCCAAAGCAAGCTTCGTTTGAAGAGACCAAGGTGTTTGCGGCCCCAGACCGCAGGGGCAACTAGAACGGCGCCAGCAATGGCGGGCTTTGTGTCGTTGGCCCGTCCGGCAAGGGTTGTCATGACCACGGCACCGCCCATGCTGTCGCCCACCAGATAAATTGGCAAATTGCCATGGCGCTTTTTTGCAGCCCCAATCAAGGCATCAAGATCGGCCTTCATAGTGGCGACCCCGGCCCATAGACCGGTATGGGGTGATTTGCCAAAACCGCGCTGGTCAATGGCGTAGGTCAGCACGCCGTGGCGGGCCCAAAATGTTGCTGCGGTATCAAAAGCAGGTGCGTAGTCATTGAACCCGTGGAAGGCCAAAATCACAGCCCAGGGGTTGCCAGATTTTGGTGTCCAGTGTCGGATGGGCAAGGGTGTCCCGTCCCGGGCAATGAATTGGTCGGCCTCTATTCTAGCGTCCCTCACCATGGGCCCGGAGTCTTGCAAACGGGGGGAACAGGCGGTTAAGAACAGAAAAACAAGGGCCAACCATCGGGTCATGGCACATCGTCACACGGTGGCGGCTTCGGTCGCGCCCCGGTCAGTTCCATGAAAACGTCTTCCAGCTTTCCCTCAGATATTGAAAGATCAGCAATCATCAGCCCGGCATTCTGGATGGCTGTAATGATTTCGCCTATTTGGGTTTCGCTGCGTTTAAACCGGAAACGAAGGCACCTTGGGGGGGATAGGGTTACATCGAATTTCTGTAATGCCACCGGCACGGTTTCAAGGTCTTGTGAAACGGTGGCAATCATTTCTCTGGTGTCGATGCGCTGCAGCAATTGGGCGGTTTGTTCACAGGCAATGACATCGCCCTCATCAATGATGGCAATGGTGTCGCACAATTGTTCGGCTTCTTCCAGATAATGGGTGGTCAACAATATGGTGGTGCCCGCTTCGTTCAGTTCCTTGATATAGGCCCAAAGTTGTTGGCGCAGTTCCACGTCCACGCCTGCGGTGGGTTCATCAAGAACCACCACCGGTGGGCGGTGCAAGATTGCCTTGGCGATTAAAAGCCTGCGCCGCATGCCGCCTGACAGCGACCGCGAATAGGCATTGGCTTTGTCAGCCAGGCCGACAATTTCAAGAATTTCATCCGTGCGCCGATCTTTTGGTCCGATGCCATATAGTCCAGCTTGAAATTCGAGCAATTCCCGGGGTGTAAAAAATGGGTCCAGGTTAAGTTCCTGGGGCACCACACCGATGGCCGTTTTGGCATTTCGCCGGTTCGTATCGATGTTGTAATCCCAAATATGCACGCTGCCGGCCGTTTTGGTGGTCAGCCCCGCCAGAATATTGATTAAGGTGGACTTTCCAGCGCCATTTGGCCCCAAAATCCCAAAAAAAGCGCCCCGTGGGACGGTCAGGTTGACGTCTTTAAGGGCGGTTTTAGGGGGGCTTTTGGCATCCCCTTCATAGGTCTTTGAAAGGCCGCAGATTTCCACGGCATTTTTGGGTAATCTGTCTTGATCAACCCTAAGATCTGGGGAAAGTTCGGCATTCCGGGGCTTGGGCCCAGATGGGTAAGTAACATTCATGAAAAAGCTGTTTCCGGCGGTTGATTGCGCATAGGCAATCGGTATCATCCGGGGTATAGGGTGGTCAACACGGCCTTTCGCGCATTCGTATCAGAAGAGGAATTCCTTGATGGAATCTGAAAAAGAAACCGTAATTATAGTGGAAACCCCAACCGTTGGCTGCAATGGGGGCACCCATGGCCATCCCCGGGTCTTTCTGAATTTGGGCGCGGGTGGCAAGGCTGAATGTCCTTATTGTGGGCAGCATTTTGTCTTGAAAGCCGGCACCAAGGTTGGAAGCAGCCATTGAGTCCATCGCCAAAAGCTGGAAGTAAACCCCATCATCTGTTTTTGGTGGATGGGTCCGGGTTTATTTTTCGCGCCTATTTTGCGCTGAAGTTAAACATGACCCGAAGCGACGGCACACCCACCAATGCGGTGTTCGGGTTTTGCAATATGTTGATGAAGCTTTTGGACGACACAGAGGCTGATTATCTTGTCGTGGTGTTTGATGCCGCACGCAAAACCTTTCGCAGTGACATCTATCCCGATTACAAGGCCCACCGGCCACCACCGCCCGATGATCTGGTCCCCCAATTTGCCCTGATCCGTGAAGCAACGGCGGCCTTCAATGTGCCCGCCGTGCAGCTGGAAGGCTATGAAGCCGATGACTTGATTGCCACCTATGCCCGTCAAGCCCGCGAAGCAGGGGATGAGGTAACCATCCTGTCTTCGGACAAGGACATGATGCAGTTGATCGGCTTGGGTGTCAGCATGCAGGACCCCATCAAATCCGGCCGGATTGGTGCGGAAGAAGTGATGGTAAAATTTGGCGTGACGCCTGACAAAGTGATCGAGGTTCAGGCGCTGGCCGGGGATTCCGCAGATAATGTTCCGGGCGTGCCCGGCATTGGGGTGAAAACGGCAGCGGAATTAATCAATCTTTACGGCGATCTTGAAACGCTGTTGGCAAAAGCCGGAGAAATAAAACAGCCAAAGCGCCGCCAAAACCTGATCGAATTTGCAGATCAGGCAAGGGTTTCAAAGCAATTGGTGATCTTGAAGGATGATGTGCCCGGCGTTGATGATTATCACAGCTTCATCAAACGCGAACGCGACACCGAAATGCTCCTTAAATTTTTGCATGCACAGGAATTTAACTCCATCGCCGCACGGGTCAGAAGTGAGCCTGATGGCGATGGTCGAGTGGTTGAGCCGGGCTCCCAAACCAATGCCAACCCCGCACCAAAATCAGGTGAAATGCCCCCCGCGTCTCAAGATTCTACCGCACACCCAAGCGCCAATTTAGGCAAGGGCGAATACGAACTGGTGACCGATGAAGACAGGCTTTCTGTCTGGATCAAAGCGGCCATAGATGCGGGCCGGGTTGCCGTGGACACAGAAACCACCTCCCTTGATTCCATGCGTGCAGAACTGGTGGGGGTTTCTCTTTCCTATGATGCGGGCAAGGCCTGTTATATCCCGCTCGCCCACCGCATGGTGGCACCCCAAGGGGCGCTTGATCTTGGGGGCGATGGTGATGATGGGGGCACAGATCAGAATACACCGGAACAAATTGATCGGGACACGGCGCTGGCACTTTTGAAGCCCTTGCTGGAAGACCCATCGGTGTTGAAGGTTGGGCATAATATTAAATACGACACAGAAATTCTTGCGCGCTACGACGTTGGGATTACGCCTGTCGATGACACCATGGTGCTGTCTTATGTTCTGGAAGCAGGCCAGCACGGCCATGGGCTGGATGAATTATCGTTGCGGATGCTGGGTCATGCCAATATCAAATTTGGAGACGTGGCAGGGGTTGGTAAAAAAAGGGTGACCTTTGATTATGTGCCGCTGGACCGCGCGCTTGATTACGCAGCGGAAGACGCAGACATGACCTTGCGGCTGCATGATGTTTTGAAACCCCGTTTGGCCCGCGATCATATGGCAACGGTTTATGAAACCCTTGAACGGCCCCTGATCCCGGTTCTGGTTGCCATGGAAAGTGCTGGCATCAAAGTGGCCCCCGGGCATTTAAAGACGCTGAGTACAGATTTCACCAAACGGCTGGATAAACTGGAAATTAAAATCCACGCCACGGCGGGGCGCGACTTTAATGTCGGCAGCCCAAAGCAATTGGGCGAAATTCTGTTTGATGATCTGGGTATACCGGGGGGCAAAAAAGGCAAAACCGGGGCCTATGCCACAGGGGCAGATATTCTTGATAATCTGGCAGGCCAGGGCCATGACATTGCCCAACAGGTTTTGGATTGGCGTCACTTATCAAAACTTCGGTCCACCTATTCCGATGCCCTGCAGGCCCAGATCAATCCAGACACGGGCCGGGTGCATACATCGTATTCCATGGCCGTGGCATCGACGGGCAGATTGTCATCGACCGATCCCAATCTTCAGAACATTCCCGTTCGCACCGAAGAAGGGCGGAAAATCCGCGAAGCCTTCATTGCCGAAAAAGGCATGAAGCTAATTTCTGCAGATTATTCCCAAATCGAATTGCGCCTTTTGGCCCATGTCGCCGATATCAAGGTGTTGAAAGATGCCTTTCAAAATGGCGATGATATTCACGCATTGACCGCATCGGAAATGTTCAATGTACCCATTGAAGGCATGGACCCGATGATCCGTCGGTCGGCCAAGGCTATCAATTTCGGGATCATCTATGGCATTTCGGCCTTTGGCCTTGCGCGCCAGCTTTCCATTCCCAATGGCGAAGCGGCGGAATACATCAAATCCTATTTCAAACGCTATCCCGGCATTCGCGATTACATGGAAGACACCAAAGAATTTGCCCGCAATCATGGCTATGTGGAAACCATTTTTGGCCGCCGCATTCACACCCCGGGCATTTCTGCCAAAGGCCCACAAAAGGCCTTTGCCGAACGCGCCGCCATTAATGCCCCGCTTCAGGGGGCTGCCGCCGATGTCATCAAGCGTGCCATGATCCGCGTGCCCGCAGCCCTTTTAAAAAACAAGCTAAGCGCCACAATGTTGCTGCAAGTCCACGATGAATTAATTTTCGAAGCCCCAGAAGCCGAAGCCGAAGCCACGGCAAAAGCAGTGGTGGCCGTAATGACCGGTGCCGCCCATCCAGCAACCAATATTTCTGTGCCCCTAGAAGTTGAAACCGGCATCGGCGACAGCTGGGCCGAAGTGCATTAGGCCATCTGGCCCAACTTAAGTGCAGATAAATCAGGGAGTAGCTGTGGAGCCAATTTCGGTTCGTGTTCAGGGGGCGGTTTATGCGTCGGGGTTGTTTGGCGCGACCATGTCGAACCTTGGCTCGGTGGTGGTGCCGCTTTGGCTTTTGCACCTGCATGCCAGCCCGTTGATGATTGGGTTGGCACTGGGCAGTTTCAATCTTTTGCCTTTTTTGTTTTCGGTCCATGGCGGGGCCATGATGGATCGTCTGGGCGCCAGGCGCGTCATGATCGGGTTTGCCATCATTGGTGCGATGATGCCGCTTTTGTACCCGGTCTTTCCGTGGATCGGTGCGGTGTTTGTGTTCCAGCTTGTTCTGGGTCTTTCCTCGACCATTGGCTGGGCGGGGGCCCAGACGCTGGTGGGTCAAATCATGCGTGGCAGCCCGCAATACGCAGGACGCCTGACCTTTTATGGGGTTTTGGGAAATCTGGTTGGTCCACCCTTGGTGGGAGCCGGGTGGGATTTCATCGGGCCTTGGGGGGCTTTTGGCATGCTGTTCGTATGGGCGATGTGCCAGTTGGGCGCGGCATTGGCATTGCCCCGGACAGAGGCCGAGACGAAAAACGATGCGCCCAAATTTGGCTTTGCAGATCTTTTGCCGGAGCTTAAAAGCTACACAGCCGCTTTTGGGTTGATGGCGATGCCGGTGGTGACGTTTCTTATAATGGTGTCGATGTTGCGCATCGGCGGGCATTCGATCCAGAGTTCATTTTACGTGGTGTATCTGAACGGTGTTGGCCTATCAGGCACGGCCATTGGTCTTTTGCTGGCAACCGGTGCGGCAGCGGCGGCCGTTGGTGCATTGTTGGCCGCCCCCATGACGGGCCGGATTAACGGGCTTTGGTTGTTGCTGATCACGTCTGCAATTTCTGTGGCACTGATTGCCATCACACCTTGGCTTGGGCTTTATGTATTGTTCCTGTTTGCTCAGGCCGGTCGGGGTTTGGCGGTAGGCATTTCCACACCCCTGATCATTACTGAAATGTCATCGGTGGTGGGCAGCAATCAGGGCAAGGCCGTGGGGCTTCGGACCATGTCCAACCGCTTCATGTCGACCATTGGGCCCATTGCCATGGGCGGGCTTGTTTCTCTGGTTGGATTGGAAAGCAGTCTTTTGATCGGCGGTGGGGTTCTTGTGGCTTTGATGGTTCTGGCCACGGTTTACGCCAAATATAACAAGATTTTATAGGTGAGATGCGCAAAACGCCGACCCGGGAACCCGGATCGGCGTTTAGAAATTCAGGTCTGAATTTGTGCTCTAGGCTGCGGGACGAATGGCCGCCTTTTTGATGCCGTCATCGACTTGGGGCTCAAATTCAACGAAGTTTTTCTCAAACATACCAGCAAGCGCCTGCGCGGTTTTGTCATAGGCTGCCTTGTCTGACCAAGTGTTGCGTGGGTTAAGCACTTCGTCTGGAACATCGGGGCAGCTTTGGGGAACGTCCATCCCGAAATTGGGATCAGGTGCCATAACGACGCTGTCGAGTTTGCCTTCAAGGGCCGCTGTAAGCATGGCGCGGGTATGGGCAATTTTCATGCGGGTCCCAACGCCATACGCACCACCGGTCCAGCCGGTGTTGACCAGCCAGCACTGGGTCTTGTGACGGGCGATCAAATCACCCAAAAGCTTGGCATAGACTGTGGGGTGGCGTGACATGAAGGGCGCACCAAAGCAGGTGGAAAACGTTGCTTCGGGTTCGGTAACGCCACGTTCTGTGCCAGCAACCCGTGCGGTATAGCCTGACAGGAAATGATACATGGCCTGATCAGCGCTCATCTTGCTGATGGGAGGCAGGACACCAAAGGCATCTGCGGTCAGCATGACAATGTGTTCCGGACGTCCTGATGTCAGGGTTTCGGAAATGTTGGGAATGAATTCGATGGGATACGAGACGCGGGTGTTTTCGGTCAGCGCATCGGATGAGAAATCAAGTTCCCGGGTCACGGGATCAATGACAACATTTTCCAATACCGTGCCAAAACGATGGGTCGTGGCATAAATTTCAGGTTCGGCTTCGGCAGACAGATTAATCGCCTTGGCATAGCAGCCGCCTTCGAAATTGAAGATGCCGTTGTCAGACCAGCCATGTTCGTCATCACCCACCAGGGTGCGCGAGCCATCAGCGG
>Ga0209558_1002657_pt1 | contig 11547 bp, 8 predicted proteins | sample SaaInlV_150m_DNA_3_FD_184674 | JGI IMG/M metagenome (GOLD analysis project Ga0209558, IMG submission 184674) | Marine microbial communities from expanding oxygen minimum zones in the Saanich Inlet - Saanich Inlet SI074_LV_120m_DNA (SPAdes) (version 2) | ecosystem: Environmental > Aquatic > Marine...
CGCAACGGCAAGGTTTCTATGCCTTGCAAAAGGTAAAAAGCATTTGCGGGGCTCATGCAAGCACCAAAGTCACGCAGGCCTTCGGCCCGGGCCCGCATAGAGAGTGCCTGTGGGCCAAATTCTTCGGTAAATGTTATGCCGTGGTACCCGTCGTAGGGTTCGGTCAACGTGGGGAACTTGCCGCTGGCTTCCCAATCGAAACGCCCGCCGTCAACAATTGCTCCCCCAATGGCTACTCCGTGGCCGCCTAAAAACTTGGTTACCGAATGCATGACAATGTCGGCGCCATGTTCAATGGGCCGCACCAGGTACGGCGTGGCAAAAGTGGAATCCACACAAAGTGGTAAACCAGCAGCGTGGGCTACTTCAGCAACGGCGGCGATGTCGAGTACCTCAATGCCGGGGTTGCCGAGGGTTTCGGCGAAGACCAGTCGGGTCTCGGGGCGAATGGCTTCGGCAAAAGCTTGAGGGTCTCGAGGGTCGACAAAAGTTGTGTTGATGCCAAAACGAGGCAAGGTGAGGTTCATCATGTTGTGGGTGCCGCCGTAAATATTGCGGCTGGCCACAATGTGGTCTCCGGCACTAAGCAGGGTGGCTACGGCAAGGTGGAGGGCGGCTTGACCGCTGGCTGTGGCTACGGCACCTACGCCACCTTCTAGCGAAGCGATGCGTTCTTCCAACACTGAAACGGTGGGGTTAGAGAGTCGGCTGTAAAGGTGGCCGCTTACTTCGAGGTTGAAGAGTCCGGCTGCATGATCGACGGAATCAAAAACGTAGGAAGTGGTTTGATGGATGGGTACGGCTCGTGACCCGGTGGTGGGGTCGGGCTGTTGGCCAGCGTGTAGTGCCCGGGTGTCGAAACCAAGAAAATCTGGGTCAACCATGTCAGCAACCTACGAGTTCTTCGAGTTGATCCAAACTTACCGCTGAGCCTATGGCGACTAAAATGTCACCCGCTTCAAAGGGTCGCCTCCCAAGATCGTCGGTATGAAAATGACTAGAGGAGTCTCGTACGGTGAGCACGATGGCGCCGGTGGATTTTCTCAGATCAAGGTTGTCGAGAGTCTTACCGGCTAACACGCAGCCATCGGGAATGTTGATTTCACGCATGCCCGCTTCGAACGTTCCGTCGTGAACCACCACATCGATAAAATCGGCCACCGTGGGTTGAGTGGCCAAACTGGCCATCCGGTAGCCGCCTATTTCGTAAGGGTTGACTACCCGGTCGGCGCCTACTTGATGCAGTTTGGCGATACTTTCAGACTCGTCGGCGCGAGACACAATAAAAAGCGCAGGATTCAGGTCGCGAGCGCTCAGGGTGACGTAAAGGTTGTCGACACTGGACCCTAAAGCAATAACCAAGGTAGTGGCTTTGTCTATGCCGGCTAAGCGCAGCACGTCATCGTTGGTGGCGTCGCCAGAAACGTAAAGCCCGCCGTGGTTCATAAGCCGTCCTTCGTCAATGTCGATGGCCACTACTTCTTGGCCCACGGATTGTACGAACGAAGTGATGGCCCGACCGACGCGACCCATGCCACAAATGATGAGGTGACCTTCAAGAGCGTCAATATTTTTTTGCATGCGATACCTCCGATATTGGCCGCTGATGCGACCCTCAACAACGCTTTCAATTACTGCGGTTGCCCCGTAGAGCATGGTTCCGGTGCCTAAAAGAATGAGCACTGAAGTGAATATTTTCCAAGTACTGCTGGGCTCGCCAACGGTTATTTCACGGAAACCCACCGTGGAAATGGTGGTGATGGTTTGGTAGACGGCGTCAATGGTGCTGAGGCCCAGCAGTGTGTAGCCCGCTGAACCGGCGGCGATAACGGCCACCAATAGTCCGGCTGCGTTACCTACTCGCCCTCGTGGGGTGGGGCGTAATCTTCCAAACATGTTTGCAGGATACGCCGGGAGTTCACCAGGTAGCGAGGCAAGCACTAGGGTGCGCTGAAATAAATCAAAAAGGAGGGCTTATGAAGGTCGGGTTTATTGGTTTAGGAAACGTGGGCGCCAAACTTTCGGGCAGCTTGTTGCGAAACGGTTTTGAGGTAGTGGTCCGAGATTTAAACAACGAAGCCGTGGAGTCTTTGGTGTCTCTTGGTGCGCAAGTGGCGGATTCGCCAAAAGAGGTGGCGCAAGAATGTCAGGTGGTTGTTACGTGTTTGCCATCCCCGGTGATTTGTGCCGAGGTAATGGAAGGCGTTGATGGCGTGTTGTCTGGCCTTTCCTCGGGAAAACTGTGGCTTGAGATGTCCACCACCGACGAGGCAGAAGTACGCCGCCTCGGTGCGCTTGTTGAGCAGCAAGGAGCGTCGGCTCTGGACTGTCCGGTTTCTGGCGGATGTCACCGGGCGGCTACCGGCAATATCGCTATTTTGGCGGGAGGCAACCGTGAAGCCTTTGAACAAGCGTTGCCGGTGTTGTCGGCCATGGGTCGACAAATTCTTCACACCGGAGACTTGGGGAGCGCCTCGTTGTTGAAGGTCATGACAAACTTTTTGGCTACCGCAAATTTGGTGAGTTTGAGCGAGGCTTTGGTTACTTCGGCGGCCGCCGGGCTGGACCTCAATGTGACTTATGAGGCGATTCGAATTTCTTCGGGTAATTCTTTTGTCCATGAAACAGAAAGCCAGGTCATGCTCAACGGAAGCCGAGATATCAACTTCACTATGGGTTTGGTGGCGAAAGACATTGGGCTTTTTGACCAAATAGCCCAAAAACATGAGGTGCCGTTAGAGCTTTCACCACTGCTGGTAGAAATCTTTGATGATGGGCGGCAGCGTTACGGTGACCACGAATGGTCGCCAAACATTGTGCGCCGTTTAGAAGATGCCACCGAGGTAGAGGTACGTGCGCCGGGGTTCCCGGCCCAAATAACTGATGATGAGCCTGAAGCTCCGGGGGTTGAGATTCGAGTGCCGAACCGTCCTTAGAGGATCGGGTCGGCTGGGTCTCGGTCGTGCAACGGGGCAAAAAAACGCAGGTTGTTTTCTAAAAGGTCAAACACTGTGGCGTCGGTGGGGGGGAGCTCTCCTTGGTGTGTCCCGACGGGCGTAGTGCGTTCACCCCAACGCATGATCAAAGTACCCCAGGTGATGCCACCGCCAAAGGCCGGCATCACAACGACGTCTCCGGGGTGAAGACGGCCGGCCGCTAGGGCGTCTGAAATGGCCATGGGAATAGAGGCTGCGGCGGTGTTGCCTAAGTTCTCTATGTTGGTAAATACTTTTTCGAGGGGCACGCCCATGCGTCGTGCTGCAGCATCAATGATGCGAGCGTTGGCTTGATGGGGGATAACTAAGTCCACATCATCTACGGTAAGGCCGGCACGTTCTAGGGTTTTTTCTGTTGAAGCAGTCATGCCTTTTACGGCCATCTTGAAAACGGGTTGGCCTTCGAAATAGAGGCGGACGTCCTCAATGGGGCGGGCCTCATAAGGTTCACCGCGTGTACCCAACGAAGGAAACACCATGGTGTAACCCATGCTGCCGTCGGCCCCGAGGTCAACGGCGAGCACCCCGGCGTCGCCTTCGGTGGCTTCATAAATGGCGGCTCCGGCGCCGTCGCCAAACAAGATGGCCGTGGAGCGGTCGCGATAGTCCATGGCGATGTGAAGTTTTTCGGCTCCGATGACCAAAACTTTTTTAACGAAACCAGATTCGATCATCCCGGTGATGTTGGCCGTGGCGTAAACAAACCCGCTGCAAGCAGCGTTGAGGTCGAAAGTGCCGGCGTTGACGGCGCCCAGGCGATCTTGGATCATGGCGGCCACGCTGGGGCATAAAAGCTCCGGGGTGGTAGAGGCCACCACAATGAGGTCGAGGTCTTCGGGCTGCAGTCCGGCGCAAGCCAGCGCTCGCCGAGCCGCTAACTCAGCAAGGTCGGTGCCTTCGACGTGCGAGATGCGGCGGCTTTTGATACCGGTGCGTTCAAAGATCCATTGGTCACTGGTGTCCATGACCTTTTCGAGGTCCTGATTGGTGAGCTCTACGGGGGGAACACATTTGCCCCATCCGGTTATGACTGCTTTTGGCGACACGTCGAGGTTCCCTCCAGGAAAGTGATGGCTCTTTTTTAGCAGATTATGGGGGCAAGGGGTTAACCCTGCAGGTTTACTCTTTCAACTCCGATGCTGGTGGAGTCACCGTGCCCGGTATGAACGGTTGTTTGGGGGTGCAGTACAAAGAGTTTCGTTTGGATGCTTTCGACGAGCAGATCCAAACTGGAAAACGATCGTCCGGTAGCACCAGGACCCCCATTAAATAAAGTGTCGCCCGAGAAAAGGGTTTGCAAAGTTGGCACGTGAATGCAGCAACCACCGGGGGAATGTCCGGGAGTATGAAGTATTTCTAGTTCGTCGCCGCCGAGAGAAATTTTTAGCCCTTGTTGCAACGAGTCATCAATGCGGCGGTCGGGGTGGACGACGTCCCATAGCATGGCGTCGTCGGGGTGAAGCCAAATGGGGGCGCTGGTGGCTTCGGCTAACTCCACGGCGGCGTTTATGTGGTCGTTGTGGCCGTGGGTGCAGAGCACTCCGAGGGTGCGTCGCCCACCGATGGCTTCAACTATGGGCCGATGGTTGTGCGCAGCGTCAATGACCACAACCTCTTCATCGTTGCCGATGAGCCAAATGTTGTTATCTACGTCAAAGTCTTCGCCGTCTAGTGAAAAAATGCCACTGGTTACGACGTGGTCTATGTAGAGGCCCATAACTATTTCTCCATGACCACAACAGAACGCAGTACTTCGCCTCGTTCCATAGCGTGGAAGGCTTCTTCGACGTCTTCTAAGGCAATGGTTTCGGAGACAAAACGGTCCAGATCAAGGCGGCCTTGGAGGTAAAGGTCAACCAGCATGGGAAAATCTCTACTGGGTAAGCAGTCGCCGTACCAAGAAGATTTTAAGGTGCCGCCCCGGCCAAAGACTTCAATGAGGGGGAGTTCGATTTTCATTTCGGGGTTGGGGACACCTACCAAAACGACCGTGCCGGCCAGGTCGCGGGCATAGAAGGCTTGTTCGTAGGTCACGGGAAGCCCCACTGCTTCGATAGCTACGTCTACGCCGTTGCCGCCGGTTAGGGCCCGGATGGCTTCGACGGGGTCTTGGTTGCTGGAGTTAATGGTGTGGGTGGCGCCAAATTCTTTAGCGAGTTCAAGTTTTCGGTCGTCAAGGTCCACGGCGATAATGGTGTGGGCGCCCGCTAGGTGGGCGCCGGCGATGGCCGCATCGCCTACTCCGCCGCAACCAAAGACCGCTACCGAGTCGCCGCGCCCGACTTGGCCGGTATTCATGGCAGCGCCCAGCCCAGCCATGATGCCGCAGCCGATGAGGCCGGCCACTTCTGGGCGGGCCGCTGGGTTTACTTTGGTGGCTTGACCGGCGGCCACTAACGTTTTTTCGGCGAAAGCACCGATGCCTAAGGCGGGGGAGAGTTCTTGACCATTGAGGGTCATTTTTTGGGTGGCGTTGGTCGTGTTGAAGCAAAGCCAAGGGCGGCCGCGTTCGCATGAACGGCACTGGCCACAGACCGCTCGCCAGTTCAAAATAACGAAATCGCCGGGGGCCACGTTGGTGACGCCTTCACCGATTTCTTCTACAAATCCGGCGGCCTCGTGACCTAAGAGAAACGGAAACTCGTCGTTTATGGCGCCCTCTCGGTAATGCAAGTCGGTGTGGCACACCCCGCAGGCTTTAACGTCGATGAGTACTTCGCCGGGCCCCGGGTCGGGGACTTCGATGGTTTTGATGCTGACCGGTTGCCCTTTGGCAAGGGCCACAACGGCTTTAACAGAGTGAGGCATGGATTGCTCCTTTCGTAGGTTCTTTAGCAAATGAGACGATTGGTACACCGTAGTGCGCTAGGAGCGTGCGGAGGAACAACGGTTAAATCATGTGCTCCCGATAATTTGTTGGTCTCGGCGGTTAGTGTCTCGCTATGGCGAAAATTCTTATTACTGGTAGCAATAGCGGTTTTGGGTTTTTGGCCGCTCTCACTTTGGCTCGGCAAGGTCATCAGGTGGTAGCCACCATGCGAGATGTGTCTAAAGGTGGCGAGCTGTTTCGTACGGCGCAAGCCGAGAAACTCGCTCTCGAGATTGTAGAACTCGACGTCAACGACTCGGCCTCGGTAGAGCAGTGTTTGGCTAACCCAGAAAGCATTGATGTGTTGGTAAACAATGCTGGTTTCGAAGTCGAGGCAGCGATAGAACAAATTGATGATCAGTTGATGCAACAACAGTTTGAAACCAACGTGATGGGCCCTTTGCGTACCATGCGGGCGGTGCTCCCGGCTTGGAAAGAGCGGGGGAGCGGCGTGGTGATAAACGTAAGCAGCATCGCCGGTCGAGTGGGTTCGCCTTATAGCGGTGCTTATTCGGCGTCAAAGTTTGCTCTTGAAGCGCTTAGTGAGTCGCTGAATTTTGAGGTCAGCCAACTAGGGATTCGTGTGCATTTGATTGAGCCGGGGCGTTTCGCTACCAGTTTTAAAAACAACAAGGTGCGACCGGATTGTTGGGAGGGATCGGCTCAGCAGCAACGTTCGTTGGCTTTTCGGGCCGCTTCGAGCGGGTTGGGCGGTCATGGTGAGCCGCCAGACCCACAGTTGGTAGCCGATGCTATTGCCCAGGCGGCAACGGATGCTTCTACGCCGTTTCGCACTTTGGTGGGTGATGATGCGCTATTGATCGATGGGCTTAAATCGTCAATGAGTTTCGAAGATTTTGAGGCCACTGTTCGTACCACTTTGAATTGGCACGACTGAGCGGTCGCAGATTTCACGTGGTGGAGCTGGGGGGAATCGAACCCCCGTCCGTCGAAGGGTGACCGTACGCGTTACGACCGTTCCCGAGATTTTGGCTTACGGCAGCCATCCCGCCGGGTCAGTCGGGCCCGAAAGCCCAGCCGCCAGGTCTTTCCCCAAAGTCAGTGGTCTTTCTCACCGTCAGCGGTCTGTCCCTGCTGTCTCCAACGCTTCTGTTGCCGGGTTGCGCTGGACCGACCCCGCGTACCGTCACCGGTCGCAGTGACTCTCTACTACCTAACTAGTTAGGCAGCGAGAGCGAGATCGTCCGTAGTGGCGTCTCTTTTGGTGCCCTGTTTTAAGAGTCTGAGCAACTCTGGTCGCACGAAACGTCCACTGCAGCCGGCGTCGAAACCGATCAGCCCCGTGAAAACGAGTCATTACGTGAAATCTGCTGAAGTTGTCAAAGACCCGAGGATTAAGGGTACCGGTTCGCTGTGACAGTGCCATCATCAATGTTTTAGGGGGCGCGTACAAAAAATCAATTGTTTCGTTTATAGTTATCGGTGCTGGCTCAAAGCGGAGCAGCGGAGACATCCACTTGGGAGAAAAATGCGGGGAAAGCGAAGAGGCTTGAGTGTTTTTTTAACCCTCATGGTTTTGGCAACGGTAAGTGCGGTGCCGGTGGCTGCTCAAGAAGTAGAGCCCAACACCCCAGTGGTTGAACTTGCCCTTTCTGCACAAGGCGCTGAACTGTCTGAAGCGGGCTACCAACCGGGAGCAGCCGCCACTGACCTGGCCAAGGAAAAACTTTTAAACGACCCGACAATGACCCGCAACCCGTTTGGGTTGTTGGTGCGTTTCGCCCAAACGGCCAGTGTGGTTGATGTAGATCAAACGCTGCTAACTGTGGGGGGCACCGTGGTGGGTGGGGCGCTTGATGGCCAGTCTTTGTACCTGGTGGAAACCCTTTCTGATCTTGATGAGGCAGCCGAATTATTACGCAGCATGCCCGGTGTGGTTTGGGTGGGCTTTGACGATGTGGTGCAAGCCACCGTGTTGCCGTCGGACCCTGACCTTGACCAATTGTGGGGCATGAACGGCACGTACGGCATTGATGCCCCGGGTGCATGGGCGCAAACGCTCGGCGACCCTTCGGTGGTGGTGGCCATCATTGATACCGGGGTCGACTTAGACCACCCAGATCTTGCCGCCAACATTTGGACCAACTCGGGTGAAATTGCCGGCAACGGTATTGACGACGATGGCAACGGCTATATCGATGACCTTCATGGCTGGGATTTTGTCAACAACGATGGTGACCCCAACGATGACAACAATCACGGTACGCACGTGGCTGGCACCATCGCTGCGGTAGCTGACTCGGTTGGGGTGGTTGGGGTTGCCCCAAATAGCAAAGTTATGGCTCTTAAATTTTTAGATGCCAATGGTTCGGGTTTAACCTCCAATGCGGTTACCGCCTTGGCCTACGCCGTTGACAATGGTGCGCAAATTTCTAACAACTCTTGGGGTGGCGGCGGGTCGAGTTCTTCAATGTCTTCCATGCTGGACATTGCCGCGGCGGCCAATCATTTATTTGTAGCGGCCGCCGGAAACTCTTCAAACAATAATGACAGCAACCCGTCATACCCGGCTTCCTATAGCCAAGGCAATGTGGTCGCTGTTGCCTCCAATCAAAGCGACGGGGCGCCCTCAAGTTTTACCAGTTACGGGGCGACTTCGGTAGATGTGGTGGCCCCTGGGTCCGGCATTTTGTCTTCGGTGGTGGGCGGCGGGTACGCCACCTTTAGCGGTACTTCTATGGCCACTCCTCACGTGGCTGGGGTAGCGGCATTGATGTTGGCTGTGAACCCGAGTATTTCTTTTGCCGACATTAAACAAATCTTGATCGATACCTCTACTTCGGATTCTCGCCTTGCCAGTTATGCGGCTTCTGGCGGAGTAGTCAATGCCGCTGATGCGGTTACTGCGGCTACCGGTGGGGGGCCATCTTTAAGCGTGGTGCCTTCGGGCACTTCGGTTACTGAAGGCGACGTAGTGACCTACACCGCCACTGCTGTTGATCAAAATGACGTAGATATTTCGAGTCAAACCACTTGGAGTCAAGATGGTGCTTCGTTAGGGACGGGTGCAGTGTTGTCTTACACAGCCGACACGGTAGGCACTATGCGTATACGAGCCGAGGTAAGCGCCGGTGGCGTGTCTACCTCGCAAACCAGCACGCTTTATGTGGCAGAAATTGAGCGTTCGGTCACCGTAGTTAGCCCCAATGGGGGAGAAACCTATGCGGTGGGTGAGGTGGTGCCTATTAACTGGACGTCGGTGGGTCCGGTAGGGAATATAGATATCTCTGTTTCTGATCAAAGCTCAGGCCAAGTTGAATACGCCGGGGCCACCGGTCTTCCTATCGTGGATAATCAAACGACGTCGGTGTCGATCAGCGTGCCAGGTTCGATGGCTATTTCGAGCATGAACGTGGGCTTGCGGCTTGACCACACCTACGACGGAGACTTGAAAATAGTTTTAACGCACCCTTCGGGCCCTTCGGTAATTTTAGCTAACTACGCCGGTAGTTCAGGCAACAACTACGGCTCAGGGGCTCAATCTTGTTCGGGGTCGCTTACCGTGTTTTCCGATAGCGCCTTAACCAGTGTTTCGTCGGGCTCTGCACCATTCGATGGCTCGTATATTCCCCATCAAGCGCTCTCAACCTTTGCTGGTCTTGATGCCGGGGGGCAGTGGATGCTGGCTATTACCGATTCGGCGGGGCTTGACACCGGGGCGTTCTTTTGCGCCGAACTTGATTTTGGCGGGGTTAGCACGGTGGTGGCTACTGGGGTAAACGTTGCCGATGGAACAGTCGCCTGGACGGTGCCGGAGTCTTTGGGAGGCATGGATTTGTTGGCTAAGGTTGGTAACAATTTGGCAACTGATTCTTCAGACGGTTTCTTTAGCGTGACCGGCGTTCCGCCAACTACTACAACGACGACTGAGCCTCCGGCTACTACTACAACGACGACTGAGCCTCCGGCTACTACTACAACGACGACTGAGCCTCCGGCTACTACTACAACGACGACTGAGCCTCCGGCTACTACTACAACGACGACTGAGCCTCCGGCAGCTGTGGTGAACGTGGTTGCCCCCAACGGCGGCGAATCTTACCAACCAGGCGACACCGCCCAAGTGGCCTGGACAAGCACTGCGGCATCATCGGCAGCCGATTTAACCTTGCATCCGGTAACCGAAGCCCAAGAAGAGTTTGCGGGAAGCAACAGCGGAGAAATTACTGATTACTCCACCATCTCGGTGGCCATCGAAGTGCCTACCGACGGAATAATTTCTGATCTTGAGGTCGGAATACGTCTTGACCATACCTACACCAACGATCTTCAAATCGTCTTACGCCACCCCGGCGGGATGGGCGTTACTCTGGTTCATGGCGAGGGCGGTTCAGGAAACAACTTTGGCAGCGGGGCTACTGATTGTTCGGGCAACTTCACTACTTTTGATGACGATGCCGCTGCGCTGATTGTCGCCGGCTCAGCCCCTTTCGAGGGCCGGCATCAACCAGAAAATCTTTTGTCGGCTTTTGACGGGCTCTCTATGCGCGGTACTTGGCAATTAGAAATTACCGACAGTTTCCTCTGGGACGAAGGGGCGCTCCACTGCGTGACCCTTTCGGCCGCCACCCAAGGGCAAAGCCTGGCCACTGGAGTGAGCTCTCCTTACAGTTGGGTTATTGATGGTTCGGTGGCGAACGGAAATTATCTCCTTGAGGTGGCCAGCGGAGGTGGCACCGACCTTTCGGATGCATCCTTCGCCCTTGCTGACCCCCCACCGCCCACGACCACAACCACCACGACAACCCCACCTACGACCACCACGTCCCCGCCTACGACCACCACGCTGGCCCCTATTTTTGATGCCAGTGACAATTTCCCAACCAGTCCGGTCAATGAATATGTGGCCAACAGCGGTTATTACGAAGATGAATGGTCAGGGTTGCTCGATGCGGCCGCTTACCTTGGGCAGACCCCAGAACAATTACAAACCATGTCGGTAGGAGTGATTGCCTTCCTTATGGCGCTTTCTGGCCCCAACCAGCCCATATGGTCCATTGGCAGTCCGCCTGATGTTAATGGCGGCCATGTCGTGCAAAGCCATTACTTCGACGCTGACGGAACGCAAAACTCTTTAGAAAACGTGGCGGCCGCTACCAACCTGAACGGAGCGCAAACCCAAAAATTCGCTACCTCGGTGCTGATCTTTCTCATAACGTTGTCACAACTCCAAGAAGGCTGACTACACCTTTAGCTTGACAAATCGACCCGCTACCCTGATGCTTTAGACCTCTGATAGCAGTGCTAGGCAAAGGAACAAACATGGGGAAAGGAGCAAAGAGCCAGCGGGCCTTTCTTGTTTTTCTTGTTGCTGCCGTAGTAAATGTGGTACCGGTAGCGGCCACGGAGCCTTCTCTGCCTTTGCCGCCAGAAGAGATCGCCTGGTCAACGCCCGCAGTAGCTAAAGGCCGCGTTTTTGGCGACCCATGGCTCGCTGGGCTTCCCGCTCGGCATCGCGTTTAGCTAAGGCATGACGCTTGTCGTAGGTGGCTCGGCCTCGGGCTAAAGCCACCTCAATCTTGGCTCGGCCGTTTTTAAAATAAAGCGATAGGGGAACCAAGGTCAGACCGTCACGGTCCAGGCGGTCGGTTATGCGAGAGATCTCTCGGCGATGCAACAAAAGCTTTTTTTGGCGGTCGGGGTCGTGGCCAAAAGCTTCGT
>Ga0209558_1002678_pt1 | contig 11464 bp, 12 predicted proteins | sample SaaInlV_150m_DNA_3_FD_184674 | JGI IMG/M metagenome (GOLD analysis project Ga0209558, IMG submission 184674) | Marine microbial communities from expanding oxygen minimum zones in the Saanich Inlet - Saanich Inlet SI074_LV_120m_DNA (SPAdes) (version 2) | ecosystem: Environmental > Aquatic >...
AATAATTAGGGTCAGAGTGTAATTAATGAAAGTATAATCAGGATTATTATAATTCATTCATTTGGAGTCGAATGTCCAGATTGCAACGCGTCAGTCCAGTAGGTGTTCCTCAACACATTATCCAAAGGGGTAATAATAAGCAAGCTTGTTTTGCTAGTGATGCCGATATGAAGACCTATCTAAATTGGCTTAAAATTTTTGCAAATCAATATGGTGTTGCTGTTCATGCATGGGTATTGATGACTAATCATGTTCATTTACTCTTAACACCAAATACTGAAAATGCTGTTAGCAAGATGATGCAGTCTCTTGGTAGAATGTATGTTGGGTATTTTAATCATGCCTACAAGCGCAGTGGCACATTGTGGGAGGGGCGATTCAAATCATCACTAATTCAGTCTGAGCAATACTTGCTTAATGTTTATCGTTATATAGAGCTTAATCCTGTGCGTGCGAATATGGTCGAGCAGCCAAACGAATACAGTTGGTCAAGCCATAATTACAATGCTTTGGGAGTGGAGAATGATTTGATTACACCACATCAAGAATACCTGTCTTTAGGCGATGACGAAAAAGTAAGAAGAGAGGCTTATTTGCAATTATTTGAAGACGAGATAGATGATAAATTATTAAACGGTATTAGAAATACAATTAACAAAGGGCTTGCATTAGGGAGTGAGAGTTTTGTTGATCAGATTGAATTTTTAACAAGTATGCGGGTAAGTAGTAGGAAAGCTGGTAGACCTAAAAATAAAGATAAAAAATAATTACACTCTGACCCTAATTATTCCAAAATAAAGATAAAAAATAATTACACTCTGACCCTAATTATTCCTAATTATTCTACCTAAATCATCCTGTATGTATATATGAGCATGTATAATGTATATAACTACATATTAAAATAAGGAGTTATATTGTGGCATTAAACATCATTAACAAGTCCGTTGAACAGCAAGCAATTCTTGCTAGTAAAATTACGGGCAAGAATAAGACAGCAACAGTGGGCGAGGCGTTGGAGTATTTTTTAAAACATCATCAACCTTTGGAAAATGATAAAACCAGCAATCATGAAGTGCTGCAATTATTGCTAGAAATGTCCGAGTTGCCAGTCTTGGATAATCGCTCTGCTGATGAGATTTTAGGCTACGATGAATTTGGTGTTTGTCGTTGAAAACGCTTGATAAGATAGTTGCTGATACGTCAATTTTCTTGGCAATTTTATTGCAAGAGGATGATGCTAATCAGTACAAGCAGGCATTGCTTGAAACTGACAAAATTCTCATTAGTAGTGCCACTATGGTGGAGATGTATATTGTGGTTTCTCACCGTCTTGGTGCAGAAGGGCTTATTCGTTTGAATCAATTACTCGAGTCTGATCTATTTGAGATTAAGAGTGTTACTCAAAAACAGGCAGAACTTGCCCAAAATGCTTATCTTCGATATGGAAAAGGCAAAGACCCTGCTGGATTGAATTTTGGCGATTTGTTTTCTTATGCATTAGCAAAACAAGAAAATCTACCTTTGTTGTTTAAAGGTTTTGATTTTTCAAAAACCGATTTAGAATCAGCATTGTAAATTTTAAAAAGCACTAACGCCCGCAATACCTTAAGCTCCAGCATTCGAGGTCGAACCTCGAATGAGTTAGTAATAATTAGGGTTATAGTGTAATTTACACTCTAATTATTCTTAATGGCTTTCTTGATCTAGACTTATAAATGTAAACGCTTCTTTTAACCAGGCTACAAAATTGCGTTTTTGTTTGTTATTTTGTAGTAGGCGTAATACCATATCTTCAAAAATAGACTGGGATTTTTTGTCTAGCCTTCCTTTGATTTTTTTTAATAAGGCAATAGCCTCTTTGTAAGATTCATTGTTTGTTTGCCCAATTTGATTGCTGACCGCTTGCTCTACTAGTGGCAATACACGAGCATCATGCGAATATAGGTCAATAACTTCTAGCAAGGTGTGTATTTCGATTTCACCTTGTTTACAAGCTAATAGGGCTTGATCAATCTGGCTGCCGTATAAATATAATTCGACTAGCTTGGTGCGATAATAAATTAGATTTTGTGCTGATGTGGTTTTTGTAAGTTCTGTTTGTAATAAAGTTTGCGCTTGTTGATAATAATTATTGTTAAGCGTTGTGCGTTCAATGACATCAAATAGCGCTTGCAAATAAGGCAGATGGTAGTTTTGCTGATAGCGATGCCACTGTGAAAGTACGATGTTTGAGTAATCTTTTTGATAATGCCAGATAGAGATTTGATTGCTTAGTAGATTGTCCTCATCGTGTGGACGTTTGTCGTTGTATTGTTCAGCTTGTTTTTGCCAATGTAGCGCTTCTGAAAGATGTTTTTGTTTGAGACATAATTGCGATAAGTAAAGGCAGTCATTTAGGTTAAAAACGCTAAGCGCTCTTAGTGATAGTTCTTGATGAAAATCACCCGCTAACTGTGATTTTTTTATCATTAGTTTTTGTACATTGATGAAGGGCCAATAAACACCCCAATCATTACTATTGGTTGGTCTGGTTGTGGTTTCCCAAGTTTTTTCAACTTGCGTGAAAAAGGCTTGTCTTGCTGCTTTATTTAAGACCTCTAGGTGATGCCCAGATAAATCTAAAAAACCGTAGGCTTCATCCTGTTTTAGGATTGTTTTGGCAAGATATTTACCTTTGTCTTTATCGATCCAGGTGTCTTTGTCAAAAATAGTTTGGAAGCAGTTTGTCAATAATTCCTCTGTGGCATATCGATACCCAACTGAATCATCTATTCCCTCTAAGGCTTTATTTAATCTAGATAGTGTGTATTCAAACAACTTTAAAGCTTGATTTTGTGGCAGTTTTTCAATAATGGGAATATATTGCTGTAATGCCATTTCTACTTCGGAAAAATAATAACCCACTTGGCGATAATCCCATAGATTTTTTTTATATGGAATGGCCTTGGTTATTCTTTTTTTGAGCGCTGCTGGGGTTAGAGTTTCGGATAATAATTGAACTTTAAGTAGCCAGCGTTCATGCAATAATGAATTGTCATTAATCATCTCCAGCATGGCATCGACTAATTGTGACTGAGGCAGGCTTTCTACATAAGCCCGAATTTTATTGTCATCACCGCTGGTAATTGTGCCAGCATGTATTTGATGATAGTACGATAAGGCCACGGCAACACAGTGTTTGCAAAAATCAAAATTATCAGAAGCAGGGCAGTTGCAATGACCCTCAAATAAGGTGGATGTATGATGTAGATGTACATGATAAATTTTTGAACCGATTACTTCTGCACTTATTTTTCCTTTTGGATTGATGTGCAGACTTTTAATTAGACCGTGTTGATAATAATCCACACCTCGTTTATAAGCGCCTGAACCTGATAATTTTTCAATTAATGATTCTGATAATAATTTAAGATTGTCCATAATTATGCAAAGGCCTCATTAAATATAAAATTTTCTAGTATATAGGTTGCGGTCTTAATTTAACAGATAAAGAGAGAGCAATTTTGATGTTATTTGATTAAGAGATTGGCAAATACTTTTAAAAAGCATTAACGCCAGCAATACCCTGGGCGCTTTTCTAGCGTGTTAATTCAGTTAATAAAAATTTGACATTATGAGCTAATGCATTACAATATGTATTACAAATTTTAATATTTTTTAAGGAGTGTGTAATGCTTACAGTGCGTTTAGATAATGAGCTAGAGACAGAGATTAAAACTATTGCTAAAAATATGCACATTAGTAAATCTGAATTAGTTAGAAAAAGCGTTGTTGAGTTTATAAAACAGGTTGATAAACCTAGCCCGTGGCAACTCGGTAAAGAGGTGTTCGGTAAATATGCAAGTGATAATAGCACCCTTGCAGAAGATAGGAAAAAATTAGTAAGAGCTAAGATATATGCAAAAACGTGAAAAGGATTCTGATTGACTCGGGCCCGTTGATTGCATTATTTAATGGTAATGATAAGTACCATAAAGCCAGTGTTGAATTTATAAAAAATAATCAATATGAGCTTGTAACAACGATTGCCTCTATTACTGAAACCCTACATTTGCTAGATTTTAATACTAATGTACAGGTGGATTTTTTAGGTTGGGCACATGCTGGTGGCCTTAGAATTGAGCCAATTGTTGCGAATGACTTTGCGACAATTCAGGCTTTAACGCTCAAATATGCAGATCTGCCAATGGATTTTGCTGATGCTTGTTTGGTGTTTTTGGCAAACAAATTACGCATTGATACGATTGCTACTATTGATAGAGATTTTGATGTTTATCGATTGGAAGGAAATCGCTGTTTTACTGTGTTAATTAAGTAATCAAAAAGCACTCACTCCAGCAATGCCTTGAGCGCCAATTTTTAGAGTTTCATCTAAATCATCTAAACCCATGCCGCCCAGAAAATACACAGGAATGTTGAGCTGATCGACGACTTGTTTGGCTTTCTCCCAGCCAATTGGAACGGTATCTGGGTGGGTTTGTGTGGCTTGCACTGGCGAAATGACGACAAAATCTACACCGATTTTTTGTGCCTTGAGCGCCTCGTCTAGATTATGAGTTGAAGCACCAAGTAGTTTGTCGTCAGCGCAAGGTCTTGAATCCAGTTTGAACATTTCATTGGTGGTAATGTGCCAGCCGTCACAATAACTTTCATCAAAAGTTTTATTGGGAGTGTTTAATAGTAGTTTGACGTTATTTTGTTGGCATTGGTGGTGAAGACTTTTGACAAACGAAACGTCAAGCGGAGTTTTACTGCGAAGTTGGATTAAAGTGATATCCGAAGTTAGCTTTTGTTCAAACCTGTTTATCCATTCATCGCTTTGATGGTTGCTTGATGGGGTAATCCAGTATTTATTTGGCAATACGACTGAGTTGTAAAATGCTTTCATGGTTGGTAATAATTCATAATTTGTTAATTCATCAATATTTACCCAGTTAATCTCTTGCCCTTCGGCGCCAATGGGTGAATTTTTATACTCATCGATATTATAAATGTTTAATTCAACCATTCTATCTTTGTATTGATGGCGCATGCTTTGATTCATACTGAGTTCTATGACTTGAACGTTAAGCTCTTCATTCAGTTCTCGAATCATGGCTTGTTCTAATGACTCTCCGTTCTCAATTTTTCCGCCAGGAAGCTCCCAAAATCCAGGCATGAACTGATGGTCTTGACGTTTAGCAATGAGTAATTGCCCTTTGGAATTATGTAAAACGCCAACAACGGCCTTGATTGTTTTCATTGATATCGTGGATGGTAAAATAGCAGTATTTTAGCATTAGGTACACATTTGAACTTAACGGATAAAATCCAGATACTCAAACCACACAGCGCACTGCTCAAAGGTAATTTGATGGGCATTGAAAAAGAAGGGCTCAGAGTGTCTAGAAAAGGCGGCATTTCCCAGGCGCCACACCCTAGTGCATTTGGGTGTGCGCTCACGCATCCAAACATTACCACGGATTTTTCTGAATCATTGATTGAGTTGGTAACTCCACCCATGCACAGTGCAGATGAAATGTTGTCTTTTTTATCAAAGACTCAACATTATCTATACCAACACTTGCCGAAAGATCAAAGTTTTTGGCCAGCAAGTATGCCTTGTGTGATTCGAGGTGAAACCTATATTCCTATTGCACAGTACGGTTCGTCCAATAGAGGAATGATGAAAACTGTGTATCGTCATGGTTTGGCAAATCGTTACGGTAGTGTGATGCAAACCATTGCTGGTATTCATTTTAATTACTCATTTTCGACAGAGTTTTGGGAGCAGTGCCGTTTATTGTTAGCGCCTAATGAAACATTAAGAGCGTTTAGTGATGATGGTTACATGCGACTTACTCGAAATGTGGTGCGTTATGGATGGCTTATTTCTTATTTGTTTGGTGCCTCATCTGCAGTTTGTAAGTCATTTTTACAAGGGTACCACGAGCATTCCTTGGTTGAATTTAACGATTCTACTTTGTATAAGCCTTACGCCACCTCTTTGCGTATGGGCGATATTGGGTATCAAAATTTAGCTGAAGATGAGGCGGGCGTTAAAGCCAATTATAACTCTCTGAGTCATTACATTCATAGTCTTAAAGCCGGTATGCAAACCTCATGCAGTAAATATGAAGCCATTGGTTTAAAGCATCGGGGGGAGTATCAACAATTAAACACCAATATTCTGCAAATTGAGAACGAATATTATGCCTCTGTTCGCCCGAAACCGTCAGTAGAGGAGGGGAAAAAACCGTTAGATGCATTGAATGATAGTGGCATTGATTATATTGAACTTCGATCAATTGATATTAATCCATTGTCTCCTTTAGGCATTGATAAGGACCAAATTTATTTCTTAGAGGCCTTTATGTTGTTTTGTTTATTAGAGTTCTCGCCTGCTATTTCAAGTCGTGAGCAGTTTGAAATTGATAATAACGATCGTCTGGTAGCTCATGAAGGGCGCAAGCCAGGCTTAAAATTAATGCATCAAGGCCAAAGCACACTACTTAAAAAATGCGGTGAAGACCTGTGTAAAAAAATTGAATCTTGTGCGCAGTTATTAAGCAAAGATCATAGCAATGCCGTTAATGATATTGCTCGTCGTATTAATAATCCGGATTTAACGCCATCAGCCGTTACTCTTAGCCAGATGAAAGATAGATCACAAGGTTTTTTTGATTACATTAATTCATTTTCTAAAAAATATAGAAGAGATTTTTTATCTCATGAAGTTGACCAACAGCACTTTAATTATTTAGATAAACAAGCTCAGTTTTCGTGCGAAAAACAAGCCGAGATTGAGCGTTCAGACAACGTGAGTTTCGACCAATTTTTGGTGGATTACTTTAAACGGAGTCCTTGTGATGAGTCATAACGAAACAACCATTTGCGCGCTTGCAAGTAGTACAGGTCAAGGAGGCATTGGCATAGTGCGTGTGTCGGGCGCACGTTGTATTGAAATTGCAAAAAAAATGCTTGGCCATGTACCGAAGCCTCGTTACGCGCATTATGGCTCATTTTTTAATCAAGACGGTGTTGAAATCGACAAAGGTGTGGCATTATTTTTCCCAGCGCCAAATTCATTCACGGGTGAAGATGTGCTTGAATTTCAGGGGCATGGCGGTATTTTAGTAATGCGTTCCTTGCTTGAATCAGCCATGGCCTTAGGCTCGATTGCCGCTGAACCAGGTGAGTTTTCAAAACGAGCTTTTCTTAATGGCAAGATGGATTTATTACAGGCTGAGGCAGTGGCTGATTTGATTGATGCCAGTTCTGAGCAGTCGGCTCGTTCAGCACTTCGATCTTTATCGGGTGAATTTTCTGACCAGGTTAATGCATTGACCAAAGCATTGATTGAGCTACGTGTGTTTGTAGAAGCGACCATTGATTTTTCTGATGAAGAGATTGATTTTTTGAATTCTGAAGGAGTAGGACTAAAAGTTGCTCATATTAAAGAGTCCATTGAAAGTATTTTAACCTCTGCCGAGCAGGGAGCGATTTTGAGAGAGGGACTGACCGTGGTTATTGCGGGCAAACCTAATGCTGGCAAATCATCCCTTCTTAATGCACTTACTCAGCGCTCCAGCGCAATTGTTACCGACATTGCTGGTACCACACGAGACGTGCTAAAAGAAACCATTCACGTTAATGGCATGCCACTTAACATTATTGATACAGCAGGTTTACACGTAAGTGAGGACAAGATAGAACAAGAAGGCATTAAAAGAGCACACGGTGAAATTGAACGCGCCGACGTGGTTCTAATGGTTTTCGATGCACAAGATAAAGAGCCTGATTTATCAATCTTGCCAGCCGTTGTAAAAGACAAACCTTTGCTGTTGATTAAAAATAAAGTTGATTTAACCAGTGAGTCAACGGGCATGTCTAAAGTTAATGGACGAACGCAAATTTTACTTTGTGCTAAACGCGCTGATGGTTTGGATTTACTAAGGCAAGAGTTATCCGACATTGCTGGTTTGAGCGATACGGGAGAAGGCGTTTTACTGGCTAGAAAACGCCACATCGTTGCACTGGAATCAGCACTAAAATCAATACACAGTGCTTTGGAGCAGCTGGACAATGGTGCTAGTGAGCTAGTTGCTGAGGATTTACGCCAAGCTGGCCAGTCCTTAGGTAGTATTACTGGGGAGTTTTCATCGGATGACTTGTTGGGTGAAATATTCTCCTCTTTTTGCATCGGTAAATAGCTAGATCTTTATGAACATTAAGACAAAATTTTACATTTACTTGTTAACCACCATTGTGCTTTCACCGTTATTGGTGGTTGAGTTAATGTTGGTTTATGAGACTCGTAATACCGTTGACATATTATTAGTAACCATTATCTTACTGGTTTATTTAGGGCTTTATTTTGCTATCCGTAAAGATTTTTTATTGCCTTTTAGCGATTTGCAAAATTGGGTAAATAATTACAACGTTGATCAAAGTGCACGCTTAAGTGACCAGCAAAAAACCAGTTTCCAGCCTGTAGCAAGTGCGATTAATCACCTGATTGAAGAGAACCAACATTTGTACGATGACATGGAAGATATCCTTAATAAGCAGATTCAACGGTTGAGTCAAAAATCAGCTTCTTTAGAAACCCTTTACAGTGTTTCTTCAAAACTTAATAAAATTCATTCAACCGATGAGTTGTTTGAATATTTTTTAGACATCTTTATTAACATGACGGGCGCGTCTTCAGGAGCAGCGAGAAAGCTTGGTGATGAAGGTGAACTGCATTTAGTGGCAGAGCGCGGTGTTATTGATCCAAAAGGTCAAGTGACCGACGTGTTGAGTGCCGATTGTTTTTGTGGCGAGGTCGCCATGGCGAGTGATGTTTGTGTGCAGTTTAGTGTGCATACTTGCGCTAAGTGTGTAGGCGAAAAATCACAAGCTCAAGCGAGCGTGGGTACCATTGTTATTCCACTGCGTTATCACGGAAAAACATTAGGCATATTTAATTTATTTTTTGATACCGAGCCATCACTCGCTTTTGATGAACGTGCCTTGTTAGAATCCATCGCGGACAACATTGCCATTGCGCTGGATAAAGCCAGATTGGATGAGCAAACTAAGCGCATGGAGCTTTCACAAGAGCGCTTATTTCTCTCGCAAGAAATACACGATTCTTTGGCACAAACTATTTACAGTTTAAAGTTACAAGTAACGGTGTTAGGCGATATGCTTAAAAAAGGCGATCGATCAGATGCCAGTGATAAAGTGACTGGGTTGCAATCTAACATCACCCAGGCCAATCAAGAGCTCAGGGAGCTAATGTGTAATTTTCGTGTGCCACTTGACCCTAAAGGCATCGAAGTATCGTTAAAGAATCTTGTGAATCGATTTAAGGCTGAAGAGGGTATTGCAACTTATTTACAAGTAAAGGGAAAGCTTAAGATTCCCCCTGAGGTGGAAATGCAAATTATGCGCATTACTCAAGAAGCATTGTCCAATGTACGTAAGCACGCCCAGGCGCGTAATGTGCGTATTTTGTTATCAGCTAAACCACACTGTCAATTATTAATCGAAGACGACGGTATTGGGTTTAAAAAAGACAAGAACGAAAGTGAAATAATGGGGAATAATATTGGCATGAACATTATGAAAGAGCGTGCCGATAGAATCGGTGCGAGCATTGAGATTGAATCGGAGGCCGATGAAGGCACTCGAATCATTGTGTCGTTTAAGGAAGACTCATGAAGCTTTATATTATCGATGATCACGCACTGTTTCGTAACGGCTTGATCTCCCTTTTAGAATCGAGACAAATTAGCGCTCAAGCAGCCTCTTCTCCTGAACAGGGATTACTGGAAATACCAAGCCTTTCGCTGGACGTTATTTTACTTGATTTGCGTATGCCAACCATGTCGGGCGTTGAGGTGTTAAAGTCACTTAAATCGAAAAATATTCAAACCCCTATTGTCATGCTGACCACTAGCACTGAGGAAAATGACTTGCGTAATTGTTTAAAGCACGGTGCTCAAGGTTATCTATTAAAAGACATGGATCCTGATGAGTTGGTCGATGCTTTGAATGAAGTATCTAAAGGTTCAATTGTAGTAGCGCAAGACATGACACATGTATTGGCTAAAGTATTGCGCAATGAATTAACCGACAGTGAGCCTTCTTTTGATTCGCTCACCAATCGGGAAAAAGAAGTGTCCTGTCAGGTGGCTATCGGCCACAGCAATAAAGTAATCGCCAGAGAATTAGGAATTTCAGATGGTACGGTAAAATTACACGTGAAATCAATTCTCAAAAAGCTCTCACTCAGTTCACGAGTTGAAGTGGCGGTCATGGTAACTGAAAAGGGCTACTGCAAGTAAATGGACGGATATCAAAGATTGGTTGTCAAGGCATTAAGAGAAGTGGATGAGGTTTTGCCATGGGACTTGGAAGAAGAAATAGAGCAGGATTTAAATCTGATTGTATTGGATATCAGAGAACAAGATGAGTTCGACATGATGCACATTAAAAATTCACTTCACGTTCCTAGAGGTCGCCTTGAAGGCGCCTGTGTTTGGAATTACGATGATACAATCCCAATATTAGCTCAAGCTAGAGATCAAAACATTGTGGTTGTGTGCCGATCCGGCAATCGGTCGGTCCTTGCAGCACTCACCATGCAACAGATGGGCTTTAGTCAAGTGCGCTCACTTAAGTTAGGCATTAAGGGCTGGAACGATAACGACCTAGAGATGTTGAACAATCAAGGGAATATTGTTGATATTAATAAAGCCGATGAATGGCTTAATAAAGCCGTTGCAAAAGACAAGCTAAAACCTTAATTATCTGCGTTAGTAATTATTTAAGAAAAAAATCAAAATAGTGCTTGACGCACAAAATATTCTGAGTATAATTTCCACCTTTCACCGCGTCAGAAAACAGTTTTATTTTTTTTGGTTGTGGTAGCTCTTTAAAAATATATCAAACAACTTGTGTGGGCACTCGTACAATAAAAATTGTGCAGTGCACACGAAACAATTGCATTTATTTGTAGTTGTTCCGACAAAACAAAAGCAGATAAGCTTTTAAAAAAATTGAACGCAAAGCGCACTTATTTATAAGTGTTGCCAATGTTCTAAATAGTTAGAATTGAACTGAAGAGTTTGATCCTGGCTCAGATTGAACGCTGGCGGTATGCTTAACACATGCAAGTCGAACGGAAACGATACTAGCTTGCTAGTAGGCGTCGAGTGGCGGACGGGTGAGTAACGCGTAGGAATCTACCTAATAGTGGGGGATAGCCCAGAGAAATCTGGATTAATACCGCATAATCTCTATGGAGTAAAGGGGCCCTCTTCTTGAAAGGTTTCGCTATCAGATGAGCCTGCGTAAGATTAGCTAGTTGGTGAGGTAAAAGCTCACCAAGGCGACGATCTTTAGCTGGTCTGAGAGGATGATCAGCCACACTGGGACTGAGACACGGCCCAGACTCCTACGGGAGGCAGCAGTGGGGAATATTGGACAATGG
>Ga0209558_1002687_pt1 | contig 11432 bp, 11 predicted proteins | sample SaaInlV_150m_DNA_3_FD_184674 | JGI IMG/M metagenome (GOLD analysis project Ga0209558, IMG submission 184674) | Marine microbial communities from expanding oxygen minimum zones in the Saanich Inlet - Saanich Inlet SI074_LV_120m_DNA (SPAdes) (version 2) | ecosystem: Environmental > Aquatic >...
TCGCCCGCAAGCACGTTTTGTCTGAATCCGCTTTCTGGCTTGCGCCAGATTCGCGAAAGGCTACTTTCACGCGACTGGAATCGGCCGGAGTAGCGCGGGGGGTAACGTCAGATCGGGTCTCCGCTGACCAGGTCGCGTTTGCCCTCGGGGTAAAAGGTCACCGTCGGCAGGTTTATGTCTTCGCCGGCGATCATCTGGCGCAGTAGTTCGGCGACGCCGTCAACGGCCGGCCCCACCAGGGCTTCACCTTTTTCGCGTGTGCCGAGGGCCGCGGATTCGTTGTCTATTGCCTCGGTCTGGACCCGTTCGGGGTCCAGATATAGCATCGTCGAAGTCTCGAATTCATCGGCGTGGCCCGGCAAGCGGCCGTGTTCCATGTGTTGTTGTACCAAGGCGGGATCATAGACGTCCCAATACGATTGGAAACGCAGGTTGATCCCGAGTTTGTCTTTGTATTCGTCGATGCGGCGCATCATTGGTTTGACATTGCCGCCGTGGCCGTTGAGGATCAGGACATTCTCGATGCCGGCCCGCACCAGCGAGTTGCAGACGTCAAAGACATATTCGCAGAAGATTTCCGGCCGCACGGTCAATGTGCCGATGTGCTGCATCCAGTGCTCGGAGACGCCAATGGCGACCGGGCTAGCGACTACGACCTGCGGCAATAGCTTTTGGGCCGCGTGTTCGGCCATATAACTGACATGCAGCGTATCGTGGATCATGTGCAGATGTTCATTGTGCTGTTCGGTTGCGGCGGTGGGTACGATGGCGGCCTTGATCGTTCCCGCCGCGATGCGTTCGCGAAATTCCTTGCGGGTCAGGTCGCCTACAAAAACGCGTTCGTCGGCCATGATTCGATCTCCCAGTCGGTGAAAGCTAAACTATTACCTGCGCAAATAAGGTCCTTGTTGGCGTTAGCTTAACGGCTGCCTATTAGAGTGTCAAGGGGATGGGGAGTTCGGGCGAATGTTGACTGGAAGGCGAAAACACTATGCGTTTGCGGTGCAGAGGAATAGGGGTTTTACTGCGGGGCCTCTCCATTTGTCGCCAATCTAACGGAGCAATGGTCTGATGCCCGATAGTGGTCGCAGCCAATAGAGGGCGATTAAAGACCGCAGCAGGCCAAGGCCGAATTTTGCTCTTTTGAACGCTGACGAAGACATTGCCAATACTAGTATAACTTATCGCAGGGAGCAGATATCAAAAATCCATTTGCAGATTGGAACCGGAATTTCGCCCTTTTAGCCGTCGCGGTTGCAGGTACGGGCATGTTCTTCGGGGTGCAGATGACGCTATTTAATAATTTCATTGTCGACCGTTTGAATATCGAGCCGCACCAATTGGGGTCGGTCGAAGCCCTGCGCGAAGTGCCAGGTTTTCTCAATGCTTTTTTTCTTGCGTTGATTATTCGCTTTGCCCCTGCAAAAATCGCTGCAATCGCCTTGCTCGTTATGGGGGTGGGGATCGCGGCCTATTCCCAGGTTAGCTCGGTTTTTCTTTTAGCTGCTTTTTCGCTGGTCTGGAGTTTGGGCTTTCACTGTTGGCTACCTTTAGAGCAAAGCATGGGATTGGCGTATAGCCCGAGCGGCAATAAAGGGCGATGGCTAGGCCAATTGCGCAGCATCCACAGCTTGGCCTGGCTGGTGTCGATCGGTCTCTGCATGCTATTGCTGGAATATCTGCACTATGAGGGCATTTTTGTCATAGCCGGTGTGTGTACCGGGATCGGCGGTCTGGCCCTGCTTTTTATCGATCGGTCGAATAATCCGTCCAGTGAAAAGGGATTGGTCTTAAAGCGCCGCTATATGCTCTATTACGCGTTGAATTTCCTACAGGGCCTACGCAAGCAGATGTTCATAACTTTTGCGATTTTTGCCTTGGTCAAAGTACACGGTATGCAGGTAGAGACCACCATGGTCCTAGTGCTGATCAACCAAGTCCTGATCACGTTAACCGCTTCTTGGATGGGCCGCCTTGTCGATCGCTATGGCGAGAGGTGGATGCTCAGTGTGAGTTATGTCGTGCTGGTTTTTGTCTTTCTTGGCTACGCGCTGATTGACCACCGATTAAGCCTTTATGGCCTTTACTGCCTCGATAATCTTATTTTCTTTGGAGGGATCGCACTGACGACCTATGCCCATAAAATAGCGCCACCGGACGAGTTAAAACCAACACTGGCGATGGGAGTGACGATGAACCACGTCGCGGCGGTCGCGGCGCCCTTGATCGGTGGGTATGCTTGGCTGGTCTTTGGCTATGAAGTCATTTTTATAACCGGATCCATCCTGGCTTTTGTGTCGCTTGTTGTTGCCCAGTGGGTCGACCCCGAAAAGCAGGGTCTATCGGGTGGAACTAAAGTAGCCGTATCATAGTTGAAATTAAATCACCAAACGAAAGGATTATCCCAATGAAAATGGCAACCCGTATGCCCCCATTCGCTCGACAAATCGGTTTCGATGGCTTTGCCGCCTGGTTGGCGGAAAATGGTTTTGATGCCATCGATACACCGCAGTTGACCCGCGAGATCGCGAAAACCTGTAAACAGCTCGGATTGGCGCTCGGTACTTCCGACGGAGGAGCGAGTGTGCTTAGCCGTGATGCAGCTAAGCGCCGCAAGGGCATTAGCGAATACAAGAAAAGTTTGACTGCCATCGCCAAAAATGGCGGTCATACGCTTTTTACGGTTCTCGGCCCAGACGACGCTAGTATCCCGAAAGCCGAGACCTTCGAGCTCTTTAAGAAGGTCTATCCGCAAATCCTGGCGCATGCCGAAAAAGTGGGCGTCAATATCGCCATCGAGCCTTACCCCGGTGGCAGGCCTTACTATGCAAATATAGGATGCTCACCCGAAAGCTTAAGGCTGATCTTTGAAGCGTGTCCTTCGCCCAATTTAGGGATTTGCTATGATCCATCACATTATGTTCGTCAGCAGATAGATTATCAACGCGTTCTGCACGAGTTCGGCGACAGGGTGCGACATGTGCATTTGAAGGATACCGAGATCATGCCGGAAAAACTTTATGAGTCTGGCAATCTCGGCGAGGCCTATGCCAATAGCTACGTCTGTGGTGAGGGCTGGTGGCGTTATACGATTCCGGGCGAAGGGGAAGTCGACTGGAACTATGTGATTAGGCGGCTTGAGGATTTCGGCTACGATGGAGTGCTGTCGGTCGAGTTGGAAGATCACTATTTCTGGCAGACCCCGGAATTGCAGCAGGAGGGCCTGTTGCGGTCTAAGGACTATATCGAACAATTTATCAGGCAGCGCTAGTGGGCGTACTCGGTCTGCTCCTGCTGCCCACCCTTGTCGCGGCAGAAATTCAATTTATCGAAGTCTCCGCGCAAATGGGCATCGATTTCGTGCACGAGAATGGGGTGTCCGCAGAAAAGAGGCTGCCGGAAACGAATGGTGCTGGTAGCGCATTTTTTGATTGGGAGAATGATGGGGATCAGGATCTCTATCTCGTCAATAGTGGGCATATGGAAAAAGGCCGGGGACCGTCTTGGAATGGATTGTACCGCAATGACGGCTCTGTTTTTAAACCCGTTGTAGGTGCTGCCGGTGCGCGGGGTGAATCGTACGGTATGGGCGTTGTTGCGGCGGATTACGATTCCGATGGCGATCCGGACCTCTACCTCACCGCCTGGGGCCCGGATCAGCTTTACCGGTCCGATGAAGGTAGTTTTACCGATGCCACGGATGTTTCGGGGCTCGGCCACGAAGGGTGGACGACCAGCGCTGCATTTCTCGATATGGATCTCGATGGCGATCTCGACCTCTTCGTCGCGCAGTATGTACATTTCGAGTTGGGCGAGCAGCCTTGGTGCGGCCGCGACGATATGGACTTGCGGTTCTATTGTGACCCCCGCGTTTTCGAATCGACGGCGGACATTCTCTATCGCAATGAAGGCGATGGGGTTTTTAGCGAAGTGGGTTTGAGCGCGGGGATTGACCAGAAGGGGAATGGCTTGGGGGTCGTCGCTGGCGATTGGGATCTCGACGGCGATCCAGATCTTTATGTCGCCAATGACCTGTCGCCGAATTTTCACTATGTCAATCAGGGCAACGGCCGCTTCGTAGAGGATGGCTTGTTAATGGGGACGGCACTCAGCGCGGATGGGGCTAATCAGGCCGGTATGGGCGTTGATGCGGGCGATATTGATGCCGATGGCGACCTCGATCTCTTCGTCACTAATTATCAACTAGAAACCAACAGTCTCTATCGCAACGATGGTTCGTATTTCTCCGAGATCAGTTTTAAATCCGGGATCGGTGAGATCAGTTTGAATTATCTGGGTTTTGGCACCGGCTTCTTCGATTTTGACAATGACGGCTGGCTGGATTTATTTGTCGGTAATGGCCATGTGCACGACAATATCGGCGAATACGACGAATTGGTAACGCATGCGCAGCGGGCGCAAATCTTCCGCAATCGCGGCGCAGGTACATTTGCTGAGGTCACTGGGGAATTGGGGCCGGCCTTTGCCGCTAAATATGTAGTGCGCGGATCTTCCTTCGGTGATATTGACCAAGATGGTGACCTAGATATCGCGATGGTCAGCAATGGCCGCCGTTTCGCTCTGATGCGCAATGACGGCGAGCATGGGAATTGGCTTCAGGTCCACCTTGAAGGCAGGCAGAGCAATCGTGATGCGATCGGCGCCTTGGTCTATCTATGGGCTGAAGGACGGAAGCAGATGCGGCAGGTCAAAGCCGGGTCGGGCTTCCTTTCGATGAGTCAGGTCGATCCGCTTTTTGGTGTGGGCGCGGCCAAGGCGATTGAGCGTCTGGAAATTCACTGGCCCTCAGGAGAAGTGCAGGTCTTGCAAGATATTGCGGTCAATCAGCGTATGCACCTTAAAGAAAAAACGCGATAATCGCTGGTTGACAGTCGCCAATGGGCCTTCTATTATACAGCCGTTCGCCATTAAAGAGGAGAGTCGGATATGACAGGTTTTGCCGTAGTGGGATTGGGGATGGGGCGCAACCGCGCAAAGCAAGTGCTTGAAACCGCCGGCGCGGAATTGCGGGTAGTCGTCGACCTTAACGAGGAACTCGCGCGAGAAGTGGGCGAAGAGATGGGCAGTGCGTATAGCACCGATCTCAATGAGGTGTTGGGGCGCGGAGATGTCGACGTCGTAATGGTGATGACCCCGAGTGGGCTGCATGCTAAGATCGGTGTAGAAGCCATTAAGGCGGGTAAGCATGTAATCACCACCAAGCCGATGGATGTCAGCACGAAAGCCTGTGACGAACTGATCGACGCCGCCGACGCGGCCGGCGTCTTGGTCGGTGTCGATTATCAGAGCCGTTATGTCGACAATAACTTCCGTGTCGCCGAGGCGCTGAAACAAGGCCTAATGGGCAAGCCGATCTTGGGCGAAGTGCGCTTTAAGTGGTTTCGCTCGCAAGAATATTTCGAACATGGCAATGGCTGGCGCGGCACTTGGGCGATGGACGGGGGTGGTTCACTGGCCAATCAGGGATCGCATCTGATAGACCTCTTGTTGTGGTTTATGGGCGTGCCCAAGACCGTCTATGGTGAAACCGGTATCATGAACCACGAAATCGAAACGGAGGATATCGGCCAGGCCATTTTGAATTTTACCAGCGGTGCGAAGGGCGGCATACTGGGTACCACGACCTTTCCCGAGAGTCCCTATTTCAGCGCCGAAGTACACGGCAGCGAGGGCGGCGTGCTTGTCGATTCGGTCCTGTCCGGTGAGATACGGGTTTTTGGCGACGGTCTAGAAGAAAAGCTACAGACCATTGAGAATCCACTCGCTAATGTCGTTGAAGACGTGGTCTCTGCTTTAGACCGGGGTACCAAGCTGCGGGTCGATGGGCGCGAAGGTCGTCGCACCGTGGCATTATTGGAGAATATCTACCGGTCGTCCCGGGAGGGAAAGGTCTTGGATTATAGTGACTGAGAAAGCGTGCAGTGCCCTTGTCGGTCTTGACAACCCCCACAGTGCGGGTTGGTTGACGACCTTGCAACATTGCGATGCCGTAGGCCGCTTGCTCGTATGTGCGGATGGGCCGTGCGATGGGGTCGATCAAGTCTATCGCAATGTATCTGAGCTATTAGCCGGCGAATCGTTGGATTTTGCGTTGGTCAGCACCCGCAATGACCTTGCTCCAGATATAGCCGCGCAATTGCTGGAGGCCGGCGTGCCGGTCATCGTCGAAAAACCGGTCGCCCGTACGGCTGCTGAGGTCGCCCGGCTCAATGAGCTGGCTGCCGCTAAGGGGGTGCATTGGGCGACGGCTTTTATGAATCGCTACCACCCGATCGCGAAAAAACTGCACGCCTTGTTAGCAGAAGGCGTCCTTGGCGATATCGTCTCGATCGAGGGAAGGATGGTCACCAGCACGGTCCAGCAGCGCAATCCCGAACATTGGCTTTTTAATAGCGCGCAAGCCGGCGGCGGCATCCTGCATTGGTTGGCGATCCATACCGTTGATTTGATCCGCTATATCACGGGTCTGGAATATCAAAGCGTCTCGGCGCATATGGCGACATTGAGTGGTGCTGATATTGATGTCGAAGATGTGTTGGCCGCTTCGTTCAGTATGGACAACGGGGCGATCGGCAATATCCATGCGGGCTATGTGTTGCCTCGTCGCTATGGCGATATTTATCTGTGTTTCAGGGGGACCGAAGGGGACGCAATATGGAATATGTGGGATTGGGCGGGCAAGGGCGATCGATTGGTTGTGCAGAGTCGGGTTGAGGGTTGGCAGGAAGAAGAACATCGCGCATATAACCTATCGGTCGAAGAGGCGCCGGGCTACGGCGGGGCTTCGGGGGTGAACTTTGTAGCTGACTTTATCGCGGCGAGTCGGCAAGGCGGGTCCTTTATCACTGATGGTAAAGATGCCTTTGAGGCGATGCGTTTTGTTGAAGCGGCTTACGCGGCGGCGGCAGGCCGTCGTCAGGTTGATTTGTTTTGAGGAATTCATAATTGCTGGCGTTTGTATAGATAGTACAATAACTGCAAGTATCGAGTGTTGCGTCCGATGTTGAAGCCCGGTCGCTGATAACCCGTATAAAAAAGGGGAGTAAACGATGAAAATCGTAGATATCGAGCGCATAGTCGTGGATGTGCCCTTTACCAAGCGGCAGCAAAAGATCACCGCTCGCGAAGTGTACAACTGGGCGATCCTCGAATTGTGCCGGGTTGAAACCGATACCGGTCATGTGGGTTGGGGCGAGACGGTTATTCACTATACCTGGGCGCGGGTGTCGGATGAGTCGGTCGCTCGGGTAATAGGGCAAAGCCCAGCAGACCTTATGCACGACGATTCGCTGGGTGCGGGGTTGCAAATGGCGCTCTTTGATGTGGTCGGCAAGGTGATGGAAGTGCCGGTGTATAAACTGCTGGGTAATAAGTGCCGCGACTGGGTGCCTTTGTCGTGGTGGTCGATCGACGCTTCGCCCGAGGATTGGGCTGCGGAGGCGAAGGATGCAGTAAAGGCTGGCTATACTAGCCTTAAGCTAAAACCCCGGCCTTGGTGGGATATCCAAGCGCAAATAGGCGCGATCTGCAAGGTCGTGCCGCCGCATTTTAAATTGGACCTCGATCCGAATGCCACCTGGCAAAACGCCGCCACCGCGATTCCCATAATAAAAAAACTCGAAGCTTATGATAATGTCGCGATGTACGAATCGCCCATTCCACAACACGACGTGCTCGGCAATCGTCAGATTCGCCAGGCGATAAACCGCCCCGTTGCGATGCATTTTGGCTCGCCGCCCTTTATAACGCAAGTGCGCGAGGAAGTGTGTGATGGGTATGTGGTATGTGCGGGCAAGTCGCAGGTTATACGTCAGGGCACGCTTAGCGCCGAGGCGGAGATGCCCTTTTGGCTGCAGTTGGTCGGCAATGGATTGACGACGACTTGGGCGGCACATCTAGGCGCGGTGCTGACGCACGCGACCTGGCCCACTATTTCCTGCGTTAATCTTTACAGCCACCAATTGTTGAAAAAGAAAATTGAGGTCGTTGGCGGTTATCATCAGGTGCCAGAGGGGCCCGGCTTGGGCGTCGAGGTCGACGAAAAGGCGATCGCCAAATATCGGGTCCCTGAAAAGACGATCAAGAAGTTGAATGGCTCGCCCTACGATCGGCCCAAGCCGCGTATTATAAATTCCATCGTCTATCCCGATGGTAGTTGCGTACACATGGCTTCTTCGAGTCAGGGCTATGGTTATTTTACCTCGGGGCACGGTCCAGCCCAAGTAGAGGGTGCCCGGCTTGAGCCTTGGCCGGATGATGGGTCGAAAGAATGGAAAAAACTATTTGCAAAGGCAGAAAAACATCCGGTGCGGGATCGATGGCAGAAACGGTAGATAGTTTATATCCATAAGGGATGGGATATGTGCGCGAGCAAAATTGTAGACGTTAAAGTTTTTGAATTGCACGAACCACCCGCAAGCGAAAAAGGCAGTAAGCCCTTGCGCGACCGGGGATGGTTATGGGCACCAGAGCAAGCCACGCCGATGGATAAATTCGGTGAGGGTGGTCGCGCTTTTCGTCGACCAGGTGGCAACATTTGGGTCAAGGCCATTGCCGACGATGGGACCTTTGGTTTGGGCCGAACGGATTCCGGGCATGTTACGAGTATTCTTATCAAAGAGTGTCTAGCGCCTCTAATTATTGGCCAGGAGGTTGGTGCTATTGACCTGTGCAATGATCGGATGTGGCGAGGTACTCTTTCTTTTGGCAATGAAGGACTGACAGCGAGGGCGGTAGCGGGGGTTGATCTGGCCCTATGGGATTTATGGGGCAAGATGCTCGACCAGCCCGTCTATAGGCTTGCCGGAGGGCCACAGCGGACCGAAATGGAAGTTTATGTCACTGGCAATGATGTTGACTGGCATTGCCAGCTTGGCTTTCAGAAATTCAAATTAGCTCGGCCTTTCGGGCCTGTCGATGGTCAGGCCGGGATCGATGGCACGGTGGAATTAATGGCCAAGTGTCGAGAGTTGATCGGCCCAGATGCTGACTTGATGCTCGATTGTTGGATGACCTTTGATGTAGACTTTGCGGTGCGTTTGTGCGAAGCGTTAAGGCCTTATCGCATGCGTTGGATGGAAGAGATGCTGATGCCGCAAGACTGGGAGGGACACAAGGCCTTGAGGCAACGTTTGCCATGGCAGCCACTAGCTGATGGCGAGCATTGGTCTACCCGGCATGGGGGTATGCGGGCGATCCAGGAGCGACTCGTCGATATAATTCAATCCGACCTTTACTGGGTCGGTGGTTTTACCGAAGCCATGAAGTTGGCTCATTTTGCCGACGCCGCCGGGATTCAGATGTGCTTGCATACCGGGGCTAATGATCCCTATGGGCAACATTGGACGGCGGCTATGCCGAATACACCTTTGATAGAGTTTTTTATGGGTTCACTGCCTGGAGTGCCCTTGGAAGAATGTTATATCGGCACGCCTTCTGAATCGGGGCGGAGTCATTACAAAGTTCCACCGGGTACCAATATGCCCAAAGACGGCCGACTCGGTCTGCCGAATGGGCCGGGTTTTGGTATTGATATTCCAGAAGATTGGTTAAAAGAGATTTAAAAGACTTAACAAACTTGCAGTGTTGCCCTTTAGCTTGGACTGACGGCCATGAAAATCACAAAGATAGAAGAGTTTATCACTGCTGTACCGCATATTCCCTCAATCGAGAAAAGCCGACCGGGCGATTATAAAGAGCGGCCGATCAGTATTATCAAGGTGCATACCGATGAGGGGATTTATGGAGTCGGAGAAGGCGGGCGAGGTGGCTCAAACGCCGAGTTAGAAGCTGAATGGGTTGGGATTGACCCATTGACGGTTAATCTAGGTGATCAGGGGGGCGCAGTTATTATGGCGCTCTACGATATCGTCGGTAAAGCCCTCGGAGTGCCGGCGTGGAAACTCATGGGCTCAAAACACTGGGACAAGGTGCCGGTCGGTTGGTGGTCACCGCCTTTAGAACCGCGCGAATTTGCCGCGATGGCTGAAGAGGGCGCGAAGTTGGGCTATACGACCCACAAGCTCAAGGCGCGGCCTTGGAATATTATCGAAACGGTTAAATTGATAACAAAGGCAGCCGGCCCGGACTTCAGTATTATTGTTGACCCCAATTTTGCGTTTGGCGATTTAGCTACCAGCCTAAAATTAGCCGAAGCCTTGCAGTCTTATAATATTGCAGCTTTTGAAGATCCATTTCAATATCTACCGGGGTGGCATCAGTATCGCGATTTTCGTCGTCATTCTCGTATCAGATTAGCACCACATCTTGGCGATCCTAAAATGGTGATGAGCGCTATTCGAGCTGAAGCGGCGGATTGTTTCAATATTGGTGGCACCCTAGCGCAAGCCCAGATTAGTGCGGGTATCGCTGAAGCGGCCGGTATGCCGGTTTGGCTACAGGTCGTTGGCTTAGGCTTGGGGGTGTCGGGTGCCTATGGTACGCATGTCCACGCGACGATTGCCAATGCGACCATTCCTTCGGACAGTCTGCATTTTACCCGTGAGAATGATTTGATAGGTGGAGCGTTGATGCCTGTTGATGGACATGTTACCGTGCCGGATGCCCCTGGTTTGGGTATTGAGCTTGATATGGCTGCGGTGGCGCAATACCGGGTGGGCTGAATATGAATGGCTGAAGTGTTGACGTTGTAAAATCTGAGGTGTATTTTCTACGGCTGGGATAAACTGATATGAGCCTATAGCTCAGCTGGTAGAGCACCGGACTTTTAATCCGTAGGTCCTGGGTTCGATTCCCAGTGGGCTCACCATTAAAAACAACCACTTACGATCATTCGTAGGTGGTTGTTTTGGGTTCTGTGGGGCATATGATCACGATATGATCACGGCTGAAACTCTTTGAGGCGCTGTTTTCGCCGCGCGGTTTTTGCCAAGTCATTGACATATTCGCGTAGGTCTTCCGGTCGAAATCGTAAATTAGCCCCAATTTTTACGTATGGGATAAGATTTCTCGATTTTAATTCGTAGAGATACGATTTGCTGATTTGGAGAGCCTCGGCGGCTTGATCCGGTGTCAGCAACAGCGATTCCATCGTTATTTTCTCGTCGTCTCCAGCGTCTGACGGCACTGCTCGACTAGGTCGGCGAAGGCGTCGACCCGTTCGCGGGGCACGGCTAGGCCCTGTCGGGTGGGGTAGTATTTGCCGCCCTCGCCCTTGACGTAGATCCGTACATCGAGAAACGGATGGCCTTTGTATTCGTCCTCCGTGAGGCGGATTTGCTGGAATGAGTTCTTCTTCATCGTGTGCATTGGTTTTGCTCCTTCTATAAGGCTATAGGCTCCGCGCGGGTAAAATGATTGGCGAAACGCATTTGTGCGGTGCCGCATGAGGCGGAGGAGCGTGCATGTGCCCCTCCGCCTGGCTTCATTGCGTTTACACTAGCAGTAGCTCC
>Ga0209558_1002706_pt1 | contig 11388 bp, 9 predicted proteins | sample SaaInlV_150m_DNA_3_FD_184674 | JGI IMG/M metagenome (GOLD analysis project Ga0209558, IMG submission 184674) | Marine microbial communities from expanding oxygen minimum zones in the Saanich Inlet - Saanich Inlet SI074_LV_120m_DNA (SPAdes) (version 2) | ecosystem: Environmental > Aquatic > Marine...
ATTAAATATTTTACAAAAGTAGTTTTACCCACCCCCATTTCTCCATATAAAAAAATTACTTCCCCACCTTTTAGATGATTAGAAAAATTTTTAGCTAATTCTTTAGTCGTCTCTTCTGAAGATATATCTATTATGCTATTTTTAATAGCGATAGGCATCTGGTTTGAATGGACCTTCTGTCCCAACACTTATATAATCTGCTTGTTCTTTGGATAGTTTAGTAAGTTTAGCACCAACTTTTTTTAGATGAAGAGTTGCTACTTTTTCATCTAAATGTTTAGGAAGCACATAAACTTTATTTTCATAATTTTTATGATTATTCCAAAGCTCAATCTGTGCAATTACTTGGTTTGTAAATGAAGCACTCATAACAAAACTTGGATGTCCAGTTGCACAACCTAAATTAACTAATCTTCCCTCTGCTAAAAGAATAATTCTTTTTTTGCTTGGCAATTCTATTTCATGAACTTGCGGTTTAACTTCACTCCATTTATAATTTTTAAGAGCTTCGACTTGAATTTCATTATCAAAGTGACCAATATTACATAAAATTGCTCTATCTTTCATATCTCTCATATGATCAGCAGTAACAATATCTTTATTTCCTGTAGCTGTTACAACGATATCAGCTCTGCTAATAGCTTCTTCCATCAAAACAACTTCATATCCTTCCATTGCAGCCTGTAATGCACAGATTGGATCTGCTTCAGTAACTAAAACTCTCGCTCCACTTTGTCTTAGCGATGCTGCACTTCCTTTACCCACATCTCCAAAGCCCGCTACGATTGCAATTTTTCCTGACATCATTACATCTGTTGCTCTTCTAATTCCATCAACTAAACTTTCTCTGCAACCATATAAATTATCAAATTTTGATTTAGTAACTGAGTCATTAACATTAATCGCTGGCACTAAAAGAGAATTATTTTTTTCCATCTTATTTAAAGCTTTTATTCCTGTAGTAGTTTCTTCTGAAACTCCTTTTATATCCTTCATCAAATCTTTATATTCATTATGCATGATTGCAGTTAAATCACCGCCATCATCTAAAAGCATATTTGGTTTCCAATCAGGTTTGCCAATAATAGTTTGTTTGATACACCAGAGATATTCCTCCTCAGTCTCACCCTTCCATGCGTAAACGGGTATTCCAGCCTTTGCAATCGCAGCAGCTGCATGATCCTGAGTTGAAAAAATATTACACGAAGACCATCTTACCTCAGCTCCTAGAGCAACCAATGTTTCTATCAATACAGCTGTTTGAATAGTCATATGCAAACAACCAATAATTCTTGCTCCTGTTAATGGTTTAGTTTCTGAATACTCTTCTCTTAAAGCCATTAATCCTGGCATTTCACTCTCTGCTATCGAGATTTCTTTTCTACCGAATTCAGCTGATGATATATCTTTTACTTTAAAATCTTTCATGGAAAAGTTTTATACAGTTAACAACAAATTAATCAAGATAAGATTAAACGCTTGGAAATTTTATCTCTACGATTGCACCATCTCTATCTAATCGATTTGATGCTACAATTTCACCATCATGAAGATCAACTAAATTTTTAACAATATTCAATCCAAGACCTGAATGTTCTCCAAATTTATCTGGTCTATTACTATAAAATCTTTTGAATATTTTTGATGTATCTATCTCTTTAAATCCCTGGCCATCATCAATAATTTTAACAACAATTTTTTTATTTACAGTATTTGATATATTCACAAAAATATTTTCTCCTTCTTTACAAAATGAAATTGAATTATCCAATAAATTAGCAATTATTTGCTCAATTCGGTTTTCGATGCCATTAATGATATATTTTTCATTACCATCATTTTCGTAATTGATTTTAATATTTTTTTTAACTCCTTGGATGTTGTTATAATCATCTACAACAGATTGAATAATTGGCTCTATATTGATTTTTTTCATCTTTTCTTTACTTAGAGCCACTTCATCTTTTAACATCTGTGAATAATCAGTTATTAATCTTTCAATTCTCAAAACATCATGGCTAAGAATATTCAATAATTTTAATCTTTGTTCTGAGTTGTTGCTGTCTTGCAATATCTCAGAAGCACTTTTTAATGATGCAAGTGGGTTTCTTATTTCATGAACTAGATCTGTGGAAAAATTCTCAGCATGAGCGACTCTTTTTTGAAGTTCAATTGTCATATCATCCAGTGAATTTGATAAAAGTCCTAATTCATCATTACGACTTTTTAAACTTTCAATATTTGTTTTAGATTGACTTTTATCTTTAATAACTTTTGTATAGCTTACAAGGTTTTGTATTGGTTTAATAAAATATCGACTCAAAACAAAAGAGAAAATAAGAATTACAAAGCCTACAGCAATTGCTGTTCTAACAACAAAAGCTTTTCTCTCATCAGTAGCTATTTTGATATCATTGGCATTTTCTGTAATAGCAATGTATCCAATATTTGAATTATCTTTAATTACATTTTTAATTGTAATTAATTTAAATTGATTAAGATCCTCCTGTATGAGTGTGTAAGAATTTCCATAAGCATCAGAATTTAAATATTTTTTTAAAATTTTTTCAAAAGAAAAGTTCTTATTTTCAGTTAAATTAATATTTTCATTTGTATTATTTTTGTTATTTTCATTATCATTCAAACTTTCGAATTCAATTTCATCTAATCTTGTAGAAAAAGATCTTGGATCAAGATCTAAAGTATCTGTGTCACCTACTATATTTAAATCATTATCAAAAAAGATTACTCTATCAAGGTTTTGAAATATAAAACGTGTTGAAAATAAAAATTTTCTACAATCTTCAGCATTAAATTTTACATCTAATCTTAGAAGAGTATTGATTGTGTTATCTATTACACTTAAGTGTTTTACTGATTTCTTTTTAATTAAATTGGGCTGAACGTTATTTAAATAAATAAATGTAAATAAACTAATAATTGTAAAGATTATAAAATTTATAAATAAAAATTTTTTTAATATAGATAGACTTTTTAAGTATTTACTAAACATTAGCTAACATTCCATCTATATCCACTACCATATCTAGTTTCAATAGCTGAAAAATCAGGGTCTACTTTTTTGAATTTTTTACGAATTCTTTTAACATGACTATCGATAGTTCTATCTTCAATATCAGTGTCTTCTCTATAAGCAATATCCATTAATTGTGATCGTTCTTTAATAATTCCCGGTCTTTTTGCTAGCTCTTTAACAATCAAAAATTCTGTTGTAGTTAGTTTGTCTGGAAGTTGTTTACTGTTCCATTCACACTCAAGTTGAGAAGGATCTAATTTTAGTCTTCCGTGTGAAATTAAACTTTTGTTTTCCTCTAAAATATTATTCGTATCTTTTTTTCTTAGTTGAACTCTAATTCTTTCAATCAATACTTTAATTGAAAAACCTCCAGATTTTTTTACAAAATCATCTGCTCCTAGTTTTAATCCTAACAATTCATCAATCTCATCATCTTTAGATGTCAAAAAAATTACAGGTAATGATGTTTTTTTTCTAAGCTTTTTAAGTAACTCCTCTCCATCCATTTTTGGCATCTTTATATCAACTACCGCTAAATCAGGGGGCGTTCTGGTAAGACCAATTAATGCACTTTCACCATCTATATAAGTTTGAACTTTGAAGTCTTCTTTTTCCAGGGCGATACTTAAGCTTGTTAAGATATTTCTATCATCATCAATTAAAGCTATGGTTTGTTTGTTCATTACTTATATAAAAATACTAAATTGTTCTAAATTGGGCAATCTTATAAAATTAGTGAAGCATTCCCCAGTTATCCCCTATATTTATATCAACAGTTAGTGGTGTAGAAAAAGAATGATAATCACTTTCTGCTACACTGGTCATTTCATCTTTTATAAGTTTAATCATTATCTTTTCATTATTTTTTGGAACTTCAAAAATTAACTCATCATGGATCTGTAACAACATTTTAGATTTAATATTTTTTTGATCAGATAATTTCTTATCTAATCTTATCATGGCTAAACGCATAATTTCTGATGCTGATCCTTGAATAGGTGCATTAATTGCTGCACGTTCTTGAAAATTTCTTACATTAAAATTTTTATCATTAATTCCATTAAAATGAGATCTTCGACCAAAAATATTATTTACATAACCACTTTTTCTACAAAATTTAATTGTATTATCCATATAAACTTTAATTTCAGGAAATTTTGCAAAATACGCATTTAGAAATTCTTCTGCTTCGTAATTTGAAACATTAATCTGTTTTGCTAAACCGTATTGGGAAATTCCATAAATAATTCCAAAATTTATAGCTTTAGCTTTTCTTCTTTGATCTTGATCAACTTTTTTAATATCAATATTAAATATCTGACTAGCTGTTAAAGAATGGATGTCTTCGTTGTTTTTAAAAGCTTTTTTAAGTTCTTTTACATCTGCTAAATCTGCCAAGATTCTCATTTCAATTTGATTGTAATCTGCTGAAATTAATAAATGACCTTTTTGAGCTTTAAACGCTTTTCTAATATCTTTTCCATCCTCTGATTTTATTGGAATATTTTGTAAATTAGGGTCACTTGATGCCAGTCTACCAGTTGTGGTTGCTGCTAATAAAAATGAAGTGTGAACTCTTTTGGTGTTGGGATTAATATGTTCTGGCAATGAATCCGAATAAGTATTTTTTAATTTTGAAACTTGTCTCCAATCCAAAACTATTTTTGGGAATTTATGTCCTTTAAATGCCAGATCCTCTAAAACACTTGCACTTGTTGCAAAACTACCTTTTTTAGTTTTTTTTAATCCTGCAATTTTAAGATCGTTATAAATTATTTCTCCTAATTGTTTGGGTGAAGCAATGTTAAATTCTTTTTTAGAAATTTTAAAAACCTCTTTTTCTAGATTTTTAATTTTTTTTTCAAATTTTGAAGAAAGTGATTTTAAGAATTTGCTATCTACTTCGATGCCTTCCATCTCCATAAAAGCAAGAATTTTAATTAATGGTTTTTCAAAAATTTCATAAATATTGATCATTTTTTCTAGTTTCAAATTTTTGATAAACTTTTTATATAATCTAAAAGTAATATCGGCATCTTCTGCTGCATAATCTTTTGCCTTATCAATTTCTACTTCACTAAAATTTATTTCTTTTTTTCCAGTACCCACTATTTCTTTAAAAGAAATTGTTTTATGACCCAGATGAATTTCAGACAATGTATCCATGTTATGTCTATTTTTTCCTGCATCCAAAACATACGACATCAACATAGTATCCTCCATTGAGGAAATTGTTATTCCGTGTCTAAATAAAATTATAAAATCAAATTTTATATTTTGACCAATTTTTTTTACACTTGGATCTTCTAATAAAGGTTTCAATTTTTTTATTACTATATCTTTATTAATATTTTTTGATGATTTATGACCAATTGGGATGTAGCAAGCTTTACCAATTTTTGAACATAGAGAAACACCAATTAAATCTGCTTGATGACAGTCTAGTGAGCTTGTTTCTGTATCGACAGCAACCTCACCTGTTTCTTCGGCTTCTTTAATCCATTCATCTATTTGATTAGAATTAGTAATTAAATGATAATTCTTATTATTTATTGGTTTTTGTTTTTCTGATATCTTCACTTCATTTGAAGTACTTGTCATTTTGGGTTCACCATATGCTGAAATAACAGAACTTAACAATCTGTTAAATTCCATCTCTCGTAAAAATTTATATAATTTATCTTTATCTATATCCTTTAGTTTAAACTCACTTAATTCTCTATTTGTTGGGGAGTCTTGTTTCAAGGTAACAAGTTGTTTGCTAATCAGCGCCTTATCTTTATTTTCTATTAATGTTTCTCTTCTTTTATTTTGTTTTATTTCATGAGCAGATTTTAAAAGTTTTTCTAAAGTTCCATATTTATTGATTAATTCTGCGGCAGTTTTAACTCCTATACCTGGCACACCAGGAACATTATCGCTGCTATCGCCAGCAAGAGATTGTACATCGATCACCTTCGATGCATCAACTCCAAATTTATTCATTATATCCTCCTCTGAGATGAATTTATTTTTCATAGGATCAAAAATACGAACACCTTTTTTGTATAGTTGCATTAAATCTTTATCTGATGAAACTATGGTAACTTTTGCGCCTTTTTTAAGTATTTTGTCAACATAAGTTGCTATCAAATCATCTGCTTCATAATTAGGAAGATCTACTGAGGGTAAATTAAAAGCTAGTACAGATTTTCTTATATATTCAAATTGAGGAGCAAGATCATCGGGAGCTTCTGATCTATTAGCTTTGTAGTCACTATAAATATCATTCCTAAATGTTTTTCTTGCAGAGTCAAAAATCACTGCAAAGTGTGTGGGTTTTTGTAAATTTTGATCTGATTTTGAATCTTCAAGAAGTTTGAAAAGCATACTGCAAAATCCGCTTACAGCACCTACTGGCAGTCCATCACTTTTTCTAGTTAATGGAGGTAATGCATAATATGCTCGAAATATATAACCAGAACCATCAATTAAGTAAAAATGATCTGTTTTTTGAATTTTATTCATTAGATTAAATTAAATATTACAATGGTAATAAAATCTGTATATAAAAAAATATACTTTACCTAAGAACATTTTTTATAGCTAGATTATTATTAAGATTAATGGTATTGTGAGTTCATGGAATTAACCAAAAATATTTCTCAAACAACAATAATTAAATCTTTATTTGCTATAATACTTGGCTCAATTGCTTTAACTATATCTGCAAAAATTAAAATACCTTTTTACCCTGTTCCAATGACCATGCAAACATTTGTTGTGTTGTTTTTGGGAGTAAGCTTAGGATATAAAATAGGATTAGCTAGTGTTAGTTTGTATTTACTAGAAGGAATTTTGGGATTACCAGTTTTTTCAAATTCTCCCGAAAAAGGTGTCGGATTTTTGTACTTCACCGGTCCTACTATGGGGTACTTAATTGGCTTCTTAACTGCTAGTTTTTTAGCTTCAAAAATAAATAGCAAAGATAGTTTTTTATTAGTTTTAACTAAACTTATAGTTGCAACTTCTACAATTTATATTCTGGGATTATTGTGGCTTGGAACACTTATTGGATGGGATAAACCAATTTTTGCATTAGGGGCTAAACCATTTCTTTTAGCTGAAATTTTTAAAATTATTATTTTAGCAATAATAACAAAACAAATTATAAAACTTAGAAACTTTATCTAGGCGATCTTTTAGATAGAATTCTTTGGAGAGTTCTTCTGTGCATTTTTAATCTTCTTGCAGTTTCAGAAACATTTCTATTACATAGCTCAAAAACTCTGTGTATATGTTCCCATTTTACTCTATCTGCAGACATTGGATTTTCTGGTGGAGCAGCTTTTTTATCAGGATCTGCCAATAAAGCTCTCTCAACATCTTCAGCATCAGCTGGTTTGGCTAAATAGTCTATAGCACCTTCTTTGATTGCAGCAACTGCTGTCGGAATATTTCCATATCCTGTCAGCATGATAATTCTACTATCATTATTTGTTGATTGAATTTGTTTTACAACCTCTAAGCCATTTCCATCTCCAAGCCTAAGATCTACAACAGCAAAACCTAGTTTTCTTGTCTTAACTGAATCAACTCCCTTTTGTACACTCTCAGCTTGAAAAACTTCAAATCCTTTTTTTTCCATTGCTCTGGCTAGTCTTTCTCTAAATGGATTGTCATCATCAACTATTAGTAGAGATTTATTCTCAAAATCACTAAGGTTTTTAAGGGCGATTTGTTCTTTCATGTTATTGATATGGTTATTTATTATCACAATTCAAGACCTATTATTTGCTTTACATTATTAATCTATGGGCTTATTAGGAGGAAATTTTAAAGTTTTTTAGAAGTAAAAAGCTTTTTTTTATTAAATTTTTTTTGGAGGCATTTTAAATGCAAAAATTTAAATCAGTTGAGGACTTAATTAATCAACTGAAACCTGAAAAGCCGGTTTATTGTATCAGAAAGAATTCTATTCAATCTGCGGTTAAATATTTCATAAAAAATTTTCCTGGAAAAATTTTATACGCAGTAAAAACTAACCCACATCCTTTAGTAATCGAAAAAATTATAGAAAGTGGAGTAGAGCAATTTGATGTTGCATCAATTGAAGAAATTAAAACTATAAAAAGTTTTAGCCAAACTGCTAAATGCTCATATATGCACACTGTAAAGAGTAGAGAAAACATAAAAGAAGCTTACTTTAAATATGGAGTTAAAACTTTTTCACTAGATACTAAAGATGAATTAATCAAAATTATTGAAACTACCAATAATGCTAAAGATTTAGAATTATTTGTAAGGGTAGCGGTTTCAAATGAACACGCAGAAATAGATTTATCAAAGAAATTTGGTGCATTAAGTTCTGAAGCTGCTGGATTATTAAGGCTTGCAAAACAACACTCCAAAAAAATTGGTTTGAGTTTTCATGTTGGGTCTCAATGTATGCATCCAATTTCTTACGCTAAAGGTATTAATGATATTGGAAATATAATTAAAAAAACAAAAATTATCCCAGACTATATTAATGTTGGTGGAGGATTTCCAGCTATATATCCAGATCTAATTCCACAGGCTTTGGATAGCTATTTTAATGAAATTAAAAAAAGTTTAGAAAACTTAAAACTTGAAAAGTTACCTGAAATAATTTGTGAACCTGGAAGAGCTTTGGTAGCAGAAAGTGGTTCTACAATTGTAAAAGTAAATTTACGAAAAAAACAAAAACTTTATATAAATGATGGAACTTATGGCACTCTTTTTGATGCAGGCACTCCTAATATTGTTTTTCCATCTAAAATGATTAAAGAAAATAGTAATAAAATAATTTCTAAAAAATTAACAGCTTTTGATTTTTTTGGACCGACTTGTGATAGTATGGATTATATGAAAGGTCCATTTTTACTTCCTAACAATATTAAAGAAAATGATTATATTGAACTTGGTCAACTAGGTGCTTACGGTTTAACATTTAGAACTCAATTTAATGGCTTTTACTCTGATGAAATCTACGAAGTTGAAGATCAACCAATATTAACGATGTATGGTAAAGACATTAATAAAGCTACTCTGGTTGCTTAATGTCTGATCATAAAAACGTAGGTCATAATAGCAAAAAAGATTTTTTAAAGAATCCAATAGAACATATTGATATTACGTCATTTGACTCTCGAAAAATAATTTCTTCGATGGAAAAAATGTCTTTTGTTTCACGAGAAACAGCTAACGCAGCGAATATATATAACGACATGTTAAAAGATAAAGATTGCACAATATTTTTAACATTAGCAGGGTCTACATCTGCTGCCGGTTGTATGAATATTTATAAAGATCTAGTTAAATATAATATGGTGGATGCGATTGTTGCAACTGGAGCATCTATTGTTGATATGGATTTTTTTGAAGCTCTTGGATTTAAACATTATCAAGGTTCACAATTTCAAGATGATACAGAATTAAGAAATAACTATATTGATAGAATATATGACACCTATATCGATGAAGAAGAGTTGCAAATGTGTGATAAAATTATATGCGAGATAGCAGATACATTAGAACCACGAAGTTATACTTCTAGAGAGTTTATTTATGAGATGGGAAAATATTTAAAAAAAAATTCAAAGAAGAAAGACTCTTTAATTGAAACTGCATATGAAAATAATGTTCCAATTTTTTGTCCTGCCTTTACAGACTCTAGTGCAGGATTTGGTTTAGTTATTCATCAGGAAAAAAATCCAAAACAACATATGACTATAGACTCTATTAGAGAGTTTAGAGAACTTACAGAAATTAAAATTCAATCTAAAGGTTCAGGACTTTTTATGATTGGTGGTGGGGTTCCCAAAAATTTTATTCAAGATACCGTTATATGTGCCGAACTTTTAGGAAAAGAAGTTGATATGCATAAATATGCTGTACAAATTACAGTTGCAGATAGTAGAGATGGTGCTTGCAGTAGCTCAACTTTAAAGGAAGCAAGTTCTTGGGGGAAAGTAGATATAACAAAAGAACAAATGGTATTTGCAGAAGCTACAAGTGTATTGCCACTAATAGCAAGTGATGCTTACCATAAAGGTGAATGGAAAAGCAGAGATAGAAAAAACTTCACAAAAATTTTTAAATAAAATTGAAATATCTTTCAAATAAAAACGGATTTTTAGGGATTGATAACAAAGTCAATTTCAAAGAAAAAGTAGTAGTTGTACCATTTGGCCTTGAAAAAACAGTTAGTTATGGAGGTGGAACTAAAAATGGACCCAAAGAAATAATCAAAGCATCTCATCAAGTTGAATTGTATGATGAAGAGTTAAATTGTGAACCCTATAAAAAAATAGGAATTAAAACTTTAAAGCCATTTAAAATTGATAAAAATATCAATAAAGCCTTAAATAAAATGTCTAAAATAAATGAAGAGATTTTAGATAAAAAACTTTTTCCAATAACATTTGGTGGTGAACACTCCATTACCCCTGGATGTATTGCTCCATTCACTAAAAAATATAAAGACATATGTCTTTTACATTTTGATGCTCATGCAGACTTGCGAGAAAGCTATAATGGAGAAAAATTTTCACACGCTTCTGCTATTAGAAGATGTTTAGATTATCCGAATGTTTCTGTAATTTCATTTGGAATAAGAAACATATCTCAAAGTGAAATTCCTTTTTTAAAAAAAAATTCTTCAAGAATTAATATATTTTGGGCAAAAGATAAAAGTAAATGGAATTTAAACAAGTTTAAAAAATTGATAAAGAACAAAACAGTTTATCTGACCTTTGATGTTGATGGATTAGACTCAAGTATTATGCCAGCAACTGGGACTCCAGAACCTGGTGGATTATTATGGGATGAAACTCTAAATATTATAAGAATTGCTGCAAAAAATTCTAAAATTGTTGGTGCAGATATTAACGAACTATCACCCATAAAAGGCTTTAACTCATATAATTTTCTTGTAGCAAAGTTAGCTTATAAAATTTTGTCTTATAAATTTTTATACTAAACTTTAACAGCTTTAAGAGTACCGAGTAATAATCTAAAAGGTATTAACATTATTAAAGCCACAAATATCTTAACTGCTAAGTCTCCAAAAGATAATGTAACCCATGGTATCCCTGTTGCATAAAAAGATATTGAAAAGAATAAAAAAGTATCAACTGTAGATCCAATAAATGAAGAAGTTATAGGAGCTATAAACCATTTTTTTTTTCTTAATTGATCAAATATTTGTACATCCAATAATTGAGCTACTAAAAAGGCAGTCCCTGACCCAATAGCAATTCTCACTGAAATTAAATCTGCAAAATTAGTTGAGAATAAAAGAGTAAAACTAACACCTATTGCAAATCCAATATAAACAATTTTTCTTGCTA